>Ga0114969_10001968_pt1 | contig 17089 bp, 15 predicted proteins | sample M_130807_MF_Meta_FD_87316 | JGI IMG/M metagenome (GOLD analysis project Ga0114969, IMG submission 87316) | Freshwater microbial communities from Lake Montjoie, Canada to study carbon cycling - M_130807_MF_MetaG | ecosystem: Environmental > Aquatic > Freshwater > Lake | place: Lake Montjoie...
CACCAAATCGACGCCAATTTTCTTACTCGTTCGCTCCGCGTTTCACTCGTGAATCTTTCACCAAATCGACGCATGTATTAAGTTCTCACGAGTGACGCCCCGCCACCAACATTTGTATCGTCTCCTGTTGTTTACGCAATAATTCCAGCATCTCGCCATTCTGCCGTAATAATTCCATCACCGTCGTATTATCTAGCATCGGGGGTGTATCCTTTTCGATACACACCTTCGGTGGCGGCGGCGGCGGCGGCGGCGCAGGCACAGGTGTATCCTTTTCGACACACCCCTTCACATGCGTAACATACCGTGCCTCCTGTTTATACACTTTGTCGCAATATTCACACCTATATTCCGGTTCTTTTGATAATTCAACGCAAATGATAAACGCGATAACGAATGCTACGTCGTGAGCGTCAGCGTCATCGGCCATGGCATCTGCCATAAAACCATTCGTATACTAAGGTAACGCAGGTTATTCTTATATCGGTTCCGTGGTTCCGTGGTTCCGCGGTTCCGTGGTTCCGGTATAAAAATATATCGAGAGATTATAATAATGGACAATCCCTATCGGATTCATTCGTCCATCGGATTCGGTCTTTTACAGCTATTATTGCTAACCACGTTCGCATATCCCGCACCACCACCAACGTTATACCAGAATGTCGCACTCGTGCGTTTGGGAACTACCGTATATTTCAGCATGTATCGAAAAGACCCCTTCTATTTAAAACTAGACTGTGCGAGTATTGTCCTGAAAATCATATGCGATGCGTTATATGTCGGGTATATTATTACAAATTATACGTATATTTTCGGGATTTTCGACATATTCAGCGATATCATCTTTTTCGTCGTCGTCAATATTTCTCTGCGAAATGGTGAGAAATGGGAGCAAATCTCCAAGAAAATCGAAGAAACCCACCGGGCGTTTATCAAATGCTGTTGTGGGTGGGAGGTGTCGAATGGGAGGTCTGGGACGGGGGGTGATGAAATCGGCGGTGGTGGATATCGTTACACCTCATTACCGAGCGAGCCTGACGCACCGCCGTCGACACCGGTGGCGCCGATGTATACATTCGGTGGTCGGCAAGCATTCAAACCCGGGTTTTATAACTCGTCATGGGGGCGCGAATATTTGAATACGAAAGTCGCACATGAGTTTGATACCATTAACCGGCATAGCATCGGCGGCGGCGGCGGCGGCGGCGGCGGCCAAGGCAGTGCCACGATAACCGGTGTCGATGGGACGGAGTATATAAGGTTTGATGAGGCGAGCACGAGTGCGAGCACGAGTGCGAGCACAGGGGGCGGTGCCGACATGGGTGCGGCGCATTATGCGAATATCTTCGTGTCGCCCTATTTCACAAAGGACGGCACACCGATTACCGCGTTTTCGGGTGATGCCACGTGCCGATGTAATATCGGCGGGGTTTTATTCACATATAATCTGTTACAGTTTATATATCAATTGATGATGTATTCCAATATTATGCTTACATGTGGTGAGTATACCCGCGGACTCTACAGCAACAATGCGGCGGCGGCGGCGGCGAACATGACTGGGATGACCGCGTGGTTATGCTAGCCGGCCTTAGTCCATCGACTTATACGTATAGAATAAATACGCGGATAATGCGAACAATGTGCCGCCCCACGTGGTATCAATGACCGCGGTCATCGGGCTCCAATTACGCAATAATGCGAGGGTTGTCGTCTCGTATACGCCGTAGACGAAGACACCGAGGAAGAACGCGGCAATCATACCATCGCGGAGACGCATATTCTGGATAGCGGCGGCGGCCGATGACGCATTCGGGACGATAATATGACGCAACACGAAATAATACAATCCGAGCACGATGAGTACATAACAAATCGCCGCACTCGGTATATTCACTTTCAGGGCGGTTCCCTGGACCAGCATAATTTGGCGGGAAAACATGTCGCTTATTGTATACAAAAATACCGCGTCAAGGGCGAGGATGATAATCGCCAAGACGACTAAATCGGTGATGGTTTGTGCATTTATGGCGGGCATCTCGGTCGTTCGATAATCTATCTGTACTCGTTAATCTCTCTTTCGTTCGATAACTCGTTATACTCGTTATACTCGTTATACTCGTTATACTCGTTGTATATATTCTAATGTAGAAAATAGTCTGTCAAGAATGTTTTATCCAACATATCATCTAAATATATATAGCCGCCGTGGTCTGCGGCGTGACTATGATGAGGCTTCGCCGCCGTCGGCGTCGGTACCGGTGTATCGATTTTAACAAACTTCATTGATAACAACAATGTATGTATAATATATATATAATATGGCCGGAATACGCAAAAATAACAAAACCGTGAAACGCGAACGTCAACGTAATATAACCAAAAAGGCGGGGAATGAACGTCATCAATATTACACTCGTATGAATTATGACGGGCGTACATTGTCGGTAGAGTCGAAACAAGATAACCGGCCCATCCGGCGGAAGAAATATACTTTGAAACAACTACGTCGAGAGATTCCGATTGCGGCGAAGCTGATCGAGAAATATTTAGGTGGAAACGTCCCCCAGTCGCTTCACAACCACAGTCACCCACCTCACGCTGTCTCGATTTATCCCGTTTTACCGAACCCGGTTGATTTAGGGCTACTACCGCCAGGCACGGCGATGCCGGCGATACCTGCCTCATCCCAACATACGCACATCGGTCATGAATTCAGTCCTTTATCGATGACTAGTGATTGTAGTCCTAGTACTTGCGAACGCGGTCGTAAACATCACGTCGCCGCCTACGACGACAACGACAACGACAACGACAACGACAACGACGACGACGTCGTCAGACTCTTTGTTCGCGACCTCGACGACCGCGACAACAACCGCCGAATCCGAATCCAATGATTCGAACGAACGCGAATCATATAATCGACGCGATTATAATAATTTATTGAAATATTATTGTATATTATATAGTTCTGATGTCAAATAACACGAATTCATGGAAACGTGTTGGCGGGTTTTCCCGAACAGGAACACAAAACTATGTACGAAATAACGACGCCGCGATGGGCGGCACCACATTCGGCTCCACCGATATATCCCAAAACACCGGGAATAACATTATGCGAATCGGCAACAATAGCGGTGTTATGTTTATTAATGGTGATATTGATATGTCGGGTGGACCGGGCATCGGTGCGCCTATTAACCGTATTAAGAACGTCCGCGACCCACGCGACGACCAGGATGTCGCCACGAAGTATTATGTGGATAAAACGGTGATTGCGATACAGCAACTTGATTTAAGTATGGGGCCAACCGGTGCGGAGGGTCCGCCTGGTATCGGATACGGAGGTCAGGATGGAACGGATGGCCCCACGGGACCGACCGGACCTACCGGTTTGACGGGCCCGCCAGGTCTTGTCACTGGCATTTTGGGTCCGACGGGTAGTTCTGGCACACCAGGTCCTACCGGCGCAACTGGCGCGATAGGCTCAACCGGAGCAGTCGGACCTGCAGGACCACAAGGCACGCAAGGCACGCAAGGAACGCAAGGTATTCAGGGATCCAACGGAACAATTTTATGGTTAAATCCCGACGGCGATTCGACTAGCAATGATCTGATAACCGATTCTTATATGCTTTCAACCATCCCTATTAATGGCGGGATGAAGACGGTGGGGCCGATAACAGTTTCGGCCACATACGGCAACGTGAATAAGGTCATCCCTGTCACCAGGTTCTGGAATACCGCGCTTAAAGTATCGACACTGGCAGTGATTCCAAGTGGTGTGTGGGTGGTGAATATATACGCGAACGTGGCGGCCAATTCCGACGCCAACCAATTGTCGCTATATGCCGGTATATTTATGGTCACTGGAACGGGGAGCCAACCCTCCCCCGACAGTTTAATCATCGAAACGGGGGACGGCGGTGATTCCGGGTATTATCCACCCCGGGCGGCGTATCTGCCATCACATATCAAATATATCGGGAAAAGCTGGACGAACACAGATAACGTCCTCGATTCTAGCGGCGGTGCCATCATCAACAGCACTACCCGCAAATTATACAAACTGGAAATCCCCGTCGAGTTTATGACGCTTAAAGAGGCAAGCGGGAGCAGTACGAATGTATACGTCCAATTACAACTCTATATGAAAAACACGAAGATCGCGAACCAGTCCGCGAATGCGTATTTATACTACCAAACGGATTTCAGTTCAAATGAAACAACGTATTCGTATTTACAGACGACATTTGGTGCGGTCGGTATTCCAGGAGAGACGGGAGCTTTTGGACCCGCTGGTGCACAAGGCGCGACGGGAACTTCCGGTTTTACGGGTAGCGCGGGACCTACAGGTATCGCGGGTCCTATCGGACATACCGGAGGGGTCGGGCCTACAGGAAGACAGGGAGCGACGGGACCTACGGGTCCAAGAGCCCTCGCGAATTCGCGCGGGCCGCAATACGCGGTACAATATAGGTCGGATATAACAAGCGATATCGATTCCAGCGGCGATTTCAGCGGGAATACGAATATACGGTTTGTACCGGATGGGTCCACCGCGAACGCAAGTAGTGCTAGCACGACGGGGGGGACGTTGATTCTCAACGATATCGCATGTAATTCGATTCATTCGTCGTTTTATGTGGAAGACCCGAGCATAACGGGGTCGGCGATAAAACCGCGCACATTTATACGCGGCGGAGAACAAACAAGCGGTTATGTGATTGTGGGGTCGGGTATCGATGATATTTGCGGCGGAAATACGAAAACGCCCGCAACATTAACCCGTATTACGCAAGGTATAAAGCTGCTTCATAATATAGGTTTCACGCCGCCGACCGCGACATTAAATCTTTATAAAGGCGACACTACAGGTAAGGTTGGCATGAAATTCGACCTGTCATCTGGAAATATTATGGCGGCACAGGACAAGGTTTGTATCATATATGACAGTGGCATATTGGGTGTAGGTGGTATAACAGCGGGTGAATTATCGGATACAGCGTATAGCGGACTAAACCGTGCACTTCATGTCAGCGGAAATGTAATGGTCGGGGCACATCCTAGCGCGAATCCGATTAACACCGCGTCGTCTGCGATGATTATGCTGAATAAGGCTACGACAGTGCCATCGAGTAAAACATATCCGGGGTTGTATCATCGACGCGTGGCGGATACGCCGACACAAACCACACTGGGTGGGACAACGAACTCGATTGCGAACCCGTCGGGGGGTCTCGGTATAACATCGCCGGATTTTATTACATTCCAAACAGGTGTGGGTGCGACGCAAAGCAACTCGGTCGTGATTAATTCGGCGGGGGATGTGTCAGTGACGGGGCGGGCGAATTTGAACGGGCCGGTGACTGTGGGTAAAAATTTCGAGGCGGTGACGCCACATTTTGGTATTTCACCGAATATGGATATATCGGGAATATTATATGTATCAAGTACGACACTGTCGTATGCGTCTGAACCTCCACGGATAAAATTAGTATCATATTCGATAAGTCAGGGGTCGGATCTTCCGGGGTTAGGGACTGATTCGGCGAATGAGATAAGGGGGGTTCAACAACCAAATGCGAATAGCGGGTTTCTGCGACTTTCCGCCCAATCATCCACTAATAGCTGTATTGATTTGATTGGTGTGAATACCAACCAGAATGCGTCACAATACAGTAATTCGGTGAGGATTAGCACGGCGGGGGTGGACCGGATGTTGGTGAATGGGAGCGGGAATGTGGGGATTGGGACGGTGGTGCCGGGGGTCAGACTGGATGTAGTGGGGACCGCACGTGTGAATTCTGGCGCGGCGACGGGGACGGCGTTGACGACGACAGGGCGGATAGGCGTGAACCAGGCGACACCCGGCGTCGATTTGGATGTAGTGGGGGCCGCACGTGTGAATTCTGGGTCCGCATCGGGGACCGCATTGACGACGACGGGGTGGGTGGGTGTGAATAAGGCGACGCCGACAGTCGCGCTCGATGTAGCGGGTGCGGCCAAAATCACAGGTAATTTGGATATGACTTCTTACAGAATTAACAACCTCCTTGACCCCAGTTCTACCCAAGATGCTGCTACTAAATCTTATGTCGATTCTGCTGCTTCTGCCGCGACCACTGCTGCTTCTAACGCACAAACGAAGGCAAACAGCGCGACTGCCGATGCCGCTGCCGCACAATCAACCGCAAACAGCGCGGTTACCGCTGCCGCTGCCGCACAATCAACCGCAAACAGCGCGGTTACTGCTGCCGCTACCGCACAAACGAAGGCAAATGCCGTGGCCACAGGCACCACCCAAGGCTCCGCCACCGCCGGAGCACAATATTTGTATCCTGCTCAGGACAGCGCCGCAGGAATCCTCACCAACGGTGCTTGGAGAATGTATGTTGCGGCAACTGGGAACATAGGAATCGGGACGACGACGCCCGCATACCCAATACACGTAGATGTTACAACTGTCGCTGCGTCGTCATCGTCAGCAACATCAACGGCAGGCTACTGGTGGGGGAGTGGTTCTTCATCCATAGGTGGTAGCAATATTGCATCCGGTACTGCCGCTCAAATCGCAATGAAACTAAATGGTTCAGTTTGGATTGATCGAAACCTTCAGTATGTCGGTTTCTGGCAGACAAGTGACCGACGAATCAAAAAAAATATAAATTACAATATATCTTCGGAATGTTTGAACATATTCAGAAAATTAAAGTGTAGTAATTATAGTTTTGTGGATGAACGAGAGCATAAAACAAACGTATATGGATATATCGCACAAGACGTAAGCACGGTTCTACCCTATGCGGTAACAACCCAAACTGGGTTCATACCAAGTTTATATTCACTTGCGAAGATAAGCCGAGAAAACGGTATCATAAAAATAACGTGTTCGGAACAAAAACCATATATATTTCACAGTCTTCACGATAAAGATGGAACCGCGTTTGTTACCGATAAAAACGAACCCGCAAGCGATAAGGATGGAGGGCGGCATTTTAAGGTTAAGTTATTTGATGTAAGTATGAATGAATTTATTGTAAAAATAACACAAATCGTAGATAATGGTGTTTTTACGATAGACAATGATGAAATCTCTGTAAAATTAACAGATACCGAATATTTTGTATTCGGACAAGAAGTAGATGACTATAAGATATTGAATAATGAAGCAATAACCGTTGTTGCCACCGCAGTCCTCCAAGAGGTCGACCGCCAACAACAGGCGGATAAGGTCCGGATTGCGGAATTGGAGGCTACGGTTGCCCGACAGCAATCTCTCATCAACGACATTCTCGAGAGATTGAAGAAGGTTGGGGCGTAGCGTAGTTCGGTTTACGAAACACGCATAATGAAGGCGAGGACGTAGAAGGGGGGCATAATCGAATGGGGGTCACCGGAACCTGCGTTTGATTGGGTTACTGTGATGGTGTGATTGTGATACGTTCCTCTGCTGCCGCCGTTGTAAGCCATGTTATCACTGGTAATAGTGATACCGGTGGTTTTTGTTTCGGTAGTGGCACGGTTAGGAGTGTTATCTGACATCATCAAAGGCCATCCAGCTAAATAATTCATATTAGTACCACCTTTAGATTCGTGACTGTGTCCTGGGTCTGATATTGAATGCGTATGTCCTCCATCATTCGCATTGTAATTAGCATCACCGGTTCTTGCTGAAACCCCGTGTCCGTGTATCGGCATCTGCGCCACCGTCAACGTAACCGTCTCCGCACCACCCGTATTATCAACTGTTCGACCCGTCAATCCGCTTCCGCTCCCGCTACTCAACACAAATCTGCCTCTCAAATCAGGTGTCTTTATGCTATTATATGTCGACCCATCACACAATTTCCAGTTGCTCGGAAGCGACGTTCCAGTAGTCCCGCTCCACATAATAATCCCGCCGACAGGAATAGAAGTATCGACATAAGATTTAGTAGCAGCATCTTGGGTAGAACTGGGGTCAAGGAGGTTGTTAATTCTGTAAGAAGTCATATCCAAATTACCTGTGATTCTTGCCACTCGCCCGAACGGGTGGGGTTCCGCCCCCAAACGGCGGAACTACGTTCTATAGACTGGAGGGGGGTTCCACCCCCAACTGCGGGAAACTGTTCAGGTCCGCCGTAAATATTGACCGTAGGTAAAAATAGACGGCGGATTTACTCTCAACGACGGCGGATTTACTCTCAACGACGGCAGATTTACTCCCACCCCAACGACGGCGGATGCTATTTTGGTATCGTTTTTTGCGTCTATTTCGAACAACGTGCGAGGGCGGCGGAATATCGCCAAAACGATGAATAATAATATAACAGAGTTTATATCATTATTATGGATAAAACGAAAAAAACACCAAATAAATCTAAACAACAAAAAACAAGAAAAACCAATAAAATGCCCAAAGGAATAATGAAAACCCACGCTATAATATCATCTGACGACAAATATAGATATCAATTATCGCGTATATGGGATGAGGGAAAACCAATGGTATTATTCATAATGTTGAATCCATCTACAGCAGATTCAGAAACAGATGACCCAACCATTCGCAGAGTCATTAATTTTTCGAAATCTTGGGGATATGGAGGTGTTTATGTGGGTAATTTATATGCGTTTCGTAGCACAGATCCAAAGAAATTACAATCTACAGAAAACCCAGAAGGAGATGAAAATATAGAGAACATAAAATCATTAATCGGAATAACTAAACGCGTAATATATGCGTGGGGAAATAACCGAAAGGAACCTGAATGGCTACGGCATTTAGTAACTATGCCTTATTGTATAGATGTTTCAAAAAAAGGAGTTCCGAAACATCCACTTTATTTAAAGAGTGAATTACAACCAAAAATATATGTAAGAGCCACCTAATTAGAGATATTTCACACGAAATATTTATAGCCGCCACGCCTTCATATCCTTCCACAATTTCGCCCGCACCCGCATCAATATCGTGTCATTCGATAAAGCACCGCCCAACATCTTATCCGCATACTTATTATACAGCGTCGCGAAATCCTCCGACAGCACCGTCCCGCCCACAGGGTCAGGCTCGTCATCCGACACCACGCTCCCAGGCATCGAATACATCCCGTCGCACGACGCCGCCGCAGCCGATCCCTGTATCGACGACATCACAGTATGATACGACGACGCCGCCTTCTGCCTCTGTTTCGTCATTTGACGCTGTGCCTCCCAATTCCTATCCTGCCATTTCTTAAACTCTTTAAACAGGAGCTTATGAATTGTATTCATCAATAGCTGGAACTCGCACGGTTCAATCGCACGCCATCGCCGGGTCGCCGCGACTGGGAGGTCTGGGACGGAGCCGCCGACCTGAAACGGCGCGTCGTAGATATAAAACGCCCCCTGTTTGACGTCTGCGAGTTTGAAAGGGACGAGATGGGATTTGCCCGATTCGGTGGTATAATCGGCCATGACACGCAATAATGCGGCGGTGATTCCGGCGACGAGGTCTTCATGGAATACGACATTCAAATCCGTTTCATTGAGAGAGAGCGACGACGATGACGTCAGCCATTCCGTGAACGAGGGGCGCAACTGGACGGGGTTTTCCGCACCGATGGACGCGGCAGACGCAATCATTTCGTCGTCTTCTTCATTTAGAGTAGCCTCCATATTCTGGCGCTTTTGGCGCGTGATGGAGGTGAATTCCAATACGCCCGCCGCACCCCCCGACGCCGCCGCACCCGCCGTCGCCCCCCCACCCCCTATCCGTCGCCCCACCATTTTCGCCCACTGTTTCATTACATCCAATTCATCTTTCACTTTATTATATTTCGCCGCGAGTTCCTGAATCAATACAAACATCTCGCGCTGGGTCGGCATTAATGCGTCGTCATGGTGTATCGTTGTCGATACACTGGCACCGCCGCCACCGCCGCCGCCGCGCCGTATCCCCGCTAATGTCCTACAAAATAACATATGACGGTCTGCGTATGTCTTATTGGGGAATTCTGCGCGACATGAGTCGCATTCGTATTTCCCGGGGCCGGTCCCAGCGCCTACTTCGTGTTCGTTATCACGGCTCATAATTACGTTCATTCTTCTCATTCAATATTTTATTTTCAATTTTCACCTTAAATCCTAATCTCGTCGTAGATATATTCTCGTCGTATATTATATATTATCATATTCACGCACACGAATGCCACAATTATTCCCCAATTGCCCGGCATGTAAGTTTCAAATCCCCGTCGTCGTACGCAATATTACCGACCAAAATCCGGTAAATAGTATACAATCCGCAGCGTCGAGCACCCAACAGAAAATATGGAACACCGTGCGCGTCCCTGCGAGCGAGTATACGATGAACCGTGCTGCCTTACATGTATATACTGCGCCTCTCCTGAATCCGGGTGCGGGATATTACGGCGTGAATTGGAACCAGTCTAGCGACCGTGCCGTCGCGGGTATCGTGCGCACCAATGTCCCGTCACATGCGAGCTCTACCCACCACAGTATCACCCGGTGCCGTCCAGGGTCTACTTCCGCGCCGGGTGCGGGGGTTGATGTAAAGCACGGGTCCTATGACCGGTATTTAGCCCGTTTGAAGGGACGGTCGGTTCTTCGCACACAAGCACCTGCGAAAGCGGCGGCGGTGCCTCTGGAAGGCAATAAGACGATGAATTACGGGATTGCGTATCATACCAGGTGTTTGTGCTAGCGTAGCATACAGAGTATGCGAAGCCAGGGGAATTCGAATACTAATTCCCCTACAGAATTGAATACAATTATCCGCTTAAACCCGATGAGCAACGACTTCACCAATGATAACAAAAATAACAAAAATAACGATATTGTTGATATTCATATCGTTATTCTACCCGACGCTGACGTCGTGTGCGAAACCACCGGTGTCGCCGCCTCCACGTGCGAAACCACCGGTGCCGCCGCCGCCACGTGCGAAACCACCGGTGCCAGACTGGTTCCGAGAGAAATACTTGAAAGAGCTATACGACCATCAATTTACTTACATATATGAGACGGATTATAAAGACCGGGTCGCTTGCCCGGAGATACATAAACCTGCCGTAATGGCTGCGTTCACAGGCACCACGTTCTTACATAAACACCGGGTTCGCGCCAAAATGCCGCCACCGGTGAAATATTGGAAACCGCCGAAGGCTCATTACAGTTACATTATTGATATAAGTTGGATTCTTGATATAACCATTCGCGATATCTTGGTCTATTTGTCGAAGTTCCTGCCATATATTCGGATTATCTTGTATTATATCTGGCAGACATTTATCGCGGTATTATACTTGGTGTTGACAATACCAATGACGGTTATGGTGTTGGTATTGTTTTTCGGGCAATACTAGGGCGGTGCGCTGGGCGTTGCGCCGCCCACCACGCTTGCTCGCTCCGCTCGCCGGTATTAATTATCCATTATACGCCAATATATTTATATATTATATACGTCTATGTATACAATGCGCTCCCTTTTTTTTACATCACGGTCTACCAACGACCATTTAAGAATGAATGAAATACAACAACGTCGAGAGATTAGGGTTATTGTGACCGAACCCGCGCCCACACCAGCCCCAGTATTGCCTCCGGTTCCAAGAAGTACAGCACCACGTTCCGCTCCGTCTTTATTCTCGGTTTCAGCCATGTTTGGAGTGAGGCAAGGGTCATGTAAAAGTTGTGGGTAGGGCGTTGCGCTGGGCGTTGCGCTGGGCGTTGCGCCGCCCGGCACGCTGGCTCGTTGCTTCGCAACTCGCTGGGGGGGCTTCGCCCCCGCGCCGACCCTATTATCACATCAATTTAATTATTTATGCTCTCCTTACAGTCACAAATAATTACACAACCAATAAAACAAGGGTCGGCAGGGGCGAAGCCCCCCAGCGAATTGCGAAGCAATGAGCCAGCCGCCATTGAAACGGACGGATTGATAAAAATAAAATTAAAATGACGTATTAATGTATATACACCAGATTGTATTTAATTCATTTATACAGTAAAAACTATAATGGACAACGGCAGTCCGCTGGAATTTCTAATATGGACGTTATCAGAATCTTTCAAAGAGGAGTTCCCGAAATATCAATACGTACAAGATAAAATTTTACAATTAGCTAAACAGGATCAAGGTACAACAGACTGGACGAATGTTGCGAAAAAAAAAACAGAATGGATTCAGAAGGCCGATGATGCTGTTGAAAAGGACGAAGCTGCTGCTAGTAAACGTGCCGCCGCCGCCGCCGCATCCGATGGTAATGATTCCGATGGACCACCGCCGCGAAGAGGAGGCGGTAGGATGCGTAAACGTTCATCGCGCAAGACGCGTTCATCGCGCAAGACGCGTTCATCGCGCACGCGCAAGGCGCAAAGGATTTTCAGGCGTAACTGAACGTCAAATGAAAGTCTAATTAAAACATAGATAACTGGATAGCAGATTCTTATTATTCTTCTACTTATTCTTCGGTGCGTTTTGTTGCCGCGACAATAAATCGACGAAATTCTCGCATATAACTCGCATAATTTGGATAATCTGTGTCTGTTACGCCTCGCAAATAGTGTACAGTCCCATAAAACATCTCTATATCTCCAACCGATGGAGCCAGTACCGGTGTTTTGGAAATGCGGTCATATACCCCCAGTGAATTGCGAAGCAATGAGCCGGCGTGCCGGGCGGCGCAACGCCCCTCCCTCCTACTCTTAACAAAGTGCGGCACGAGCGCCCAGCGCGAATGGAGCATCTTTGTTACGAGTAGACACATTCAAACATCAACTCCATCGACCAATCCATATGATTCAAATTAACGACTCTACCGTACTCATCAAATAAAGTAACGCGCATCTTCTGAATATCGACTGGCCCGAAATAACTCCTACTTCTGTCCAATTCTGTGGAATAACCCTCTTGCTGTGCGTAATGATAGACAGTCGTATCCTGCGCCAATTCCGCGACATTGATGCGTGTTATGATATTCGGCGCCATAACGGAACTGGCGAATGCTGCGGTGAAATAATTATTGGAACTATTGACGAAATCATCAATCGCGACATAAATATACCGCGTCCCCTGGACGTTACATATTCCTTCCGATATCAAATTCCCGAGACCATCAGTCCCGCCACCGCCGCCACCGCCACCGCCACCGATGAGTTTTCCGTTGGACGCATACTCGCCGACGGGGGCGCGAAAACCGAGCATCCAACCGAGCGTCCCCTGTAGCGGCATGGGATTCTCACTCGCAGACAATACCACACCGGCCTTATTCACGGTGAAATTGATTTTGAAAGGAACGGCCGCCGGCGCTATACCCGCCGACGCATCCTGGAAAAACCGGGATTTCCCAGTAATGGGGTTGATTTCATAGCGGAGACGGAGACCGCTGATATCCGTCGCATCACCGGCGCGAGTGGCCTGTAATTGTGCATTGATTTCATCTTCGAGACGCGCGGCCTTCGTCTTATCGGACGTTCCGGTATCATAATTCCCATCGGGCAAGGTAATGAGGACGGAGGAAGCATCGGGGACGCCGTTCCGGTCCCACGTCACCTTGAATACATTATTTCCGTAATCGGAGTTTATGGCGTAAAACGACATCGGAATCTCGATGGAGGCGAGACGCATACTAATCGCACGCTCTACCTTGGTTGGCAAATTGATTTGAAGATCGGAGCTCTTCGTCGTATAATAATTGGGACGGAAACGTGTATCGATATTCACGGCGCGCTTAATCGTATTGATTTTCAGGGGGTTTAATGTCCCGGGAGGCGCACCATTATCGTCGAGATTAATACCGGACTTGCTACTGGGGTCGTAATTCTTGACACCATCGCGGGCTGGATTATTGATTAAGAAATGGCCGTTGTCGCCGGAGAGGGAATTCTGGGGGAGATCGGTGACAGGCTTGCCGCTGCCGATAGGGAGGAGATGCTGGACGATACGCGCGAGAGCCTGGTCGAGGAAGGCGTGGATGCCTGTTCGGGTGGGGGGTGCGAGCGTATAATCACGGTCAACCGCCGCACACATCGTTTTCTTTTTATGGACGACGTCCTGAATATCGTAATTTTTAGTAGGAAGTGTGAAGAACGCTTCTAAATCCTGGATGCGATACTCTTCAATGTTGAGATTAATATAACTCATTGCGCCGGGTGGGTATTCGTCGGTGGTGGTGGCGGCGGTACTCGCACCGGAACCTCGCGACGCCGACGCCGCCGCTGGCGCTGATGCCGGAGGCGTGCTTGTAGGACGGGTTTGGACCGGTTGCGGGAAATTTGTATATGAACTTTGATTCGAGAAGAACGACATTTACTATATATACGTATTTTTATGTTTATGTATTTACGTACGTAAGTACGTAAATTACGTACGTAAGTATGTTCGGACGTACGGACGGACGTACGAAATAAAATGTTGTTATTCTATATATTCTACAACCGAAGGAGATGGATGTCAATAGTCGTGACCCTTCACAAAATATAATACCATTTCGCATAAAGGGCGTGGAAGCCGGGCGATTTGATATATGCGGAAATCTAGGGATTGGGACGAGTGTGCCGGGTGCGAAATTGGATGTCGCCGGGAATGTGAAGATAAGCGGCGACTTATTCGTAAACGGTCGCGCACTGAACTCTCTCACATCGGGGGTGGTTATTAATATGGATTCGCAGCCCGCGCCGGCGACGGCACTGAATCGGCAAAAGAAACAGAGCATCCCGCTCGCAAGCGCAAGCACTCTTTCAACAAGCGACATCATTGCTAAAATGAGCGGGGTGAGTGTCGGGAAGACACAGACATATGGTGTGGGTGCGGCACAAATGGCGAGCTACGGGAATATCGTGGTGGCGGTGGGGTCTGGGACAAATAGTATCGCGTATTCTCTCGTGAACCCGCCAACCGCGTCGAGTTGGGTGGGGATTCCCAATAGTGCGAATACATTCACAACGGGCGGGCGAAATATTGCTTACGCGAATGGAACATGGGTGGCGGTGGGTGAAGGCACAAATAGTATCGCGTATTCTACGATGACGCCACCCGTAGCGTCGAGTTGGGTGGGAATCCCGACGGGGTCGTCGTTCAATGGGGCCGTAAATACATTCGGAACACGTGGATATGATATCGCTTACGGAAATGGTGCGTGGGTTGCTGTGGGAGTTGGAACGAATAGTATCGCGTATTCTCTCGCCAACCCGCCAACGGCCGAGTCGTGGGTCGCCATTCCGACTTCATTTTCTCCTACCCTTTTCACTCTTGATGTAAGCGGAATTACATTCGGAAATGGCACATGGGTGGCGACTGGTACGGGAAACATTGTAATCGCGTATTCTACACGAACACCACCGACAGCCGATAGTTGGGTCGGAAGCAGCGACGCCCGTAACGACGCCGGCATCTCGAGCGGATTTTATAATGGGGGTGTTAATGTCATCTATGCCAACGGCGTTTGGTTGGCTGCGGGAAATGGAACGAATACTTTATCCTATTCCGTGGAAAACCCGCCCATCGCTGGAAGTTGGATGCCGATTACGACCGGTGTATTATTCGGCACGAGCGGTCGGTCCCTCGCATATGGCAATGGAACCTGGGTCGCGTGCGGTAATTCGAGTTCATTGTTCGCATATTCTACGGCACGTATTCCCCACAGCAGCAGCTGGGTGTCAATGAAAGGTCCAACCCCGTCGTCATCCGGCGAAATCATTAATCATGTCGGTTTTAATGCGTCGACAAATACCTGGTATTTCCTCGGAGATATCTCGTCAAACTGTATGTTTTATTCCACGGCGACACCGCCCGTCCCCGCGACGTGGATTGGCGTCCAGAAGAGCGCGGGGGCGTTTACAACGGAAGCTTTCGGCGCCGTCGGAATCACCACGAACGCATTCACCGCGCCCATCAATGTCGCGCGCCTGGATAATAAAGTGACCTTCCCGGCGAATCGGATGATCGCGGTAGGTGGAGGCGGCGGCGGCGGCGCCAGCGATATTCTGGCGAGGTCCAGTGCTTCACCCGCTCCCGCAACGACCGGGACGATTTCATATTCGGATGATGATGGAGCGACATGGGCGATGGTGCCTGGGGGTGCTACCAATGCGATGTTTTCATCGGCGGCGGATATTGCGGCGGGGACGTCATTCGGGATCGGCGGGTCGAGGGGGGCGAATACAGTGGCGTGGAATGGCGAAAAATGGGTCGCGGGCGGGAATGGACGCACGCATTCACTGGCATTTTCGGATGACGGGGGGATGACGTGGTCGGGGATTACAGGGAAATCCGTGTTTTCCGTAGAAGCGCGCGACGTCGCGTGGAATGGGCGGATGTGGGTGGCGGTAGGACGCGGTATTAATTTCTCAACCGCGTATTCGTATGACGGGGTGACGTGGATTGGGCCGGTGGACGCTTCGGGTGTGCCTGTGAATGTGTTTTCATATGACATCGCCGGCCCGTCGGCGGCGACGAGCGATATCTCGGGCGGCGGTATTAGCGTCGTATGGACGGGGAACATGTGGGTTGCGACGGGGACGCGGACGTTGATTGCGGGGTCGTCGCCGGCGGCGTATTATACGATGGCGTATTCGGTGGACGGGAAGACATGGACGGGGGTGGCGGATAGCGGGGCGACGAGCACCGGGTTCGATATATACGCACACGGGGTCGCATGGAATGGCCGGAATCTTGTTGCGACGGGGCGCGGGACGACGAATACACTGGCATTTTCGACGGACGGGATGTCATGGCAGGGACTGGGGAATACGGTGTTTTCGGTATGGGGCCGCGGGATAACATGGGGCGCGAGGCGGTGGATGGCGACGGGGCGCGGGACGAATACAGTCGCATTTTCGACCAATGGACGCAACTGGCAGGGATGCGGTGCGAATGTGTTTAAGCCCTTGCGGCGGTTTATGGCGCTGGGAGATACGGGGTTGTATCCCGGCGTCGTGTCGGGGCAACCACTACGCGGGGTGGCGTTCTCATATTCGGAGGATGGCGTTACGTGGGATGCCCCGGTGGTGAAGCAGGGGGCGGAGTTCAGCACGCCGATTGGCGGCACCGGTGACGCAATGCGTCCCGTAATGGTCACCAACCAAATCCTCCTCA
>Ga0114969_10001969_pt1 | contig 17085 bp, 16 predicted proteins | sample M_130807_MF_Meta_FD_87316 | JGI IMG/M metagenome (GOLD analysis project Ga0114969, IMG submission 87316) | Freshwater microbial communities from Lake Montjoie, Canada to study carbon cycling - M_130807_MF_MetaG | ecosystem: Environmental > Aquatic > Freshwater > Lake | place: Lake Montjoie...
CGATGAATCCGGTGGACATATCGGTCTGATCAGCGATGTGGCCCATGAGTTTGGGCATGATCGCTCCTCCCATGATGGCCATCACGATATAGGAAGAGGCACTCTTGGCTCGGCTGCCCAGTCCGTGAATCCCCAGCGAGAATATGGTCGGGAACATGATGGACATGAAAAGATAGGTGAGGAAAAGAGCGGCGGCGGACAACCAACCGAGCTTCAGAAACACCGCGAGGCTGCAAAGACCAGCGAGTATTGCGAAGACAGCCAGCACTTTGTGCGCCGGGAATTTTTTGAGAAGAGCAGCTCCAATGATGCGACCCGCTAGGAAACAGACAAAACCCACTGAAGCGAGGCTTGAAGCGCCTTTGTCACTCAGGCCTAGCAGTCCGTTCTTGTGAATCTCAAACCAAACACCAAAAGAACCAGTGCTCCAAGACTGAGGAACCGCTGGGATTTGCGAGGTCATGTAGTTGATGAAATAAGCGAAGATGCCGCACTGGGCCGCAACGTAAAAAAATTGGGTCAGCGTGGCTCCAGAGAAATGCGGATGGCTCCAGATACTGTGATTTTTGATTTGGTTGCTTTTGAGAATGAGAACGGCGGTGCCGAGTGCGGCAAGAAGGCCCGACGCACCCCACAGGGCTTGGTTTTCGTGAACGCCCAGCTTCCCGCCCACAGCGGGAATGGCGACGATCGCGGAAATGATCATGCCGACCGCAAGGGAAAGCACCACGATGTTCAACCACAGCAGGCCGAGCGCGAGTCCACGGTTGGCAATCGGCTTGTCGTCAGCAGGCGGCGCCTCATCCAAGTGGAATTCATCGTCGGATTTGATGTCAGGCAATTTACAAAAAGCGAAAACCACAGCTAGAATGAGTACAAATCCTCCAATCGCGGCATAGGGGATCCAGAGTGTCGCCGAACCAGTGCTCTGTCCACTGGCGTCCTTCCCGTAGAAAAAAGCCGCTCCAGCGATGGGGCCAAAAATCCAGCCTACCCCATTGCAAGATTGCGCAAGATTGATGCGGGTGGCGGCGTATTGGGTCGGCCCCAGCACTGTAGTGTAGGGATTGGCGACCGTTTCCAAAAAGGTGAGTCCCGAGGCGATCATACATACGCCGAGCAGGAAGGCGGGAAAGGTGGCGATCTGCGTGGCAGGGATGAACCAGAATCCGCCGACGGCGACCATGATCAATCCAGCAATGATGCCTCCTTTATACCCCAACTTGCTCGCAAGCCATCCGGCAGGCATAGCCATCAGGAAGTAACCGAGATAATGAGCAAATTGCACCCATGCGGACTGAGCCAAGGTGAGATGGAGTTCCTGTTGAAAATGCTTATCCATCACATCGATCATGCCATTGCAGAATCCCCAAAGCAGGAATAGCGAGCTGACTAGAGCGAAGGTGATGGCGTGATTCCGGCCGTCGGCTGTTCTGAAAATCGATGGTTTCATGGATAGTGTTTTCTGAATGGGGTGGGATTTTTATCCGTTCAAATCTTGTCTGCTGATCTTCGATCCGTCTATTGCATTTTTGCGCTACCGAGAAAAACAATTCAGCGGGCTTTGCCACAAACACAACCCACCTCGAATCCACACTTATACCATCTCTTCACAATAACCCGACGGCTAACTTTTCGCAGTAGCGTTTGCTTGAGACTGTAGCCATGGGCGACCAATAAGCGAGAGGACTGCTTGAGCGTCATCCCAAAAGCGTTTCAGTCTTGGGTGCAGAGCTTTTCTTAGATTCTCTATCGACTCAAACAGCCCATTGGCGAAACCTTCCGTGTCTTTGAGGACATCCCAGAGTTGTTCACATGGATTGAGCTCGGGACTGTATGGTGGAAGCGGCACTATATGGACGCCTTCAGGTAAACATTCGTCACCCTCCCTAAGATGGAAGCCGGCTTGATCTGCAATCACAACATGATGCGCCTCCGGATCGCTTGAGCGAAGGTGTTCAAGGAAGAGTTGATTGCAATCCAAGTTCACCGTCGGCAAATGCAAAAACTCAGCGCGTCATTAGGATCTTGCTCCAGCAACCAACGCCCTCTCATTTGCTCCTCCATTGGTCTGCGTAGTGATGGCATGACTTCGCCCTGCAAACGCGTTGCACATGCCGCTGAAAGCTGAGCGAGTAGACGCTTGCGTTGTTTTCCCTTTGCTTGTTCAGGATCTCGTTCGCCCGAAAATCCAAGCCATTCTCGACTCAGGGAAATGTCTATATCCTCGGAAAACCGTTGGATGACACGCCATACTTTCGAGAGTGATGTGCCTCCTTTAAAAATGAAATGATCTTTCGCTTCTGGCAGTTCAAAAAGATGCCGCAGTGCCCAACATACCCAGAAATCCTTTTCGATCATTTCGGCCACCATGCCAGTGTTCCTCTGCGCTTCAAGGAACAGCGCCTTGCGATCAGGATCGCTTAGGCCAATGACTGTTTGTTCATTCATTTCTTTGCAACCTCCAGGAATACCGGACGCATCCACGCTGGCACATAACGCAAATCCTCAAGCAACTCCCGCTTGGCTTCCACTGAAAGCGCACGCTGGAGTTGACGGATTTTGTCTGGATTTATCTGCTTTTTCCCAAGACTCCTCAAGGCTTCGGCTACCCGCCCACTGGCTCGCCGTGCCAAGGCAACCATCTTCGAGGAGCGACGCTGCAAGCGAGCGCTCCCGCTCCCTCCGAGCGAAACCACGCGTGAGCGACTAGATACCCCATAACTTGAGCGGGCCGGCACTTGGGTGCTTAGTCCCAGCGAATTGGCAGACTCGGCACCAGATGGCAGGAGGGTTAATCCGTCGCGGCGCGCGATGGCGGCAAGAACAGCGTCAGGCCCGGCTCCAATGGTGCCAAGAATGGGATGCGGCCTCGGTATTTCATACACGCCCCGTCGAACCCGCCGGATCATCCCCGCCTTGACCAAACGGGTCAAAACCATCCCGACCGACCGTAGGTCTCCGATATCAGCAAAATCCGATGGAGTAAATGCCCCACCCCACCGACGCTTCGCCATCCGGACGCGCCCAAGGACCAAATCCGAGGTTTTTCCATAAGCAGTATCTCGATTCGTAATGTTGAAAATATGTGCTTATTATTTCAACATGTTAACACGTCGCTAAGAATCTATGTGGAGGTCCGTATTTTGATCATAAGGTCCACATCGATTTCAGCGGAGTAATTTGGAGAAAATTCTCCACTGCAATTCCTCGCCGGTTGAAAGCTTATGCAATCATGAGAAAAAGGCCTGTTTGCAACGGGCACGCGCGCACACACCAGACTGTCCTGCTTGAGAATTTCCCTGCTGATAATAGCGATGCTGTAGATGGCATAGCCTCCAGAATACGACATCTCCACGACCTACGGCAGGTGGTGCTCCTCGCAACGCTTACGCAGAAACAGTGTGTTTCACGCTCGAGACGGTCGCACTCCCGTTTTATCAATCGTGCACAGGCAGTTTTTTCCAATCTTGATACAACCGCCAGAGAAAGAAGAGCGCGACGCCAAGGGCCCAACACGCATCGTCTGGAAAGCCACGCAAGTCGTCATCGACAACCACTGCGCCCAAAACAACGTCCAGGACAGCCCTGAGAAATACGGCTGCCGCACCGATGTGAACTACCCTCAGTTCTTCGAATACAACGGCCGCTACTTCATCACCTACTGCAACCGCAAACTCGACATCCTGATCAACGAAATCGACCCCGCCCTCCTCGACGATTTCGGCCTGCCTTGTTAAATTTAAGTCCTATCAGCGTTTTCTGAACAGCTGCCTCGATTTTCATGACAGCTGTTCATTTGAAGCAAACTCGTGTATCAAATTTCATAACAGCTGCTCTCTCGGAGACGACTCGTGTTATGAAATCGATAACCGCTGTTCTCTTGGAGATGACTACGACCAGGGCATTGAATTCCAGCTTCGGCTGCTTTGATTTGACTCTTCGGGACGATCTTCTTCGAGGTATCGCTTGCGGTATCAAATGCCACAGGGGTGAATGCCTTCCAGAACAGGTCGGGGGTCGTCGCTACAATGTTAAACTGAAAACAAATTTCCCTTGCAGCATTACACCGGTAGCGTAATGCTTGTTAAAGAATGAATCCTTTTCAGCATGGAGTCGTTGTTTCGGGTGGGGACTTCTGCCCGCGTCCGGACTTGATGAACGAGTTGAGGGCGCATATCCGCTCACAGCAGAATTGCGTGATTCGCGGTGGTCGGCGAATGGGAAAGACTTCGGGAGTTTTAGAGGCGATCAGGGCGGAAAAGGGGGTGAGTTGGATGCTGGTCAATTGCTGGGGAAAGAGCAGCCTAACGAGCTTGGCGGAGGCGATTTCGGAGTCGTTTCTTGCCTCCCAGAGCCGGAGGGGCCTGTCATTGAAAACCATTCTGAGCGGGTTTGCTCAGATGCGTCCACAGGCAACCATCGATCCACAGACGGGACATCCCACTTTCTCGGTGGATTTGGCGTCGAGTCGGGAATTCACGCCGCGTTCGCTGGAGCGTGTGCTTGAACCGATTGGAGAGGAGGGAAAGAAGCGACCATTGGTGGTGGTGCTCGACGAGTTTCAAGCGTTACTCCAACTTGCGGAGCACGAGGAGGTGATGGCAACGCTCCGAGGAGCAATCCAACTGCAACCTGCGGTCACATATTTCTATCTCGGAAGCATCCGGAATCAGATGGATGCCATTTTCAACGACCCTAAGCAGCCATTTTTCAAGTCGGCGGCTTCGGTGTCGGTCGGGCCGATCCCACGCGAAACTTATGCCATTTACCTTCGGAAGAAATTCGCCACTGGTCGGCGTGATATCGAGGATGCAGCCCTCGAGAGAGTCTTCGAGTTGGCGAACGACATCACGGGCGATGTGCAACAATTATGCTCTCAAATTTGGAATACCACGGACGCCGGGGAGGTCATTGATGTGAGTGCGGTGGAGCGGGGACTTGAGCGAATTCACCAAGCGGAGAGGGAATCGAACTCCCGGATCATCGACCTTCTCACTCCGGGGCAGGTTCGCGTCCTTTTGGGCCTGGCAAAAACCAGAGGTCAGCAGCCAACTTCGAAATCCTTCCTAAAAATCTCGGGCATCAGCCAGCCTTCATCGGTAACCAAATCATTAAATCGTTTGGAACATGAAGGCTTGGTGTTTCGGGATTCCAAGGGCTACCGATTTTTCAGCCCGTTTTTCCGCACTTGGCTGCTTTCAGAGGGCCCTAGGTGAGAGAGATCGGCATTACACTTTTGGCAAAGCGTTTCCCAAATTAGTGCAAATCCCGCTCGCCGAAAGCGGTTGGAAAATCGATGAGGCCTGGCCCGAAAAACAAGGCTTGTCGGCATCACTCAAAGGTCGGGCATATCCCCGGAGAGCGTTTCAATGAGAGGCTGTGCGGCTGTTGGCATAGAGGAAATGTGCCAGCCAGGACTCCCAAATATCCATCACTGAGGAGAGTGCATGGAAGGCGCAATTTTGCCAACCTTACTCCAAACCACACAACCCCGTGAGGATAGGTGTGGTTGTCACAGAATTGTCACGGAGCCCGAATTCGAGGGGATTTTTCGGACGGAAAATTTCTTATAGGCGTTAATAAGAAATTGGTTGCGGGGAGAGGATTTGAACCTCTGACCTTCAGGTTATGAGCCTGACGAGCTACCGGGCTGCTCCACCCCGCGATTAGAGTTTCAAGTTAGCTCCGATATTCTGAGGCGCAATATCTTTTTTATTTTATTTTGAGGAATGGTCACCCCCACCACCAAAAAGTCCGAGAGATCAATTGGAAAATCGATCGGAGCTGGCGGCGGCACACTGAGGGCGGGAGTTTCCAGAGGCTGAGAGGGAGCATTGACGGGCTCCGCGCGACGGACCTCGATTTCACTGGATGGTGCGGCGGGCGAATCTGCGGGTGGCGCCGGAGTATCGAGGGGGATGGCTTTGGCGACGGGGATATTGGCGTCGTTGTCGCTTTCCGCGCCCGGACGCACGGATTGATACACGTCATTGAATCCAACAAGCGCCGAGGATGTCATCGCAACGGGGCGGATTTTTGTCAGATCGACGGCGGTCGCCGCCCGAGGCCAATCTTCCTGATTAAATTCCTTTGAGTAATTTCTCACTCCGCCACCATGGATGTCGCAAACGACCGTGGGCGCCTGCTCGTCAGTTGCCCATTCTTTGTATGTGGCGGCGGGAGTACTAGGGGCGCTAGATTGAGGGGCACCAGCGCCGACTGAGGCAGGTTCAGGCTGGGCACAGCGAGGCGAGACAAGCAGTCCAGAGGATCGACAAACTTCGATAGGCTTGAGTACCGATGGCTTTTCGATGGATTTCGGAGCAAAGTCTTTCGCTGCCACATTCATGATCTTCGACCAGATGGGGAGAGCGAGATCTTTGCCGAAAGCGCCGCGGTAAATCTTGGTCGGCTTGTCAAACCCGACCCACACTCCACAAGTCACAGCCTGACTGTAGCCAATAAAATAGGTGTCCGTAAATCCGTAGGCGGTTCCGGCTTTTCCCGCGACGGGGAAATTGCCAAGCCCGAATTGCTTGGTTGCAAGGGAACCCATTCCCCGCTCCATGTAGTCACTGAGGCAGGAGTGAACTTGGTAGGCTGCGGCGGGAGACATGACTTGGTAGCGCTTGCGGGGCGCATTGAAAATGGTCTTTGAGTTGCCGTCCTGGACGGACTGGATGATGTAAAGATCAGCTGGGCGCTGACCGAGGTTCGCGAAAACGGTATAGCCGAGGACAAGCTCATCAAGAGTCACCTCGCTGCTTCCGAGAAAGGCATTGGCGTAATCGCGTATCGGGGAGGATACGCCTGCGGCGGCGGCAATGGTTTTGACAGGCTGGATTCCTGTCTTCATTCCGAGGCGGACAGTAGCGGCATTCTTACCCTTAACGAGGGCCTCCCTTGCGGGAATCGGGCCTTCGTATTCGTTGTCGGCTGTTTCGACCCCCCATTCACCGAGAATGCCGGTTTCACCCCCGACCATCACGTAACGGTTATCGATACAGGCGTCTTGGACGATTTCACCAGGAAAGGTTCCTGACTGAAATGCGGCGGCATAAACAAACGGGGTGAAGGCCGTGCCGGCCGCGCGTTTGCCTTGAATGGCCCGATTATATTCGCTGTGAACAAAGTCCCGTCCCCCTGTGAGAGCAAGGATGCCACCGGCTGTATTTTCGACAACAAGCGCGGCACCTTGGAGGTATTTCGGTTCGGGCATTTTGGCCCCCATGTTGCCTCTGTTGATGGCTTCTTCGGTCCTTTTTGTGGCTTCGCGGTATTGAGCAAAGGTGGGGTGCTTGTATCCGGGTTGGTTCTCCACAGTGAGAAGAAATTCCTGCGTGGCGGAATCCGCTGCGCGCTGAATATCGGAGTCGAGGGTGGTGAAGATTTTGTAACCTCCATTCATGGCGCGCTCGAAGCCCAATGCCTTGATGGCCTGTTGGCGAATCAGCTCAATGGCATAGCTGACTTTGAATGGGTTCGTACGCTTGACCACCCCATTGGGAGCTTGGGTTTCCTCCTCAAATTCCCTGCGAGTAATGAATCCTAATTCCCGCATGCGCTTGAGCACGAAATCCCGCGCTTCTAGAGAATCCTGTGGGTTGTTGAACGGCGAGAGGGCTTGCGGGCTTTTGAGCAGGCCTGCGAGAGTCGCACACTGGCCGATCGACATGTCGATAGAGGGCTTACCAAAATAACCCTGCGACGCTGCCTCGGCTCCATAGAACCCGCTACCGAAGTAAACGCGGTTCAAATAGAAATTCATGATTTCTTTTTTGCTGAACCGCTTTTCGATACGCCAAGAGAGGTAGAGCTCAATGAGTTTGCGCTCATAGGTGCGCTCGAGAAGTTCAAAAGAATTGCGAGCGACTTGCTGGGTGACTGTGCTGGCGCCTTGCGAGATTTTCCCCTTGCGATAGTTTGTGAGTGCGGCTCGGAGGATGCCCATGTAATCGACTCCATCGTGATCGTAAAACCGATTGTCCTCAGCCGCGATCACCGCCTTGGTGAGCATTTCCGGCAAGCGCTCATAGGGGACTGGTTGGCGGTTTTGGATGAAGAGTTTTCCAAATTCCCGCCCCTTTCTGTCATAGAGAATCGAAGCGGATTCCATCTCCCCCATCTGCTCGAGATCGAATTCCTCAGCGCGCTTCTGATAGCGGTCAGTCAGAATACCAAAGGCGACCCAGCCCGCAAAGGCCCCCAAAGCGAGCACGGCAATAGGAACCCAGAATAGTTTCGACTCATAAAATGGCCTACGCACTTTCTCCGTTGACTGCTCCCAACTGTAATATTCCTTGCTGATAAGCGGCACTTTTTCACTTTACCCGCTTGAGATCAAGAACGGGAATTCGACCGGATATACCACGCAAAGAAATCAGCACTCTTTCAATCCACGGAGGAATGACAGAAAAAAAGCGGCCCCACTTTCAAGATCGTCGAGGGAAATGAATTCATCCGCCGTGTGCGCCTGGGCGATCGATCCCGGCCCAATCGCAATAGCTGCGGAGCCTTTTGCCGCAAACACGGCGGCATCACAAAACCAAGGTGCGCCCTCGAGTTGCGAACCGAGGGACTGCAAAACCGTGATGAGCGGATGAGCGGGATCGGTGTAGAGCGGTGCTGACCCGCGCATTTGGATTTGAATGTCAGGAACTCTCTTGCGGAGCATATCTTGAACGAAGGCCGTATCCATGCCCGGAATCGTCCGAATGTCGACGGAGGCCTCACAGTGATCGGGGACGATATTCACTTTTGATCCACCATGAATGATTCCCACACTCAGAGTGGAGTGCCCGAGAACGGGGTCAGATTTTTGGGCAAGGAGTGATGCCACATCTCTTCGCAGGCAATCGATGGCATCGCTCATTTTATAGATTGCGTTGGATCCACTCTCGGGGCGCGAGGCGTGAACCGCGACTCCCGATGTTTCCAGATGCAGCCAGCATGACCCCTTGTGGGCGTAAACGACATTGAGGGACGTGGGCTCACCCGCCATCACGAAATCGAACGACTCCGTTTCCGCGAGCGCCTTCGCGCCATGCTGACCGGCCTCCTCGCCCACCAGACCAGCAAACCAAACTTCATATGGTAGATCTGATAAAAAATCACGGGCCTCGCGAAGCGCCCAAAGCATCGAAGCCATGGGGCCCTTGGTGTCCGAAGCCCCCCTCCCCCACAAACGCCCGTCGCGCAACTCTCCACTGAAGGGATCGATCGTCATGCCCGCTACGCTGACGGTATCAAGATGCGGAGCGAAAAGGATCCGAGGAGCGCTGGGACGGTTTGAGGGAAATCGAGCGACGATATTCGGACGCTTCGGGAGCACTTCGCAAAGAGATACCTCCGCTCCAGCGTCACTTAGAAAATCCGCTACCCAATCGGCGCACCGAGCCTCGCCAATTTGATCCGTGCCCGGATCGCCCCCGTCGGGATTGACGCTCGGTATACGGACTAGAGCGGATGCGATTTCAGCGACATTTTTCATCGGCGACTCAAATACCACTCCACAAATTGCGGGATACCTTCGTGGATTTTTGTGGTCGGATTATAACCAAGCAGTTGCCGAGCTTTTGAAATGTCTGCGGACGTAAGAGGCATGTCACCCTGTTGCTCGGGAAGTCGCTCAATGAGGGCCTTCTTCCCAAGGGCCCGTTCAATCTCAGCGATCAATTCCGAAAGGGTCGTGGTTTGGTTTTCACCAAGATTGAAAATATCAAACGCAGGTCCCTTGTAGCGAAGTGCTCCCAGCACGCCCTGAACGATATCGTCGATGTAAGTGTAGTCCCGGCGGGTCGAGCCATCACCGTATTGAGGAATAGATCTGCCGTGGTGGATGGCGTCGGTGAATTTGTGAATGGCGAGGTCCGGGCGTTGTCCGGGTCCGTAAACGGTAAAAAAACGCAGGCAGACGACTGGCATACCGTAGAGGTGGGCATAATTTCCGCAAAGTTGCTCCCCCGCAATTTTCGTGGCCGCGTAGGGACTCAATGTCTGAGGAAGCGGTAACTCCTCGGAAAATGGCACCACTTTTGCAAGACCGTAAACGGACGAACTGGAAGCAAAAACAAATTTGGAAACCCCATTCTTGTGAGCGGCATCGAGGAGGTTTTGGGTGCCCACGATATTCGTTTCGATGTAGAGCATTGGATCGATCAACGATGGACGAACACCGGCGCGTGCCGCGAGATGGATTATAGACTCAAATTTACCTTCCGCCATCACGTCTTGGACAAATCGCGCGTTGCGAATATCTCCCTCCCGCAGCACGAGACCAGTTCCCAGCGCAGCGATATTCGCACGCTTGATTTGCGGGTCATAATAATCGTTGAAATCGTCCAGCGCGGATACCTCATACCCTTCGATTGCGAGTTGGGCGCATACATGCGAACCAATGAACCCAGCTCCGCCAGTTACCAAAACTTTCATCGTGGGAATCTAATTTCCCTTACCGACCAACAGCAAGAGCTTTTCCCGCTTGACGCTTTCACGAATCGAGGCTTCAAGTTGTGTGCTAGTTAAATCGTAATCCCACCAATGAATCAAAACTCCGCCACCCTCACCACCGCCACCGGCGCGGTAGCATTGCTACTCAGCCTTTGGTTTCTCGTCGCCACTTGGAGCAACCAAGGACTTCAACGCAACCTTCAAAAGCAACAGGACGAGATCCAAACGCAGCAACTCGCTCTTCAAACCCTCCAGCAACAATTTCAAGGGCAGCAACAGCAGATTGATTCAGGAGCTCAACTCGCTAATCAAGTCGGACCAGCCTTGATACGCGATCTCGCGCAACTCCAAATTCAAAATAAAAATCCACGTATTGCTACACTCCTCAAAAAATACGGCATCGAAGCCAAGGCTAACTAATCGAGAAAAACTGACTTTATGAACGAATTCGAAAACGACTCCACTGAGATCGCTGAAACCAACGGCAGCAGCGCTCAAATCGGCCTCGCCCTCCTATCTGCGGCCTTTTGCATCTTTCTCTTCTCCCAAATCAGCAACCTTGGTCAAAATGCGAGCAGCATGAAGTGGCAGGGTGAAAACCTGAACCGCCAAATCCAATCGCTCACCGGCGCCGAGAAAAACGCTCAGGATCTCATCAAACAACGCGAAGCCACTGTGCAACAAACACAGCAGGTGCAAGAGCGCTATACTTCCCTTCTCACCGATGTCATCGAACTTGCCGAGACGGATCCCGATGCAAAGAGCGTCGTCGAAAAATACAAGATTTCGAGGCAAAAACCCGCTTCCAATCCCTCCGCCGTTGCGCCAGTGAATGGCGCCACCACTCCCTAAGGAGTTCCTTCATGGATCGCCAACTGACGTTGGCGCACATGGAATTGGGGTATGAAAACATTGCTACTGACCGGAGCAACCGGCTTCGTCGGACGCAATGTGATTCTCCGCGAACTCGATCTAGGAACACGCATTTTTGCGCCAGTCAGGGAACCTGAAAAGCTTCGCTTGCAACTTGCTCGCGAGGGCCTTTCAAAAGATGCCGTTACCCCACTTTCACCCGATCCGCGATCGTGGGGCAGGATCGAACCCACGCACACCCTTCTCTGCGCTGGGGTCCTTTTTGCCAGAAACCGAGAGGAATATTTCAAAACCAATGTGGATTGGACATTGGAGATTCTCCGCGCTTTGCCAGAAACCTGCCGCACGGTTGTTCTTTCTTCCCAATCCGCAGGCGGTCCCACCCCCACAGGCCAGCCATCAAGATCGGAGTCTGATTCTGATGCGCCGCTGACTTGGTATGGCGAATCCAAGCTCGAATTGGAACAAGCGATTCGACGCTTTTTTCCCACGCGAAAGATCACGATTTTAAGACCGCCAATGATACTCGGTGCGCGAGACACCGCCACCCTTCCCCTTTTTAAAATGGGCAGGAACTTCATTCGCACTAAGCCAGGGTTGCGCAAAAAAGAATTCAGCTTCATCGCGATCGAAGATCTCGTCGATGCGATTTCAGCTGCTTTTGAGTTGGAGGCATCCGGTCCATTTTACATCTCTTCAGATCAAACAATAAGCGACTTCGATCTCATCGATACGGCCGCTCAGGCGGTAGGGGGGCGCGGAGTTACGCTGCCTGTGCCCTTGAGCCTGGTCAAAATGGCATCCTTACTTGTGGATTCCATTCCCACTCTTCGGAAACTGACCCCCAGCCTCACACGCGATCGTGCGAAAGAAATCTGGCCGGACCGTTGGGTGGTCGATTCGAACGCCTTCCGCACAGCCACAGGCTGGAGGAGTCGCCACAACCTCAGTCACGCCCTCCATAGTGCTTGCGAGTTTTTTTCCAAGGAAGGGCTCTTGGCTCATCGTCACAGCGCCTAGCACTCTAGCGCGACGGCCCGAAAGATCAGATCGCTACTCCGCTCGCTTTTGTGCTTGATTGGTCCTTCCATTCACATGGTTCAACCCGAACTCACTAAATCCGACTACAGCAAAATTAGCCAACTGGTGTGCCTGCATAGTCGAATTCCAAAAGCATGCTGCTTTTGGTATTAGATGTCTTTTCCCCTTTTTCATTGATCAGCGAAATGCACCCGTCCCTATGTCCCTATGTCACATTCCTCTTTATTATGGCGGAAAATGACCTACCTTCTCGTCTGGCGTATTTTAGGAATGCGCGTGAAACATGGCACAAAGACCACAACCCATCGAAGATCAGATGCGCACCTTGGTGGTGGGAGTCGCTGATTTTAAAATCAGTACAGACCCGCTTACCTACATCGCGACATTTGCCCTTGGATCCTGTCTAGGGATCACTTTTCACGATGAAAAGCACCGCGTGGGGGGGCTCCTCCACGTCATGTTGCCAAGCTCAACAATCCGCGAAGGGCAAAAAATCCGCCCACCGATGTTTCTTGATACGGGTTTGCCTCTAGCCTTGGAGTCCATGATTCGGGCAGGCGCAAAAAAAAGCCATATCCGTTGCAAGGTATTCGGGGGCGCGGAACTCATGTTGTCCGACAAATTTTTCCGCATCGGCTCCAAAAACATCGACATGTTTTATCAGCTCAGTGACTCGCTCGAACTTGATGTGGTTGCTTGGGAGGTGAGCGGCCGAGTGAATCGCACGATCCGTCTTGATAACCAAACTGGGGAAGTCATTGTCAAAGTTCCCGCCAAACCGGAGTTCATTCGCTGATGAATAAAGCCTCCGAAATGCAGACTGTGGTCGAAATGACCCGCTCCATCCCTTGCGCTCCAGCGATTCTACCCAAACTCCTTAAGCTCACCGAGGGATCCGCGGCTGATATCGGGGAACTCGAAACCCTCATCACGATGGATACAGGACTCGCGACCAGTGTGTTGAGGACTGCCAACTCCGCCTACTTCGGAAATGCATCACGTTGCGACAATATCGCCGATGCCGTCCTTCGTCTGGGTAGCAAAACCCTCTACCGGATTGCGGCAAACACCCTGACCGGCCGCTGGCTTGTTCATCCGCTCCGTGGCTATGGATGGGAACCCGGCGACCTCTGTCGCCATTCGCTTTGCGTGGCGATCTGCGCAGAAGTTTTTGCTGGTTTTACCAATCTGGCGGATAGCTCGACCGCATACACGGCCGGCTTGATCCACGATCTGGGCAAGTTCGCCCTTGCTTACGCTAACCTGAGTGCTCTCGACGAGGTTGCGAGCCGCGTACCGAACGAATATGCGACTTGGCGAGAGGCAGAAACAGCCATTCTCGGATATAATTCTAGCCAAGTCACAAAAGCTCTTTTGGAAACGTGGGGTTTCCCGTCTGCATTCATTTCCGTGGGTTTTTACTATCAATCCCCCTCGCAGGCTCCCGATGTCGATAAACCCCTTGTGACCCTCATCCACGCTGCGAAACACGCGGCCTCTCAACTGGGATATGGGGTTGGAGCGGACGGCTACTACTACGAACCGGATGAAAAATGTTTGGCCGAAGCCGGCTTCACCGAGGAGCAAATGGATGCGGCCCTCCCGGAAATCCTATCCGCCATGCAACGATTTGTGGCAGCGGACGGCCAGATCCACTTCAACTAAGCGCCTTTAAAATTTCACCCAAGCTTTGGGTTGGGAAATAAAATCAGGAAGGCATTGGAGATCGCTCCAACGTTGATGAAAAACTGGGGTTGCCGACCCTGACATCGGCGGAACAATCCAACTCCAGTCCGCTGAAACGGCACGTCCGGCCTTCATTTCACGTGCGGTGAATTCCATAAATTCGGAGGAGGCCCGATGATGATCCACGATACGCGCACCAGCCTTCTCAAAAGAATGAAGGACGGAGGCATTCAACTCCACAAGGGCACGGTCCAGCCAAAGCTCAGATGATCGCGATGTATCCAATCCCATCTTTTCAGCAATGGCGGGCAGGACATTGTACCGGTCAGCATCACCTAGATCGCGTGAACCAATCTCCGTTCCCATATACCAACCATTGAAGGGTGTCGCCGGAAAATCCATGCCGCCTATACGAAGATTCATGTCGGAGAGAACCGGTATGGCGTACCACTTGAGGCCCAGCTCGGGGAACCACGAAAATTGGGGATGCGTGAGCGGGATTTCCAGCGCTTGGTCCGTAGGCGGCGGGTAAAGCCGAGGAGCTTCACCTCGCTTTTGAATGATGATTGGAAGGAGGTCGAACCTCGTGCCTTCGCCCTTCCAGCCTAGACGGATCGCCTCACGAGTAAAATCCCGGTTTTTCGGATCACCGCAGATCGATCCGTCCGGTTGTTCGTATCCTGCATAGGAGAGAAGTTGGTGATTCCATATGCGAACAACCGGTCCATCGCTGTCGGAGTGAGCAAAGACCGTCGCAAGCGGTTGGATTTTTCCATTGTTAGTGCCGATCGTGAGGTGCTCCAAAAGTGCGGCGTAAACTTCATCGGGGTCCGAAATGTGACGCAGATCACGAACGCGGAGGGACGGCCAGAAAAGACGGCCAATGCAGCGGGCATTATTCCGCCAAGCCATGCGGGCCCCGTGCTCGAGTTCCTCAAAGGTCAGCGTCCACTCACCTCCCAACACCGCAGTCTGCCGGGAATGGAACTTTTCCTCACTCCATTGTTTCTCTGCACGACAGGCCTCAAGAAAATCCAAGGCTTCTTGAGCGGATGAGGAGATTTTTTCCCCACGCACTTCTACCGGTTTTTTAAAAGATTCGGGACACATGGTCGTGAAGTTACGCCCACTGGAGCGTCACGGACGTCGAAACATCACCACTCGATCACCGAACTGGCATAAGTCAGGCCGCCGCCGAAAACGACAAGCAACAAAAGATCCCCAACTTCAAAACGACCACTACGCGCGGCCTCATCAAGCGCGATGGCCACGGCGGCAGCGGAGGTGTTGCCGCATTTATCGAGATTGATGTGAAACTGACTCATCGGAACTTCAAGGCGGTCGGCCATGGCTTCGATGATCCGGATATTCGCCTGGTGAGGGATCACGCATTTGATGTCCTGAGGCGTGAGGCCACATCGGTCGAGCACGATATTGGCGGCCCGCATCATAGAAGTCACAGCCTGCTTGAAGGTCTCACGCCCATTCATGTGCAGCGTGTTCAGGTGCGAATCGACATTTTCACTGGTGATCGGGATGGCGCAACCACCGCCGGGCATATGAAGCATGTCCGCGTAATTTCCATCGCTACCCATATAAGTCGTGATGATGCCACGAGATTCGGGACGGGAACGTAGGATAGCCGCTCCGGCTCCATCTCCAAAGAGGACACAGGTATTACGATCCTTCCAGTTTACAATACTGCTCAGCTTATCGGCTCCGATGACGAGAATAGTATCGTAGGCGTGGTTCGCTATAAATTGGTTCGCAATTTCGACGCCGTAGAGGAACCCGGAACAAGCGGCATTCACATCAAAACAGGTCGCGTTTTTTGCTCCAATCAAGCGCTGGACATGGCATGCCGTGGAAGGAAAAACCGTGTCTGGTGTGATGGTCCCGACCAGAATCAGATCAATCTCATCCACAGTGATGCCAGCATTTTCGATGGCGGCTTTCGCGGCCTCGGCGGCCATGTGGCTGGTGAACTCATTGGGACCTGCGATGCGCCGCTCAAGGATCCCTGTACGCTCAACAATCCATTGATGGTTGGTCTCCACCATGACCTCAAGGTCGGCATTGGTCAGAACGCGCTCGGGAAGGTAGCTGCCAGTTCCAATGATGGAAGTGGTGCGACTAGGCCTCGATGGTATTTCGCGAAGAGTTTTTTTCATGGAGTGGTTTCATCGCTTCCACGATGCGGGTATTGATGCTGAGTTGAATTGCCGTGCGTGCGGCTCGAATGGCGTTACGCAGCGCCCGAGGAGACGAGTTTCCGTGGGCCTTGATGCAAATTCCGTTCACCCCGAGCAAGGGCGTGCCGCCGTATTCGTCCGTGCTGGTCCGATTTTTGATCGATTGAAAAGCGCCACGGGCGAGCCAAGCTCCAGCCATGCGCAAAGGGGATTGTTTCAGTTCGACTTTGAGCCAAGAGAACACCGATTTCGCGAATCCTTCGACAGTTTTAAGAAAAATATTGCCAGTGAATCCATCGCAGACGACGACTTCAGCCTGTTTTTTGAAGATGCCATGCCCCTCGATGTTGCCCACAAAGCGGATCGGAGCCTCTTGGAGCAGGGCGTAGCATTCCTTGCAAAATTCGGTACCTTTGCTGGGTTCACTTCCGATATTTAAAAGCCCAACGCGAGCTTCCCCTCCCCCAACGATGGACTGGTAATAAACGCTACCCATGACCGCAAATCCAACCAGATGCTTGGGGCTCGGGTCAAGATTGGCACCGCCATCGATGAGAAGAAAAACCCCACCCTCTGCCGGAATTAGTACCCCCAGACCGGCTCGGTCGATGCCAGGAAGAGTACGCAACTTGATCGTGGCGGCAGCGACAAGCGCCCCAGTATGTCCAGCAGAAACCACCGCATCAGCTTCCCCATTTTTGACTAAGTCAATGGCCCGACTGATCGATGAATCCTTTTTTTTGCGAACGCTTTCGAGTCCGTTTTCACCCATCTCCACGACTTGCGAGGCGTGATGGCATGTGATGCGGGTCTCAAGGCCCTTGATGTCATGTGCACCCCC
>Ga0114969_10001972_pt1 | contig 17076 bp, 32 predicted proteins | sample M_130807_MF_Meta_FD_87316 | JGI IMG/M metagenome (GOLD analysis project Ga0114969, IMG submission 87316) | Freshwater microbial communities from Lake Montjoie, Canada to study carbon cycling - M_130807_MF_MetaG | ecosystem: Environmental > Aquatic > Freshwater > Lake | place: Lake Montjoie...
CCTATATGTGGGATGAAGAGTTTAGGATGAAAAATCTTGGAAAATTCTGGAGCGCCTTTCCAGAGGATTATGAAGACCCCGATGCAGATGAGGATGAAGACGATGAGTGATATTTTTTGGGAGATATTTTTTGGAGTTTCCTACATTGGCATTCTATGTATATTGTGGGCTATTGCCAATTTTGGTCTATTGTGCGACAAGGAGAAATAATGAATCAAGATATTTTTGCTACCAGTTACACTGAAATTCTTATGTTGAAGCGAGAAATTGCTGAATTGGAGAATAATGTCCAGATTTTGACCGTTAAGAATAATGAGTTGTCAAAGTTGGTAAAACATTCTCCAAAGAATTGTGGTTGCAATCACCTAAATCCCAAATTTGATGTGCTATAATCTCAATATGATTAGAGTACGCAATGCACAGGTATACACAGACAATGCAGGAGAGTGGCGTTTTGTTGCTCGTGGTGGAAACTGGAAGACAGTTGGAGCCAGCGAAGAAGGTTTTAAGACTCGCAACTACGCAATCACCAGACTCTTGAGCACTTTCCCTCAGACTGAAACTATTGACGTAATCAACGAGGACAATGAAGCCGAACGGATTACAGAATTTGCTAAAGGCCGCTGGCCTTTCCGCAAGACAATCTGGCGCGCTGCTCAGTAATGTATGAGTATTACGCAACTGTTGCTTCAGTAACTGATGGGGATACAGTAAAATTAGACATTGATTTAGGTTTTAATGTCATATTGCGCAAGACACCTGTTAGACTTATTGGAATCAATGCTCCAGAAATTTCTACCCCCGAGGGCATAGTTTCCAAGACTTACCTCAAAGAACTTATCCCCGTTGGGACACCTGTAATTTTGAAATCATCGAAAGACAAGACAGAGAAATATGGGCGCATCCTAGGAACGCTTGTTTTAGACGAACTATTGTTCCCCCACCTTCAAGGTCGATCTGTCAATAGTCATATGATAGTAAAAGGGTATGCAAAAGCTTATATGCCCTGATAGACAAAGGATGGAAATATGAAAAACTGGTTACTCTATAACAGTGAACGTCTAAACGATGTATTAACAATAGCGCTTCTTTTAATTATTGTTGCAGTTGGTATTTTTATATATGTAGATAGCCGTTCGAATATAAACAATATTCCAGCAACTATTTCTGATAAAATTGAATATGTTACTGGTCCGATTGGACCTACGGGTCCTCAGGGGCCGAGCGGTCTTTTCTATACTAAGTAAAACACTTGATATCTAAAACAATGACCTATGGGTCACTTTTTGCTGGAGTAGGTGGATTAGATTTAGGCTTTGATGCTGCGGGACTAGAATGCAAGTGGCAAGTCGAAAAAGACGAGCGCTGCACTAGCATCCTAGAACGGCATTGGCCTAACGTCACTAGATATGGTGATATAGTTGATATCAACGGATATGACATAGAGCCTGTTGATATCATCACATTTGGGTTCCCCTGTCAGGATGTAAGCAACGCTGGTGTCTATGGTGACACCCGGCAGGGCTTTAAAGGTCAGCGGTCAGTTCTCTTCTTTGAAGCGGCCCGCATTATCCGAGAAATGAGAGAGGCCACAGATGGAATTTACCCCCGATACGCCGTTGCAGAAAATGTTGTTGGACTCCTTAGTGCCGAACATGGACAGTCATTTCTCCGTGTACTCGAAAGTATGGTTGGGCTGGGGGCAATGGCAATCGAATGGCGAATCCTGGATGCTCAAAACTTCGGCTTATCCCAACGCAGGCGAAGAGTCTTTCTCATCGCTGATTTCCATGCTGGAGGAGAGTCCGCACCCACGATATACCCTCAGCCCAAAAGCTTGCGCAGGCATCATGAAACGAATTCAAAGCCGCAACGCCCCGATCCCGGAACAACTCTTGGAGATCCTCCAGCGCCAAGCATCTTTGTATCAACAGGATATGGAAAATACGGCGAAGGAACAATAGCCCCATCATTGGTCGCGAGCACCCATGAACGCGAATCGACCCTCATTGCGGTCGATAACCTCAGACCCGAAACGGGCGGGACCCATCAACTCCGGCGGCTTAGCCCATTGGAATGCGAACGACTCATGGGCTGGCCCGAAGGCCATTGCGCCACGCTCGCAGACGGCAGAGCCGTCAAAGATACACCCAGACTCCGCATGATCGGAAACGGCATCGCAGCACCCGTCGCCCAATGGGTAGCAAGCCAAATCATCAAACACAACAAAGCAACAATAGGTATGCAAACAGGCCCATGATATAGGCGTGTACAATCCCCGGAGAGCCCCCTGTGTGCCCCGTAGAGCGACGAAACATGCGAACCTTACAGAGAGTGCCTACATACCAATAAATATAACCAAACAACCCCAAAAGCCCCCCTTTCATCATAAATATACAACAACCCAAAAATTCAAAAACTTGAATGCAAGAATTCAAAAACTTGAATACATATTTTTGAAAAATTGAATAAATATTAGGAGAAGTCTGTCGTGCTGGCGCACCATCTGCCAGAACGACCTCCAACGACCACGCGGCGTGAGAATCGGCCCATAGCTGGCCACGCTGCGCGGTCAAGCTCCCGATTCTTCGCCTAATCGCGGCCCCGATGCTATGCGCGGCACCCGCGACGCGGTACGCTTTAGGGGCAAGGCCGAGCGGGAGACACCCGCTCGGAATCTAACCAAAGGGGAACAAATGTTCGATTCCACGCTAGACCTACCGGACACCGGTGGCAACGCGGACCGCGCGCAAGTAGTAGGGGAGCAAGATGCCTTGAGTCTCCGCCTCAAGGCAAACGCGGCCCTACTGTTTGAGTCAGAGCCTCGCCTACGTGGTGCCGCGATAGCAATAGCCGCGATGCCAACTAAAGAGCGCCGCGTATGGCTTGCGCGTCTCGCCGGTCACGTAATCGGTGGGAACGTAATCGGTGCCGAGAACGCGAACGCGGTGATAGCGTTCCACCACGTAAGCGTTTAGCACGTAGCCCGCGAGACTCTCGCCTAGTGCGAGAGTCTCAAGGGGTGCGGGTTACCGTACCACCAACCAACCAACCAAAGGGGACATAATGAATCACCACCAGCACCGCGCAGTAGAAATACGGCTTGACGAAATAACGCGCCGAGTGACCGAGGCGATTCTTGGCCATTCCAACGCCGACCGGACTATCCGCGAGATGTTGCTAATGCTTGCGACCGATGGACAGACTACCGCGCTTGAGGCCGCACTAGTCCACACAATCGCCAACGCCGGTAACGTCGCAACCGAACTAATAGCCCTAAGCGCCTAGCACGTAGCCCGCGAGACTCTCGCCTAGTGCGAGAGTCTCAAGGGGTGCGGGTTATCGTACCGCCATAGGCGAACACCGCGACCCGATAGCGTGGGTCGCGGCGTTGTCGCGTGTAGGCCAGGACGCGGCCAGCTCGCGGCCCTGGGTCAGGCCAGCTCGCGGCCCTGGGTCAGGCCAGCTCGCGGCCCTGGGTCAGGCCAGCTCGCGACCCTGGGTCAGGCCAGGGCAGAGCCAGCAGGGCGTACCCGCCCTGCCCTACTCACACAACAGCACACACCACGCGACCTACCCCGACAGCGCGGCCAACAGCGCGGCCCGATAAATAAAATAAAAGAAATACCCGCTCCAACTTGACTCACACTAGGGCCGGTGATAAGTTATCTTTATCGGAGCAACCGGCTCCCCGAAAAAAGGAAAACTATGACACACGGCGAACTGATTATGTTGCTCGACTACACGTACCACACGACCCCGCTCTTGAGCGAAGAGCGCAGGGCAGAGCTGCTCTGCTTCCTAATCTACTGCATCGCATAACCCCGCAGGCGAGGCGGGGGAGGGGCTCCGGCCTCTCCCCCCTCTGCGCGCCCAGGCCCGAGCCCTGGTTCTGGCCTGGAGTCAGCTTGACGTACCCCACATCGCGTCTCGCCGCGCCCCACATCGCGGCTCGCCGCGCCCCACATCGCGGCTCGCCGCGCCCCACATCGCGGCTCGCCGCGCCCCACATCGCGGCTCGCCGCGCCCAGCGGCCCCCCAGAACAACAGTTACGTGGGCGGCCCGGACAGCACACACGCTCTTCGTGTGCTAGGATCGCCCGCTAAATATGGATACGCTTTTTTGACCACTTAGAGTGGCCGTGAAATAAATCACAGCCGCGGCCCCGTGTCAAGTCGGGAGCCGGATTTATTTTTTTTATTATCTTGAGGTAATAATGAGGCGCAGAAGTGGACTCACCTACGCGTGTTTGGTAGTTTGTACTTATCGGAGCACGCAACCGGCGGACTCCCCTAGAGAATGGATTACGGCATGGAGCCGATTCTCTCTCTTAGCAAGGCCGCAATCGCGGCACACGCCAAGGCCGTTAGCCTTGACCCGATTCACATGCCTATCATGTGCGTCAAGGCGGCCATGGAGTTTGTTGCCACACTCTCCCCCGAGGTCATAAGTGAGGCGCTACAGTACCTCATCACAGACTACTACACCGAGGATGAGTACGACATCCAAGTGATGTTGCCTAAGGCAATCGACTTTGCCATTAAGTGGACAAAGTAAACTTCCCGGGAAAAGGGGGGGGGCTCCGGCCCCTCCCCTCCCCTTTGGGGTCACGCGGGCGAGCCGCCCAAGCACACACGATCTACCGTGTGCTAGGATCGCCCGCGAGAACTGGGGGCGGAAAAAATGTCACTTAGAGTGGCCGCAGAATAAATCACAGGCGCGCCGCCGTGTCAAGCCGGGAGCTGGTTTTTTTTCGATTCTTTTTTTTATCTTGAGGAAACATTTAGGCGCAGAAGTGGACTCGCACACGGGGACGCGATAGGTTAGTACTTGTTGGAGGGAACAACCGGTTCGCTCCACGAACCTAAGGAGACAGTTATGGCCGGAATAACCGAGAGTGGGGCAAGTGTGCTTCGCGACTTCGTTCGCGACGCTGAGTCCCGGCTGAGAATGTCAATCCGCAATGCGGGGATTGACATCAACATTCGCTCTCACGGCGAATCGTTCGGGGCTGAGATGGTTGCCCTCAACGAGACAATCGTCTCAATGACCCGGGACATTCTTACCCGCCACGGGTACGAAGTCTAAGGGAGCCGGGAACAAGGGGAGGGGCTCCGGCCTCTCCCCTCCCCCTTTGGGGTCACGCGGGCGAGCCGCCCAAGCACACACGATCTACCGTGTGCTAGGATCGCCCGCTCGGCTTGGTTTGGCATTTTTGGTCACTTAGAGTGGTCATAAAATAAATCACAGCCGCGGCTGCGTGTCAAGCCGGGAGCTAGTTTTTTTTTGATTCTTTTTTTTATCTTGAGGAAAAAATGAGGCGCAGAAATGGACTCGCATAGGCGTGTTTGGTAGTTTGTACTTATCGGAGCGAGCAACCGGCGGACTCCCCAAGAGAATGGACTACGGCATGAAGCCGATTCTCTCTCTTAGCAAGACCGCACCCGCGGTAGCCGACGCGACGGTTCTCGCGAAACGCCTAGAGGGGTTCTACGTGAACCGCTACGAGGCGCAAGAGTTGGCCGACGCGTTCAAGGCTACGGACAAGGCGCTTGACGCGGTCACCTCGTTCACCACAACCTTCGAGTTGCTAATACTCGAAGCGACGGTGGACATTCTCGTCGCCGCTGCCGAGGCTGCCGATGTTCTCATCGTCACCCCCGAGGGTGAGCGTTGGTACCCCGTCTTCCGAGACGAGGAGTAACCCTCCGGGGGAGCAAGGGGGGGGGGCTCCGGCCCCTCCCCTCCCCTTTTGGGGTTCGGCGGGCGAGCCGCCCCATACGCACACACGCTCTTCGTGTGCTAAGCTCGCCCGCTCGGCTTGGTTTGGCATTTTTGGTCACTTAGAGTGGTCGCAGAATAAATCACAGCCGCGGCTGCGTGTCAAGCCGGGAGCTGGATTTCTTTTATTATCTTGAGGAAACAATGAGGCGCAGAAATAGACTCACTCACTGATGTTTGGTAAATTGTACTTATTGGAGAGAGCAACCGGCTCGCTCCCCGAGAGACTGGATTTGGCCAAATGCCTACCTTCTCTGGAGAGGTCGCAATCGCGGCAACCGATACGGCGGTAACCGTAGCGCCTTGCTCAATAGCAATCACTAAGCGCATCAAAGAATTGTGGAATGTTGACTCAAGAACCGCTCAAGCGGTATTCGGAGCCCTATCGTCCACTATGATTTGGGCAACCGAGGGAATGGCCCATACCGCAGGCGAGAGAGTAATGGCCTCACTAATCGGCCTGCGTCGGACTAATACTCCACACTCCGAGGCGATGATTGCCTCCGAGGTAATCGTTTACCTAATGATGGATTGGGTAGACGCAGCCTAGGGGTCAAGCCCCGGCCCGCAAGGGTCGGGGCGCTCCCCCCCCCCTCATCACTCAGAGTGACATTGGCCCGGGCTGGCGCACGCTGCCGCCTACTCGTCCCTCGTAGCGTGCGCCAGCGCAGAGTGGTGGGGTAGTCTAGTACAAGTTTAGTACGCTGTCAAGTTCTGCTCACAAATAAAAAAAGAAATAATGCAAAGAAATAGCCCGCAGAAATAGACTCGCAAGCCATTAGCTGGTAGTTTGTACTTATTGGAGAGAGCGACCGGCTCCCTCCCCGAGAGAATGGATTTGGCCACATGCCGAACTTCTCTGCTAGCCCCGCGTTTGACGCACGCGGCTTGATAGAACACATGTTCGGGCATCCGCTCGGACAGTTGGACAGCATCCTCCACACGGTCAGCCCCGACCGGTTCCCGCTTGAGGATGACGGCGATGTTGAGGACTGGGAAGTCCCCGACCGCATCACCGGCTGGGAGGAGTAACTCCCGGGGGCAAAGGGGAGAGGCTCCAGCCTCTCCCCTCCCCTTTGGGGTTCGGCGGGCGAGCCGCCCCATACGCACACACGATCTACCGTGTGCTAAGCTCGCCCGCGTTGGCTGGTATGGGAAAAAATGTCACTTAGAGTGGCCGCAGAACAAATCACACCCGCTCGCCCGTGTCAAGACGGGAGCTGGTTTTTTTTGGATTCTTTTTTTAATCTTGAGGTAATAATTAGGCGCACAAATAGACTCGCATACTGATGTTTGGTAGTTTGTACTTATTGGAGAGAGCAACCGGCTCCCTCCCCGAGAGAATGGATTTGGCCACATGCCGAACTTCTCTGGAGAGGTCGCAACCGCGACAACCGATGCGGCGGTAACCGTAAGCACCAATTCCGTACTTATTAAGGAACGGATACAGGAATTGTGGGGGTGCACGTTCATGAACGCTCACGTTATCTTCAACGTGCTCATGACCACCGGCATTTGGGGAATGGATAACCCCTACAGCCACGCTATGCAAAGCGTGTTGGGTGACCTAGCCCCACTACGCGGCGACGATGTCCCTCGCACCGAGGCAATAGCCGCTTGCGATGAAATCATAGACCTAGCCAGGGTCTTTAGACTCTCAATCTGAGTCTAGGGGTCAAGCCCCGGCCCGCAAGGGTCGGGGCGCTCCCCCCTCATCACTCAGAGTGACCTTGGCCCGGGCTGGCGCACGCTGCCGCCTACTCGTCCCTCGTAGCGTGCGCCAGCGTTGTGTGGTGATAGCTTTTGGCCACTTAGAGTGAACATCATTTTTACCTCAATTCGCACGCAGAAGTTGACTCAGATTCCGAACGCGAGTAGTTTGTACTTATTGGAGCGAGTAACCGGCGGACTCCCTGAGAGAATGGATTTGGCAGATGCCGAACGTCTCTGGCAAGACCGCAAGCGAATTGGCAATGGAGTGGGACGCGGCCCTCTCTGGAATTCAGTGGGGCGCTCCTATCGAGGTCAAGGTTTACGAATTCAGTTTCGATGACCCCGAGGTCTACGCCCGCTCTGTCCGCAGCGAGGACGACGGCGACGTTGAGGACTGGGAAGTCCCCGACCGCATCGTCGGCTGGGAGGAGTAACCGACCCGGTCACGGAGAGTGGGCAACCACTCTCCGTGGCCCCCCTCGGGGGCGGGCGCACGCTGCCCGCTACTCGTTCCTCGTAGCGTGCGCCCGCAACGGCTGGTGATAGCTTTTGGCCACTTAGAGTGAGTATTCTAACCTCAACATCTTGAGACAATCTTTAGCCGCATAACTAGACTCAGAATCTAATCTAGGGTAGATTTCTCTTATGACCAACACACAGAAAGTCCTAGCCGCCGAAACCGCGTCGCGTTCGGCACTTGCCCCATTAGTTCGCGCATTTCGTTGCGAGATTTCTCGCACGATTTCCGCAGAGTCGGGCGCTAAGTGGCTCGATTACACAATCCTAAACTACAGCGCAGCAGCGCTAGAGGAAGCGATTCTCTACCAAGCGTGGAGGCACGAACTTCCCAACCTTGACGACCACGACGTAAACCACGAGTGCGATTTCTAACCGACCCGGTCACGGAGAGTGGGCAACCACTCTCCGTGACCCCCCCTCGGGGGCGGGCGCACGCTGCCCGCTACTCGTTCCTCGTAGCGTGCGCCCGCTGAGTGTGGTGGTAGCTTTTGGCCACTTAGAGTGAACATCATTGTTTCCTCAATTTGCTCTCCCGCCTTGACTCAGATTCGGAACGCTAGTAGGTTTGTCCTTGTTGGAGCGCAACCGGCGCACCTCACCTGAAAGGTTCCACGATTATGCCGAATTACTCACTAGACGCAGAGGGCAAGGCGCTACGCCTTAGCCTCATTGAGGCTCACGCCAGCGGCGAGGCGCGATCTGTTCACTCAATAGATGCCCTAATGCCCCTTATCCTAGCCCTAGACTCTATGGAATGGACTCAGAGCCTATCCTTAGTCCGTATGGGATTCCCGCACGCTATCGTAGGCGTGACCACATTTGCCAATGCGGTGGACGTATTCGCAGAGTCTCAGGATTACCTCGATTGGCCCGACCGTTGGGTAAACGACATAATCCGCAACATCGCCCACGACTACCTGTAGGGGCCGGTCGGGTCACGGAGGGTGGGCAACCACTCTCCGTGACTCCCCCTCGGGGGCGGGCGCACGCTGCCCGCTACTCGTTCCTCGTAGCGTGCGCCCGCTGGGTCTGGTGGTAGCTGGTGGCCACTTAGAGTGAACCTATTCTTTTGCTCAAATCGTTAGCAGAAGTTGACTCAAAACCGAAACGCGATTAGTTTTGTCCTTGTTGGAGCGCAACCGGCACTCCCAACCTAAGGGGACAAAATGGACAACATCGAAACCGTTCGCCACTTGCTAGATTTTCATCAGGATTCATTTACTATGCCATTCCACGATGAATGGAAACTAATGCGTGCCATTATGTTTCGTAACTTTTGGGAAGCAAATTGGGAAAACAAAATGACGCTTATCGGTTTTGCGGTGAGCGTTATCAACCCTCAGACCGCCGATGATTATCAGGTCATTATGAATAACCCCGAGGGATACTACGAAGCGATGGCTGTCGGTATGCTTAGCCACATAGAATCCTCAGGTATCTTAGATTTCGACCTTGATGAGTTTTGTATCGACCAGCACGACGACTGCCGGGAATCTCGCCCCGAGGCTGCCTAGCGGCCTCGGAGAGTCGGCAGAAGCCCCCCGCAAGGGGGGCTTTTTCGCGCCCGGAAACCCATCGGGCTGGCGTGCCTCACGGCACCTCACAAAAAAATGTGAGGCACGCCAGCGTTGAGTGGTGATAGCTTTTGGCTACTTAGAGTGAACCTATTCTTTTCCTCAATTTGCCTCTATAACTTGACTCAAATAGGTAACGCGATTAGTTTTGTCCTTGTTGGAGCGCACCCCGCACTCCCGATCTAAGGGGAAAAAATGGAGACCATCGAAACCGTTCGCCACTTGCTAGATTTTCACTTTGGCGGCTTACTTGATGTCAAAGAATGGAGACTTATGCGCTTTATTGAGTCTCGAAACTTTTGGGACGCGGACTGGGCGGATAAAACTGCTCTAATCGGTTATGCCGTTGAGGCGCTTGACCCTCAAACGGACAGGGATTACATGGCTATCATTCAGAACCCCGAGGGGCATTACGAGGCTATGGCCGCAGGGATGCTTATTTTCGTTGAGGGCGATGACTCTATAGAGTTCGATAGCGACGAGTTTTGCTACAGCGGGCATCACGACTGCCGGGAAGACCGCCCCGAGGTCGCCTAGCGGCCTCGGAGAGTCGGCAGAAGCCCCCCGCAAGGGGGGCTTTTTCGCGCCCGGAAACCTATCGGGCTGTCGTGCCTCACGACACCTCACATAAATGTGAGGCACGACAGCAAAGGCTGGTATCGGTATTAGATAAACTTAGAATAAATAACCAAATAGACTTGACTCGCAGGCCATCAGCTAGTAGTTTCTAACTATGGAAACCAACCCCGAGCAAAGGAAAACTATGAAACTATCTAACGTGTGGTTCAAGAATGTTCGCGAAGATAGTTTCGCAGAGGTGGCCGCAGGGCTACTCGGCGTGACCCTAATAACGCTAGGATTCCTAGCCCTAATAGGTCTAGGCGCTCTAGTCATCACACTAATCGGAAAGGTAATCTGATGAACCGTCGTTTCGATAGCGTAGAGGTATTCTTTAGTCTCCAAGATAGGTGGAGGCAGGTCTTCCCGTATCTGCTCGGCATCTCGGCGTTCATAGTCCTGCCGATTGTCGCAGCGTGGATTGAGTCTCTCAACTTCTAGTTCGTGGCCCCCCCCGCATAACCCGTTGGGTTTGCTGAAGGCATTACGCCCGCATACGGGGCGTGGGGGGCCGCCATTATCGCAAAGCCCGCTCTGCCCCCTCAGAGCGGGCTTTGTTGCGTTCAGGGCTGGCGCTCCAAATCGCCTCCGGCGATTTGGAGCGCCAGCATTGCTCGGTATCAGTTCTAAAATAAAATAGAATAAATACCTTCTCCGGCTTGACTCGTAGGCCAATAGCTGGTAGTTTCTCTCTTGTAAGCAAGTCGCCTAACCGAAAGGCTCCAACGTGAATCCTGAACAAACTCAAGCCATAAGAAGCGCTCTAATAAATCGCACCGATTCTATCGCCCATAAGATAAGCAGTGACTCTAATGTCATCGCCATTATCTCTCACGTTCTAAGAGTCGCCGCAAAAAATGGCGATAGAGAAATAATCGCCGCTATTGCCTACGGCTACGCTCCGGTAACTACGGCTGATGCGTTGGTAAACCTGATGGAGGGCGTGATTATCTAGTCCGCTCCGCAAGGCCGCACGCTCGCCCTGATGCCGGTTGCTCAGGGCGGGCGTGCCTTTTTGCTCGTTCCTCGCAAAAAGGCACGCCCGTGTCAAGTCGTCTTAGGTTTTATGTTAGGTGGAATAAACGCTCGGGCCGACAGCTACTCAAAAAGTTTCTAGAAAAACTCTCGCTCCAACTTGACTCACTTAGTAGGGAGGAGTAGATTTATCTCTGTTGGAGCGGAGACTTTCTACTCTAACTACCTACTAAGAAAAGGAAAGTGCCAAATGCCCGTAGATGAGTTTATTGACGCTAGCGATGTTCAGGTATCGCCCCGAGGTCGAAAGAAAATCCTAATCCCCGACCTACTCGCAACACTAAAGAAAGTAACCGCAAAGCAAGGCGTATCTCTCAAAGGTACGTTCGGTGAGGTTGCTAAGTCTGACCGGCCAACGGTTGCGGCGACTATCCGCAAGCATTGGAGCGAGGTTCAGGCTTCAGAGTGCCGTATTGACTTTTCGCCTGAGGGATACGCTCAGGTAAGAATCCGCTAACCCCCTTAGCGGAATACGGGAAAGCCCCTGCCGTGAGGCGGGGGCTTTCCTATGCGCTGGCGCTCCAAATCGCCTCCGGCGATTTGGAGCGCCAGCATTATCTGGTATCGCTAACAAAAATAAATAGAATAAATACCCGCTCCGGCTTGACTCGCAGGCCGTGAGCTGGTAGTTTCTCATTTGTACCCAAGCCACCCAACCGAAAGGCTCTCCCAATGGACATCGCGACTAGCGCAGAAGCATACGAAAAAAAACTTAAAGACGCGATCTTTAACTTTTTTCACTATCAGGCAGGTTTCCATTATCCGATAATGGAAAGGGTTAAAGACCTCAAATCGGCTGTTGAGGCCATAGCCATTCGACTAGGAATAAGCGAGTTACGCCTAGACGCATTTAACTACCCGCACAATGCCGAAGCCCTAAAAATAGAGGGAGAGCAAGAGGGCTTGAGAATCGCTCTCTGCCTTCTAGTGGGGGAGCCTATCGCAGACGAGTTACAGGGACTCGCCTATGCGTGGGCAGCGCAGACAATCCGAGACATCGAACGCACGTTTAAGGGGCTGGATAACTAAGCCACCCCGCCTTAGCAATAAAAGCCCCTACCGGCAACGGTGGGGGCTTTGCTATGCGCTGGCGCTCCAAATCGCCTCCGGCGATTTGGAGCGCCAGCATCTCTTGGCTTGGCATTGTAAATAAAATAGAATAAATCCCCGCTCCGACTTGACTCGCAGGCCAATAGCTAGTAGTTTCTCTTTTGTAAGCAAGTCACCTAACAGAGAGGCTCCACCGAATGAACGAGCAAGAGCGTAATCTACTAACAGAAACGCTAGAGGTAAGCGTACAGGCAATGTTTAACCTTCACGAGTTGGTCGTCAATGGCGACCCCGACTCTATCCGTCACGCCATAACGGGTGTGCTTCTTATGTCACGCGCCTTTGACGCTCTCGGCCCCGCCATTATCGCCCGAGCGCTAGATTTAGGCGTTAGTCACCTAGAGGTGACCGAACTCCTCGGGATTAGCCCCGAGGAAGTCGTAGACGCAATGGATTGGGACTCCATCACCCCCGAGGATTTCGCCTAACAGCGAGCCTCCAAAGGCCGCACGCTCGCCCTGATGCCGGTTGCTCAGGGCGGGCGTGCCTTTTTGCTCTCGCAAAAAGGCACGCCCGTGTCAAGTCGTAGCGGTATTTACATTTTATGGAATGTGCGCAAATGATAAGTTTCTTGAGGTAATAATGACGTACAGAAATTGACTGGGAACGGCATCGCGATTAGTTTGGTCTTTGTCAGCAGGGAACGGCAAGGTTCCCATCGTAACTATCGGGCAACGGCCCAAGAATCGAGGTGATTATTATGCCAGCAGATGAATTTCTACCTGCTGATGCCGTACAGGTATCCCCGCGAGGGCGCAAGAAAATTCTTATTCAGGATTTGCTTGACACTCTCTCGAACGTCACACCCGAGCAGGGTGTTGCGCTTAAGGGAACCTTTGGAGTAGTCGCCAAGAGTGACCGCCCGACGGTAGCAGCAACGATTCGGAAGCACTGGTGCGTTATACAAAGCGGCGAATGCCGTATTGATTTCTCACCGGAGGGATACGCGCAGGTGCGTATCCGCTAGCGGATGAATCGTATCAGTAGCGCCCCCCGCTTGCTACGGGGTGCGAGGTGCCAGCGGCAATCCCGATAGCCGCAGCCGTAGGGGGAGAGGTGCGAACCTCTCCCCCGAATTACTCTAGCTCAAGGCCCGCTCTGCCCCCTCAGAGCGGGCCTTGTCGCGCTCGGGGCTGGCGCTCCAAATCGCCTCCGGCGATTTGGAGCGCCAGCATTGCTTGGGGTTAGATAAATAAATAAATAGAATAAATACTCGCTAAGGCTTGACTCGCAGGCCGTTAGCTAGTAGATTTCAGTATGTAATCAAGTCCCCTAGTCCGAAAGGCTCATAATGACTTCTCCAAAACTCAAAGGCTGTTATTTTGTTCATCGCCTAGGCGGTAACGGCTTAGTCTGTCACGACTGTTTTCACAATGACCCCCGAGCCAAAGGCGGTAGTTACATACCCCTAATCGTTCGCAGGCAGACCATCAAACAGCGCAAGGAATCAGATTTTTACTACAACGACAAATGCTGCCTATGTGAGAAGCAGTACGTCTAAGTTCCGCAAATCCTCGGGGGGAAACCCCCGAGGCTACGGAGTGGGCTGTCGTGCCAAAATCGCCGCAGGCGATCCTGGCACGACAGCATCTAGTGGTGTCAAATAATGAGGCTTTTTTAGTAGGTTAGTTATTGAGAATAAAAATAAAAGAATGAGCAGAAGTGGACTCAATAGCTCTAGGCCGGTAGTCTGTTCTTTGTCAGGTAATCCGGTAAAGTTCGGATTCTTCGAAACACTAAGAGCAACGGCTCAAGACGGGAGGTGATTAGACAAATGAACGATGAGTTCATTTCAGCGGATTCCGTACAGGTTTCCCCACGAGGTCGTAAGAAGGTTCTTATTGTAGAACTTCTTGAGACTCTTGCGAAGGTTACCCCCAAGCAAGGCGTAGCCCTCAAGGGGACATTCGGCGCTGTCGCCAAAAGCGACCGGCCTACGGTGTCCGCAACCATTCGCAAGCATTGGGCGGAGGTTCAAGCGGGAGAGTGCCGCGTAGACTTCTCGCCCGAGGGTTTCGCCCAAGTACGGGTGAGAGCCTAGCCTGCGATGGTTACTAGTAGCGGGTAGGGGAACAAGCCCCCGACCCGAAGGGAAGGCAGGCACCGAAGGTCTGCGGCGAATAGGGGAGGGGCGACGGCCCCTCCCCTTGACGCGTCCGCTTCAGGGCTGGCGTGCCAAAATCGCCGGAGGCGATTTTGGCACGCCAGCATCTCTTCGTCTTATCTCAACAATAAACTGGAATAAATAAGCGAATAACTAACGGCAACAATAATCAACAATAATAATCTCAAACATCTCTATGCGAAAACATTATGTAGAACTATTCCCCGGATCAAAATTTTGGTTTTTTCTTTTTTAGTTTGCCAATGCGAGACAAGCGGGAGAGTGTGCTAGGGTGGCCTTATCGGTTCCACCCCTTACCCCCGACTAATCGGGCCTAATAGATAGGAAATAAAAATGGAGAATAGAGAAGAAGTATTTATTCCTAGTAGTGTTAGACAAGCAAGAATCTTTGAGTTAGAGAACTATTCTAACTTTGAGTTAGCAGAAGTGATTACTTCTTTAGAAATGACTGTTGTAGAGAAAGATGTTGAGATTGCCAGAATAACAAGAACTATGGAAGAGATACACAAAAAACTAAATAATCTTTATGACTTAGAAGAACAAAATGCTCAACTAAAGAGAGTGCTTATTGTTGTAAATAACAAACTAGATGGTTTGTTTGAGTTGACGGGAGATTTTATTCAATGAGAAATCTATTTTGGTTTCAGGTAGTACTAATGATGGGTTCTGTTCTTGCCGGATACCTTATGGGTAAAGGTAAGAAAGATGGAAAGATAGCAGACTTAGAGTTTGAGATTGACATTCTCAAATCAGAAGCAGAAAGTGCTTGGCATCAACTTTATGTTCAGACTTACGGTAATAAGTCTGAAGTAAAGTTGGCTGAAGAGTCATCATTAGAAAACAGCATAAAGAATCACCCCGCTAATGGAAATAAAGAATACCTAGCCTATAAAATAAATGAACACTTTGGAAAGGACTTCTAAATGAAAACACTAAGACTATTTACAATGATAATCGGTATGGAATGCGATGAAGGAAAAATGCTTACAGATAGAGAAATGGAAGATTTAGTTACCGCTCAAATGAGTGGGATTCTAAATGATGAAACTAATCTCGTAAATGTTGGAGTTAGCGTAAAAGACGTAAACTTCTAAATAAGATTAGGGGAGAGGTTGGGGGTTTCACGTTCCCTCAGCCTCTCCCCTTTTTTTTGTCTAATAGCTGTTGGCCTGTTGTTCCAAAACAGCCTGCGGCTGTTTTGGAACAACAGCCTCCTCTGGTGCGATAACAAATGGGATGTGTAATAAATACCGCACACACAAACATCAACATCAGACAGCCACATTAGGCGGTCGTCCCTTTTTGCGACGAAGGAGCAAAAAACGACCGTTTTATCTGGTGTTAGATGTTGGGGTTATTTTAACGTCTACCTATTTGGAAATAAATAAACTTTATATTTTCTCGAGTTTTTGATTCTAAAACTGAAAAAAGAAACTTTTTTTTACTGCGTTAAATGAGGGCAAAAAAAATACTCCAGATTCGGCTGCCACAAAAGTGACAGTCTAACCTTGGAGTAATTACTTGCTGGTAGATATATGAGTTTAGACTAGAGGATAAATTCTTCAAATCCCGTCTAAACTATTTGCGGGGATATAACGGTTAGTATTTATTGTTTTAATTACTCTAAGAATAGAGGAAAACAATAGAGTCCCGAATTTATGAAAAGATATTTTTCTTTTTTATTTATGGAGTTAAAGAATGCCACAATTGTTGAGGATATTTGCGGGCAATAACTGAATACAACAAATACCGCCAACAATTATCGCCAACTTACCTATAAAGAAACATTATATGTAAAAAACGCCAGCGGAACAAATTTTGACTTTTTCTACAAAAACACAAATAAAATAATTTAATATCATATTTGCGGAGGGAGATACTCAACCTCTAACTTTACAATAATCTTGATATACTATACATATGAACCAAACACCAACAAAACCCATAACCGGCGGGTCTAAACGACTCTTATATTCTCCTAGTAAGGGTTATATAAGGGAGTGTTTTATATTAAATTCTTTTATATATAGGCGAATATCATCTACAAACAGCTAGAAATAGCCTATTCTATATCAAAAAACTCTCAAATAGAATGCACATTATGGCACAGCAGACCCCCGTCATTAGTTCCGTTATCATAGCGGAACCTTGTTCTCTGTCTTTATGTTTGTTTTAACTAACTTTTGTTATTAGTATGCTTAGGGTTATTATGAATAGTATTGTTATTATCGTTAACATTCTTTTCTCCTTGTTGGTAGGTATCTTTTTTGGCTTGCCTCTTATCTTATTCTCTTACTAGGGAGATATGATATCCCAATGTCCCGCCCGAATAACAAAGGCCATCAGCTAGCCTTCTAGACCCCTTAGATTCTATTCTATATAGGGATATTAGACTCTCTAAAAACCCCCGAAAATAACAATATGATTGTAAAATAGTTTTATTAATATCCTAACGATATATAGTTTACAGATTATGGATATACTTAGAATATAAAAAGTAGAAATAGGGCGGGAAACCTTTCCCATTATCTTAAGAAAAGTAAGACAACAAACAACTCTGGTTAGTAAACACTATTACAACAAATAGTGCAGGTTTCCCA
>Ga0114969_10001973_pt1 | contig 17072 bp, 16 predicted proteins | sample M_130807_MF_Meta_FD_87316 | JGI IMG/M metagenome (GOLD analysis project Ga0114969, IMG submission 87316) | Freshwater microbial communities from Lake Montjoie, Canada to study carbon cycling - M_130807_MF_MetaG | ecosystem: Environmental > Aquatic > Freshwater > Lake | place: Lake Montjoie...
AATAGACAACACCGTCGAGCACAGCGAGCGAAGTGCCCTTGTCGTTGTCGTTGGCGGTCGTGATCAGTTCCGAGAACGGAAACGCATTGCCAACATCGCGCCCATCCGTCGTGTCGGCGGTAATCTTGCCGTCGAGTCCGACCAGCAGCATGCGTGTGGCGCCGACGCGGTTGCCGTGATTGCGCAACGCCGAAAGCGCCGTCGCCTCATCGTGCTCGGCGACGGCTTTGCGTAAGCCGTAATCCAGCGAAAGAACTTCGACATCGTTGGTCACGCGTTCCGATAAGACATTGAGTTGCCGCACGAAGACCGACGCAGTCGCTTGCAGTTCGGCTTTTGCCTGTTCGACGAGCTTGCTGCGTATCACGCCATACGCAAACAGCGCCGTCACGCCTTGCAGCACGACCAGCGTTGCAATCAGAAACAGCGCGAGGCGTTTGCGGAAGCTCATCGCATCGGCTCAGTAGCTTCCGGCATGGCTGCGGGACGTTGGCGCGGACGACAAAAGCTTCATCGTGATGATGAGTCGCGTGGAATCGCCGGACAGTGCGGCGCGCAAACTTGGCAGTTCGCGCCCCGGCGGGAATTTGGGATGCCAGACAACCGCACGATAATTTCCGGCTGGAACGTCGGATATGGCGGCTCGCCCATCCGCGCCAGTCAGCGCCGTCCATGGACTTTCGGCGATGTAGGCATAGGCGATCATGTGATCGTGGATATTGCAGCCGAGTGCGGCAACGCCGGGCGCATCGAAGGCGAGGGGCTGCGATTTTTCTCCGCGCGCCAGCGTGATCTCGAACTGTTTCGCGGCCGAGAACGAATAGACTTGGTGGGTGGTCTGATCGTTGTTGGAGAAGGTGACGTGGCCGCCTTTGGGAATAAGGGTCACCAGCGGCAGAAATGTTTCATTGCGCTGGTCGATCGTTTTATCGGTTGCCAGCCGCGTCGACGCAGCAGGCATCGCCGTTTTCGAATCGGGAACCAATGTCACAACAGCATTGGGAACCGGATGGCCGTCTTGATCGACAACCTCTCCGGTAAAATTGGTGGCAAGCGCCGCTCGACCCGAAGCGAGCAACACCCCCAATGCGAGCGGAAAAAGCCATTTCCCCATGGCTTAAAAGCTAAGGGAATTTGGTTAACCGAACCTTTGTTAAGTGCTTAGCAAAAGGTTAATTGCGCAAGTTTTCCCGGGAATTTTGTTAACCTAGGTTAACACCTTCGCCAGCAACGGCAGGCTGATGTCCATCCGGTAATCGATTCCGGAATGGTCGTCCGGGAATTCCTCATAGATGTGCGGTACGCCCAGGCCGGTTAACGTCCGGTGCATACGGCGCGCGCCATAAACCAGATTGTATTGGTCGACCGTACCGCAATCGATGAACAGCAGTTTCAGCCGCTTTAAACCTTCATGGTGCGCTTTGGCCAAAGTGAGTGGGTCCCACTTCAGCCAGTTTTCCCAGCGTTCCGGAATGAACTCGCAGGTTTCCAGATCGACAGGCATACGCACGCCCAGGAATGCGCTGGGGTCGGGATCGTAGGTCGCGCACATGCAGAGCGTCATCAGCACATGCACGTCGTCGTCCTTCACCTTGCGCTTGGCAAAGAAGTTTTCCAGCCAGCGCTGAATGCTGCCGCCTTCTTTCGCAATAGCGCGCAGGGCACGGGGAATATCGGGCAGGTTGAGCAGCTCAAAACCCATGTCGCCGGAATGGCACGCCGCCGCCGACCAGAAATCCGAATACAGCAAGGCGTGTACGATCGCGCCGTATCCACCGGAGCTTTTGCCGAAAACGCCGCGATGGCCGTGACCGCCACAACCTACTTGCGCTTCGACAAACGGCACTGCTTCCTGCAGTAGAAAATCGGCCCAGCGTCCGACGCCGGCGCTGTTGATGTATTGATTGCCGCCGAGCTTGGTGAAGCAATCGGGAAACGCAATCACCGCCGGCGGCATGTCCCCCGCCGCGATCAGCCGGTCGGACTGTTCGGGGATATTCTCGTTGAAATTGCGCCAATTTGTGTGCGACGGCCCGCCGCCCGTAAAGCCGGCCAGATCGATCAGCAAAGGCAACCCGCGTCCGTCATGCCCGGCGGGAATGTAGACGTCGACGGTGCGCGCCGTGGGGTCACCAAGCGGATTGCCTCTGAGCACCGCGCTCTCAATGGTGAACCGTTTTACCGCGCCAGCCGGCGTCGTCGGATCGCGTCGCATGTAAAAGCCTCGTACGAGTGTTTTGATTTCTATCGCATATCTTGCCAGCAGGATAATTATGGCAACCTGTGTGACGGAGAGAGCTCCCCCTCACCCCAACCCTCTCCCCCTTCGGGGGCGAGGGAGATAACGCGCCGTCTCCTTCTCCCCCTCGGGGGAGAAGGCCGGGATGAGGGGGCGGTCTCACCGGGCAAGGGGCCCGTAAAATTCCCGCAACGCGGCCCGTGCCCGCTCTTTGTTGTATCGTGCCGTTTTCGCAAATCCCGCCTCGCGCATCCGGCCAATTTGAGAATCGTTCTGCTGGGTGCCGATGACGATCCGCGCAAGCGCGTCCGCGACTTCCTCCAAATGATCCGGCGCAAACCAGAAGCCGTTTTCCGCCGTGGCGTATTCGTTGCCGCCGTAGCCGGTGAACCCCGCGACAATGGCGCCGCACGACATGGCTTCCAGCGGCACGAGACCGAACGATTCCAGAAACGGTAGCGACAGGACTGCCATCGACCGCCCGAAAGCTTCAGCGATCTCACGTTCACTGCGGTTGTCGATGATGTCCCATCCGGTGCCGAGCTGTGGATATTTCAGCGTGAAGATTTTTTGGATGGCGGCGGCTTCGCGCGGCAGCTTCCTGGGAATGACCGCAATCTGATTGTGCTTTTCGCGCGGCTGGAAAAGCGCCGGATCGACGAAGCAGGGCAGGACGGCAATGTCGGAAAGTTTCAGGACGCGTTCCAGAAATCCTTTGGCGATCTCGCTTTGGCAGGCAATGCGCTCGAACCCAAGGGCGCCGTATCGCTCCGGCGGAATGGGATTGAACAGCGTGTAATAATGCGCCTGCGAGAACAGCACCTTACGCGAGGGCAATTGCAGCAGATCGAGCAGCGGCCCGTTCAACGCTTCCGGGAAGACCAACAGGTCATCGGCGTCCGCATTCAGGCGGGTCAACAGTTTCGCGCGGCTTTCGAGCCAGGTTGGCTGGCCGTCTGGCTGATACACCCAGGCGTCGAAGCCCATCTCCGCCAGCAGTTCCGCATGGCGGTGAAATACCTTTATGCCGCCGGATATTTCGTGCTTCCGGAACGGCGCCAGAAAAATTATCCGCGCCACGGCTACCGCAAGGAGGCGTTGATCTTATCCAGCGTCGCGGACCCCGGACACAGCTCCTTCTCGCCCAAGCCATTGAGCGGCGCATCCACCGTGTTCAGCATGGAATGCATGTCGCGTGGATTGTCGTCCAGATAGATCAGGCCGGTGACCAATTCGCCGGCCGCTGCGCGGCTTTGCAGATAATTCATGGCGGCGATGCGGTTGTGCGGATCGTAATCCCCATGCAGCTTGGCCAGCCGCAATTTCGAACCGTCGTGCAGCGCCACTTCGGTGGAGGTCCCCGGTTCGTAATCCACGGTGATCGGTTCGCGCGCGTCCATGAAATCGAGCCGGTTGACCGCCTCATTATGGGCGCGGACGAATTCGAAGCTCTTGGTCGAACCGGCGTGATTGTTGAAGGCGACACACGGGCTGACCACATCGATGAAGGCGGGGCCGGGATGCGACAGGCCGGCCATCAGCAGCGGCACAAGCTGCTTCTTGTCGCCGGAGAAGCTGCGCGCGACAAAGGTGGCGCCGATCTGCAAGGCCAGCCCCACAAGATCGAGCGCGGAATCGTTGTTGGTGCCGCCCGCCTTGCTCGTGGAGCCGCGGTCGGCTGTGGCCGAAAACTGGCCTTTGGTCAGGCCGTAGACGCCGTTATTTTCGGTCACATACAGCATGTTCACGCTGCGCCGCACACAATGCATGAACTGGCCAAGGCCGATGGATGCGGAGTCGCCATCGCCCGACACGCCGAGATAGATCAGCTGCTTGTTCGCCAGATTGGCGCCGGTCAGCACGGAGGGCATGCGCCCGTGCACGGAGTTGAAGCCGTGGCTTTGGCCCAGGAAATAGTCCGGCGTCTTGGACGAGCAGCCGATGCCCGACAGCTTCGCCAAGCGGTGCGGTTCGATGTTCAGCTCGAAACACGCCTGGATAATGGCGGCGCTGATGGAGTCGTGCCCGCAGCCGGCGCACAGCGTGGAAATCGAGCCCTCGTAATCGCGGTGCGTGAACCCAAGCTCATTCTTGGGGAGCGCCGGATGATGGAATTTCGGTTTGGCGAGATACGTCATTCCGCAGCCTCTTTGGCCTTCATGTGCAGGCGTTCGGCGATTGCCGCCGTGATGAAGCGCGCCGTGATGGGCGTTCCGTCATAGTGCAGAACCGAGATGAACCGCGCCGGGTCGATGGCGCATTCGTTCACCAGCAGCATACGCAGTTGCGCATCGCGGTTTTGCTCGATGACGAACACCTGATCGTAGGAATTGATGAACTCGACGACTTCGTCCGCGAATGGGAAGGCGCGGATGCGCAGCGTGTCGAGATGCAGCCCCAACCCCTCCAGAGAGGCCCGCGCCTCTGCCATCGCGGCCGAGGTCGACCCGAAATAGATCGCGCCATACCGGGCTTTTTCGCGCGCCTTGTGTACCACCGGCGCCGGCGCCAGCGACTTCGCGGTTTCGAATTTCCGCAGCAGCCGCTGCATGTTGTCGACATAGACCGAACCATCTTCGCTGTACTTCGCGAAGCGGTCGCGTGAGGAGCCGCGGGTGAAATAGGCGCCCTTGGTGGCGTGGGTGCCCGGCAGCGTGCGGTAGGCAATGGCGTCGCCGTCAACATCGAGATAGCGGCCGAACGTTTTTCCGGCGTCGAGATCTTCGGCGCTCATGATCTTGCCGCGGTCATAGACGCGGGAGTCATCCCATTTCAGCGGCTCGCAGAGCCAATCGTTCATGCCGATGTCGAGATCTTCCATGACGAAGATGGGCGTCTGAAGCCGTTCGGCCAGATCGAAGGCCGATGCGCCCATCTCAAACAGCTCACGCGGGTCTTCCGGGAACAGCAGTACATGCTTGGTGTCGCCATGGCTGGCATAGGCGCACAGCAGAATGTCGGCCTGTTGCGTGCGGGTCGGCATGCCGGTGGATGGCCCGCCGCGCTGCACGTTGAAAATGACGGCAGGGATCTCGGCGAAATAGGCCAGGCCCAGAAATTCCTGCATCAGCGAAATGCCCGGACCGGACGTTGCGGTGAACGCGCGGGCGCCGTTCCAGCTCGCCCCGATGACCGCGCCAATGGCGGAGATTTCGTCTTCCGCCTGAATGATGGCGAAGTTGTTCTTCTTGGTTTCGGGATCGACGCGATATTTCCGGCAATACTTCATGAACGCTTCGGCCAGCGACGTGGACGGCGTGATCGGATACCACGCGGCGATCGTCGCCCCGCCATAGACGCAGCCGAGCCCCGCGGCATCGTTGCCGTTCAGGAAAATGCGGTCGCCCACGGCATCGGCTTTCGCGACGCGCAGATTGCAAATGCCGGACAGATGTTCCTGGGCGTATTCGTGGCCCATGCGTACGGCGCGGATATTGGACTCCAGCAACGCCGGTTTGGAGCCATATTGGTCGCTGATCAGCTTTTCGACCGCGGGCAATTCCATGTCCAGGATCGAGGTCAGCGCGCCGACATAGATGATGTTCTTGAACAACTGCCTCTGCCGCGGATCGCTGTAGGTGCGATTGCAGATTTCCGTCAGCGGCATGCCGATTACGTTCACATCGGAACGGAATTTCGATTCCGGCATCGGCTTGGACGAATCGTAGAACAGATACCCGCCCGGATCGATGGAGGCGATGTCCTTGTCCCAGGTCTGGGGATTCATCGCGACGACGATATCGCAACCGCCGCGCCGCCCGACCCAGCCCTGACCGGAGACGCGGACCTCGAACCAGGTCGGCAGGCCTTGGATGTTCGATGGGAAGATATTGCGCGTGGCGATCGGCACGCCCATGCGCAGGATCGCGCGCGCGAACAACTCGTTCGCCGACGCGGAGCCCGAGCCGTTCACATTGGCGAATTTGACGACAAAGTCGTTGGTGGCTTTGATCGGCTTAGACATGGCAGCCCGCCTTCGCGGTGTTGAAAAGGAATTTCTGCATGTCCCAGGCGCCGGTCGGACAACGTTCCGCGCACAGACCGCAATGCAGGCAAAGATCTTCGTCCTTCACCATCACGCGGCCGGTTTTCAGCGCCTCGGAAAGATAAAGGTCCTGGGTCTCGGGATGGGTGGACGGCGCGGTCAATTGCTGCCGCAATTCGCGCTCCGGACCGTTCGGCGTGAAGGTGATGCAATCCATTGGGCAGATGTCGACGCAGGCGTCGCACTCGATGCATTTGGGTCCTTCAAAAACCGTCTGCACATCGCAGTTGAGACAGCGTTCGGCTTCCAGGAACGCCTGCTTCACGTCGAAGCCAAGTTCGACCTCAAGCCGCACATCCTTCAGCGTCACTTCGGGCGGCGCGTGGGGGACCTTGTAGCGGTTGTCCGGCGAGATGCCGTTGTCATAGCTCCATTCATGAATGCCCATCTTCTGGCTCGAGAGATTGGTCAGCGGCGAGGGCCGCACATTCACATTGTTGCCGCTGCAGTGCAGATCAATCGAAACGGCGGCCTCGTGTCCGTGCGCCACCGCCCAGATGATATTCTTCGGGCCGAACGCCGCATCGCCGCCGAAGAAAATCTTCGGATTGGTGGACTGCATGGTTGTTGCGCTGACCTTGGGCATGTCCCAGCGGTCGAACTCGATACCCAGATCGCGCTCGATCCAGGGGAAGGCGTTTTCCTGGCCGACAGCGACCAGCACATCGTCGCATTCGATATGTACGTCCGGTTCGCCGGACGCAACGAGCGAGCGGCGCCCCTTTGCGTCGTATTCGGCTTTGACCTTTTCAAACACCACGCCGGTCAGCGTGCCGTTGTCATGCCTGAATTCCTTGGGCACCAGGAAATTGAGAATCGGAATGCCTTCGTTCATGGCGTCTTCCTTTTCCCAGGGTGACGCCTTCATTTCCTCAAAGCCGGACCGCACGACGACTTTTACTTCATCGCCGCCCAAACGGCGCGAGGTGCGGCAGCAATCCATGGCGGTGTTGCCGCCGCCGAGCACGATGACGCGCTTGCCGATTTTGGTCGTGTGCCCAAAGGACACGCTGGCCAGCCAGTCGATGCCGATATGGATATTGGCGGCCGCTTCCTTACGGCCCGGCATTTCCAGCTCGCGCCCGCGCGGCGCGCCGCAGCCGACAAAGATGGCGTCATAGCCTTCATCGACAATGGCTTTCAGCGAGGAGACACGCTGGCCCAGCCGCAATTTCGGCTGGAGACCGAGGATGTAATTTACTTCCTCGTCGAGCACCGCTTCCGGAAGACGGAATTTCGGGATCTGCGTGCGCATCATCCCGCCGGCGCCGGGGTCCTGATCGTACAGCACACAGGTGTAGCCGAGCGGCAGCAGATCGCGTGCGACGGTCAGCGATGCCGGACCTGCGCCGATCAAAGCGATGCGCTTGCCGTTCTTCTGCGCGGGGGCAACCGGGAGCCTGTCGCGGATATCGCTTTTGTTGTCGGCCGCGACGCGTTTCAAACGGCAGATCGCCACCGGCTGCGCCGTCTTGGCGCCTTCCTCGACGCGTCCGCGGCGGCAGGCCGGTTCGCAGGGGCGGTCGCAGGTGCGGCCCAGCACGCCGGGGAACACGTTCGAGTGCCAGTTGATCATGTAGGCGTCGCTGTAACGCCCTGCCGCGATCAGCCGGATATACTCCGGCACGGGCGTATGGGCCGGACATGCCCATTGGCAATCGACCACCTTATGAAAGTAGTTCGGGTCCTTGATATTGGTGGGAGGCATTCCTGGGTCTGAAATAGGCCCCGGCGCTTGCGTTACACCTGGGCTCAATCGTGAGGCCGCCGATTCTCCGGCCTCAACACCCGCCGCTTGACCATCCATGTCCGTAACCGCTGCTCCACCCCAAATTGGCTCTATAGGCCGTGTGAATCACCGACGTGTTCTGGTTGGCTCTTGTTCTTCCTCACGCGCGGCAATGCTAACGCCGCCCATGCGCACTTTTCGGCGCAGGAATCGGGCGGCCTTTTTCCCGAAGGTCTATTTACACCATGAAACGCGGTCTGGCGGAAATTTTTTGGCCGAGTGCGGGATTATTGCCTAACAAAAACAAAGGCCATGGCGGCAGCGCCATGGCCTTTGAGGTTTCGTTCGTTAGTCCAGGTAAAAGTCCGGCTTACCGCGACGGCGAGGCCGCCGGGACGGGTCCGCTGCCCTGAGCCGGGGACGGCTGAACGGTGTTGCTGGCCTGTTTCGTTCCAGCCTGTGCGGGCTCGATCACGGTGTAGCCCTGCATCGGCGTCTCGGCCTGCGTGACCATGGGAAGCCGCATTTCGCGAATGTCGGCCGGCGTCGGATTTGGGGCCGAGCCGATGTTGCGATTGATGTTCTGCTGCGGGTTGTGAAACCAGTTCCCAGCCGCTGCCGGCGTGGCAAACGCTGCCGCAACCAGTAGCAGGGGAAGGACAAATTTCGTCTTCATCGAATCCTCCAATGCGCTTGCGCCTGCCGGGCGGGCAGACTGTCAAGTATAAGAAGCAGGAAACAGGTGAGCCGCAAGCGAGGAATTTCAACCAGACCGGGAATATTTTCATGCGAAGATGAGCGCGTTCAGCCGAAATTCATAAATGCGGATAGTGGTGAACAGTGCCTTCGGCATCGCGCAGAAGGTGGCTGTCTCCGTTTGCTTCTACATCGGACAAGCCAAGATTGGCTTTGGAGTAGCCGCCCGGAATGTCGAGCACATAATGCGGCAGGCACAAACCTGAGGCACGGGCGCGCAATTCGCGCAGAATCGTCTGCCCCTCTGCGATGGTGACGCGGAAATGCCCGGTGCCCGGCGCCAGATCGGGATGGTGCAGATAATAGGGCTGTACGCGCAGCTCGACGAGGGCGCGCATCAGCTCTTCCAATATCGCCGCGTCGTCATTGATGCCGCGCAGCAGCACGCTTTGGGAAAGCAGCGCAATGCCGGCATCGGCAAGCCGCGCAATCGCGGCGCGGGCGGCGGGGGACAGTTCCCGCACGTGATTCACATGCACGGCCAGATATGGCGTCTTGGCGCATTTCAGTGCCCGGATCAGTTCGGCGGTTATGCGGTCCGGATCGGCGACCGGCATGCGCGTATGCCAGCGCAGAATCTTGACGTGCGGTATGGCGGCAAGGCGCGTGGTGATCTGCGCGATCCGCCGTGGCGACAGGGTCAGCGGATCGCCGCCCGTTATGATGACTTCCCAGATATTGGAATCCGCGGCGATGTAATCGAGCGCCGCGTCCAATTCGCCTGGGGACAGCATCTGATCTTCACCGGGCCCCACCATTTCGCGGCGGAAGCAGAAACGGCAATAGACCGGGCAGACATGCGTGGGTTTCAGCAGCACCCGGTCGCGATAGCGGTGTACGATGCCTTTGACCGGGCTGTGACGTTCATCGCCAATCGGATCGTCCCGCTCGAACGGTTGAGCCTCCAGTTCGGCGGCCGCCGGCACGAATTGTTTGGCAATCGGATCGTTCGGATCGTTGGCGTCGATCAGATCGGCCATCGCAGGCGTCACCGCCACCGCATAGCGCGCGGCAACCGGCGCAAGCAGGTCGACGCGCTCCGGTGCAATCAACCCTGCCGCCGCCAATTCAACAGGCGTCCTTAGCGTGCGTTTCTTATCGAGCATGATCAGGCCGCGGCCAGTACGGCTTTTTTTACCGTCGGAGGCAAATCAATCGGCCGGAAGAATGCCTCGGGGTAAAGATAATCTTCCCCGGATTCATCGATCACCCGAAGAAGCCCCAGCTTCTCCGCGGAGGAATCGGTCAAGGACACATAGATCTTCCGCTTCTCGAGCGAGACGGGATAGCCGTCGTTTTCGATGCAGACAACGAGATGTTTGGATTCGCCCTTAGCCATGATCTTCCAGAAAATGCTTGATCTTGAATTCCTTGCGGCCGATTCCGGCAGCTTCGTACCAGTGTAACTCAGCCAGCTGGATGGAGCCATCAGCCAATCGAATGCGCGCCACGCCCTTGCATTTTCGCCATCGGCCCCGGCCATACACTTTCCGCAAGCGGCTGATTTCGCGTATGGCCGCGCCGCTTGCAAACGTCTCAATATGAGAATGGAACCGATGACGTCGAAGGTCATAGTGCCATCGGCGTCCAGATGACGTGATCGATTGAGGGGGCGCCGGTGGCGAGCATGATCAGGCGGTCGAAGCCGAGCGCGACGCCGGATGCGTCGGGCATCTCTGACAGCGCCGCGAGGAAATCTTCGTCTAGGGGATAGCGTTCGCCGTGGACGCGTTGCTTTTCAGCCATTTCCGCTTCGAAGCGGCGGCGTTGTTCGGTGGCATCGGTCAGCTCGCCAAACCCGTTGGCCAATTCCACACCGCAGACATACAGCTCGAACCGCTCCGCCAATCGCGGATCGTCGGCACACGCCCGCGCGAGCGCCGCTTCCGCGCGGGGGTAGCGGTCCAGGATCGTTGGCGCATCCAGTCCCAGCCGAGGCTCCACGCGCTCGGTCAGGATGCGGCTGAACATGTCGGACCAGGTGTCGTCCGGCGCCGTCTTGATGCCGGCTGCATGCGCCGCGCCTGCGAGGGCGTTCGCATCCGGCGCTCCGTCAGCGTCCAGCGTGGCAAGGAGATCAATGCCGGAATAAGCGCGAAATGCGTCCACCACACTGGTCCGAACGGCTGCGCAGGACACATCCGCTTCCCGTTCCCGAAACCGGAACACCGGATTACCGGCTTCGGCGGCGGCCAGCCTCAGGATCGCCAGGCAATCGGCGATCACTGCATCGTATGGTTCGCCCGCCCGATACCATTCCAGCATGGTAAATTCGGGGGCGTGCAAAACGCCCCGCTCGCGATTGCGATAGACCGCGCCCAAGCTGAAGATGCGCCGCTCGCCTGCCGCCAGCAGTTTCTTGCAGGCAAATTCCGGCGACGTGTGCAGGTAGAAAGTCTGCTTGACCGTGTCCGGGCCGGTCCGCTCCGTGGCAAAGGCGTGCAGATGCGCCTCATTACCGGGGGAAACCTGCAGCGCCCCGCACACGACTTCCAGAAAACCCTGCTCGGTGAAATAGCGGCGGACGGCGTCGCGCACCCGCCCCCGCGCCAGCAGCAGGGGACGGCGATCCGCGTGGACGTTTGGGCGCCACCATGGCGAGCGCGCAATCATCTTAGAAGCCCGTCTCGCGCCCGCCCAGCAGGCCATCTTGGCCGGGCAGAAGGCACCTGCTATGACGCCACGAACGCTGGAGCGCGTTCGAACGTCGCTTCCCGGCAGCAGAAAAGAGGCACAGCGTGGTTTCCGTCATCGCCAGCAGCATTCGCAAGGGTAACGTCGTCGAAAAGGACGGCAAACTTTATGTCGTCATACGCGCCGAAAACATCCATCCTGGCAAGGGCACGCCGGTGACGCATCTGGAAATGCGCCGCATCTCGGATGGCGTGAAGACCGCGGAGCGTTACCGCACCACGGACTCGGTCGAGAAGGCGTTCATCGAGCAGAACAAGTACAATTACCTCTATCAGGACGGCGAGCACTACGTCTTCATGGACCCCAATAATTTCGAGCAGATTCATGTGTCCGGCGATATCCTAGGCGACATGAATGTGTATCTGACGGAAAACATGGAAGTGAGCATGAGCTTGCATGACGGCACGCCGATTTCGATCGAGCTGCCGGCCCGCGTCGTGCTGGAAATCATGGAAACCGAACCGGTGGTGAAGGGCCAGACGGCGTCGTCGTCGTTCAAGCCCGCGGTGCTGTCCAATGGCGTACGCACCATGGTGCCCCCGCATATCAGCGCGGGCACGCGCGTGGTGGTCCAGACGGAAGACGGCGCTTACCTGGAACGGGCCAAGGAATAACACGCTTGCCTCGCCCCCTCCGGCCCTTCGGGCCACCTCCTCCGTAAAGTGACGGGGGAGGAATTTAGGGAGGCGCCAATGAATTACCGCCACGCCTATCACGCAGGCAATTTTGCCGATGTCCTGAAGCACGCGAGTCTCGTCGCGGTGCTGCTGCATTTGCGCAAGAAAGAGACGCCGTTCGCCGTTATCGATTGCCATGGCGGGCGAGGTCTGTACGGCCTCGGCAGCGAAGAAGCGAAAAAGACCGGTGAGGCAGACGCCGGCATAGGCCGGTTGTTGCAGCGCGATGCGCTTCCCGGCGTGCTCCAGAACTATGCCGATGTGGTGCGCCAGTTTGGACCATCGGCCTATCCTGGCTCGCCGCTCATCGCGACCGCGCTCTTACGGGCGTCAGACCGGCTCGTCGCGACCGAAAAGCATCCCGAGGAATATGCGGCCCTTGCTTCGGCTCTTTCCAACGACCGGCGGGTCCGGCTTATCCGGGGCGATTACGTGCAGGAGCTGCCCAAGCTGCTGCCGCCGCCACAGCGACGCGGCGTCGTTCTGATCGATCCGCCTTATGAAAAGGATGGGGAATTCGCCGAAGCCACGAAAGCCCTGATTGGGGCGCATCAGCGCTTCGCAAACGGCATCTTTCTTTTTTGGTACCCGGCAAAGGAAAAGCCTGCGGTAGAAGCGTCGGCGGGCGAATTGCTGACCGCCGGGATCAAGGCGTTGGTCAGGATAGAGCTTGAAGTCGGGCGGCTGCCACCGATTGAAGGGCGCGAGGGGCGCCTGTCGGCAACCGGACTTTTGGTCGTCAATCCGCCCTTTGGCTTTGCCGAGGCGATGCGGGAGATCATGCCCTTTTTGGAGCAGCGCTTGGCGCAAGGTCCGGGCGCATCGGGGCGGGTGAACGTGCTCGCGGAACGGTGAACTTCGAACCGTTTTCTTAAAGTTTTGGTTTACGATTTGTTTACGGCTGGGCCCGATACTGCTGCCTGCGATGGGGGGCGACTCAAGGTGGAGGCGCCTGTGAGCTATCTTAGGCGATTAAGGCCGGAGCCCTGTAAGGGCGTCATATCCGACGGCCGCCTCGACGGGCGGCAAGCCGCATCCGCGAAAGCGATAAGTTTGCGCGAGCGCGCCCAACGGTATCGCGACCTTGCCAAAGTATTTTACAACCCGGACGTCGTGGCGGAAGTCGAGGCGCTCGCGGCTGAACTGGAGAACGAAGCGGCCGAATTGGAGGCCGCCGGCTTCCCTTTTCCGCACGCGGCATAGGGGCCGTAACGGCTCGCCCGCCCAATCAGAAATCCGGCCGCTCGGCAGTCGGGGGATGCTCAATCCCCAACGTCTTGCCTTGGGATGCGTTCTCGGCACAAACGCGCTCGTCAAATTCATCGCTGGTGAAGCGGTACGTGACGTCGCCCGACCAAGGGGCTGTGTACGTGCCGGGATCGTCGATCGTGACGTGCACTCGCAGCCCGTTCTTATGCGGCGCAAACGAAGTGTTCCCCTGCTTTCCGCCCAGCCGCCCAGACGTCTGCTCGTGACGTTCCTGAGCTATGCGCGCCTCCGCATCGTCGATCAGACGGTATCGCTCGACCACATGCATCGCCTTGGTTTGGGGCGTGCCGAAGCGGTCGACCATGGTGTAGGGCCCGAGCTCGACGCCGACCGTGTCGACAACCAGCGTATCGCCTTCATAGTGGCCTACCGAATCGCCCATTGCCGATGGCCGCAGATTCGCCGGATGCGCGACGTTTAACTTTACGTGCCGGACCTGCACATCCTGGCCGTACACCAGCGTCACCTCCTGTTTTGTCTGCAGAACTGTTACGCGCTGCTGCATCCCCAGCAGGTAAGGCGGCGAATAGGGATGGCATTGATTGGACGGGTCCAGAATATCGTGACCGTTCGCCGATCCTTCCCCCATCTGTTTCACGATTTCAGCGGCATGCGGCTTGAGCAGCGGGCTCATATAATCCCCGACCAAGGGAATCGGATCGCCACCGCCGGTCGTCGGGGTGCTCGCATCCTTGCCGATGCGCCTCAGATTGCGCAGGGGCCCAGGGCCAGATGCGGGCGCTTCCAGATTGAAGGCGTTCCGCCCCCATGTGCCGCCGAAATCGGGAATGGGCGCGGAGGAATCCGCGGCAGCCGGAACCGCCATTGCCGCCAGCAGGAGCACCGCCAAGGCGCGGGTCTCAATCATGCACATCACTCCCAATCAGAAATCCGGCCCACTTCAGAAATCAGGCTTCTCCGCCGCCGGAATTGGCCTCACATCGTACTGGAAATAGCTTGCGCTGTTTTCCGCGCACACCACTTCGACAACCGGCCGTCCGTCTCTGCGCTTCCAACGCTGCACCGCCGACCAGGGCATGGTGAAGGCGCCCGGATCTTCGACCGTTATCGCCGCCTCCAAAATTTTTCCGCCGTCGAACAGCTTGAACCGTTCGACCACATGCAGCTGCGTCGTGTGGGGCGTTCGGTAATTGTCGACGAAGGTTTTGTCGTTGAACCCGATCGTATCGACGACCAGCACATCGCCTTCATACCGTCCGACGGAATCGCCGTACCATGCGGTGCGCGGATTGGGCGCGTGCGGCACATTCATGCGGATATGCCGCACCTGCTGATCGTATTCGGTGACGATCAGCACCTCGTTGGGCGTCTGCAGGAAATAGATCGGCCGGTCGCGCTCATAAACGTCGAAGCCCGGGACACCACCCGGCCAGCAGCGGTCGCGGGCCGTGAAAGGGAATTTCCCGGCGATCACGTCGTCATTGGCTTTCTTCATCTGCGCCGCGGCCCAGGGCTGCAGGATCGGGTTTCCCAGATCGGCGACATGGAACATCAACTGCCCCTGCGCTTGGGCCAGCGGGCTGTAGGTATGGGCCGCGTCCGATGTGATAGGGCCGGCGCCGCTTGCGGGGGGAAGGAAGTCATCGCCCGCGGGGCGATCCGGAACCCACATCGCATTGGCATCGGCCGCAAAATTCGGGATCGCGCTTTCCGGGACCGCGGCTCGCGAAACGGATAGCGAACAGAGCGCCATTCCAGCGGCGCAAATCAGGCCGGGCAGGCCCCGGCGCATCGAAAGCAATCGTAGGTCCATAAGCCGGACTGTCCCTAGCAGCGCCCTGGTTTGTCAACAAAGGGCCGCTCGCCGTCAATAATACGAAAGGTCCTAAGGGCGCGTATTGGCAGGCGCGAGTTATCCGGCGCGGGCGCTGTTTGAAAATGCGTCCGGGGGTGCTATCCGATGGGCATCCGGGAGCGATGGCCGTGCTCGGGTGGCTTTCGGGCGCCAACGCCGCTCACCTTGCGCTCCCGAGCAAGCTTAAGTAGTTGACTAAAGTTAGACGGACAGGTGGCTGAGCGGTTGAAAGCACCGCACTCGAAATGCGACGTACGGGCAACCGTACCGGGGGTTCGAATCCCTCCCTGTCCGCCACAAAAAATTCATAAGCAATTGAATTATAAGATTATTTATTGATGCATTCAGGTTCTGTGTACAAATATATGTACAAATCGGCCCGGGGTTGGATGAGTTCCTTCCGTCGCAAGGATCATTGCTTCACGTCAAAGGCGTGATGACCTCCTAGGCGACCGCGCCGGATTCTTGACGGCGGTGGATCGCGCGTCGTTGCCTATCACTGACATGCTCGATGCTCGCGCCGGCACCCCTACGTCGTGCCACTGACCAACCTGATATTCACAGGGTTTAGCGGCCTTATTCTGTCCCGTGCACCGTGAATCGGGCAGGATGCGGCAGCGCGGCTAGGCTGATCCCCGAACACCCGTCCACACGGGCAGCCGCGCGTCTCTTCTGTGGAACGCACTTGTGGAGGTGCCGTGTCGTCTTCCCATTCCCCCCTTCTGGGATACGTACTGGTAGCCGAGGCTATCCAGCGCGTCGGCGAGCACCTGTATTGTGACACTTGGCTGGGAACAGACCCATTTCTGGACCTGCCCAAAGAGCCTTGCGCTCCGTGGACAGACGCGCCAGCCATTGCGCGACGGGAACGGATTCGGGCAGCCGTTCAACCGGGTCCAAGGATTTCGAATTTGGAGCGCGCATCCCCAGAAAAATCATCCTGGTATGCAGAATTGATTGATGGCGCACCGCATCGGTTCGAAACAGAGGCGGAGGCACGGATGGAGTGGGACAGAGTCAAAGACGATGTGCAAGATCGATATCGTCGCGACTGGCAGGCATGGATCAATGGACGCCTACGTTGCAAAGAATGCCGCCAGCATTTGCGGGGGCTTATCAGCGCTGCGGCTGTTCACGCCATTATATGGGACCGGGAGAAGGGCACGCGGCATAATGTGCCGCCGGATTACCTGATGACCGACAGTGCAGGTTCTTTGTTCAAATTGAGCCGCCAATCAGAGGCGTCTCGCGCTAATGCCTTGCGCGCCTTATGCCGCCAGATGCGTCTCCAGGTTGGAAGGCCCGAACTTTTGTTTTCTGAAGATGGATTACCAAAAGTGGCGCGGAAAGTTCGCGGACACCATGCTGAGCTATCTGCACTTCCGAACCATGTTGCCAATACCCTAACCGGAAATGTCGCATCCGTAGCAGTCCCACATTTCGAGACGCTGAATCCGGTACATGAACCGCAAGCGCCCGCCTTCGCACAATGGGGAATTTCAACGACAGTGATGCCGGCGGCGGATGCAAACGGGACATCTTCATTGCAACCAAGCAATGGAGGCGCGTCGGCCCGGAAGAAAAAGAAATCAGTTACCGCCTGGGCGGTCGCGGAGTTCCAGCGCCGTATTCACGAAAACAACGTGCACCCCGAGAGTGCTGCCAAACAGGCGCAGGAGCTGCGGAGAGCGCAAATCAGCGCGATCCGCGCGGGAGAATGCGAGAAGGGTGCCGTACCTGCCGACGACACCATCCGCCGCGCCATTAGCAAGAAATGGCAGAAAGTCCCAGCACGATGTAAGCGCCATCCGGTTTAAGCCCGGATATCCCAGATGAACCGCAAATTC
>Ga0114969_10001975_pt1 | contig 17057 bp, 11 predicted proteins | sample M_130807_MF_Meta_FD_87316 | JGI IMG/M metagenome (GOLD analysis project Ga0114969, IMG submission 87316) | Freshwater microbial communities from Lake Montjoie, Canada to study carbon cycling - M_130807_MF_MetaG | ecosystem: Environmental > Aquatic > Freshwater > Lake | place: Lake Montjoie...
CGGCCCCGGATCCTGAACCGGACCTTGCGGGATCGGGACGGTGCCCTTGACGAGGCCGCGGCCGACCGCGACTTGTCCCGGACCCAATGGCCACGCCCAGCCGCATCAGTGACCTGCTGCTTGCCGAACGACCCCGCGAACGCCTTGTCGAACGCGGTCCAGACGCCCTCAGCAACGCCGAACTCATCGCCATCCTCCTGCGCACCGGCATCCGCGGCGCGTCCGCCGTCGCCGTCGCCAGCAACCTCCTCCAACGCTTCGGCAGCCTCGAGGCCATCGCCCGCGCACCCCTCGACGATCTCCGGACCCGCGGCATCGGCCGCGACAAGGCGGCGGCGCTCAAGGCCGCGTTTGCCCTCGCGCGGCGCCTGGCCGAGGAGCTCCGCCGGGAATCACCCGTGCTCGACCATCCCGACGCCGTCGTCGCCCTGCTCCGGGACGACGCCATCGCGGCGCAGGTCGAGCGGCTCCAGGTGGTGTTGGTCAACACGCGGCGCCGCTTGATCCGGGTCGAGACGGTGGCCGAGGGATTGCTCGACCAATTGCTGGTGCATGCCCGCGAGGTGTTCCGGCCCGCGATCTCCGCCAACGCCCACGCCGTCATCCTCGCCCACAACCATCCCAGCGGCGATCCCACGCCCTCCGAGGCCGACATCCGGGTGACCCGCGAGATCATCCGCGCGGGCCAATTGCTGAAGATCGAACTGCTCGACCACATCATCCTCGGCCGCCGCAGCGAGACGCGTCCCCGGGATTTCTGTTCGCTCCGCGAACTCGGCTACTTCGCGTGGTAGCCCACGCGCTTTTCCTGCACCAACACCCGGAAGGAGCGCCCGAGATGCTGGGGATGCGTGAGGGTCTGGAATTGCCGCGTCCGCGCCTGCGTCCATGCCCCGAAGCCCGACGCCGGGTCCAGCGTGCGCCCCATGATCCGGGTCAGGAACTGCCGTTGTTCCGTCAGGCTGCCTTCCCCGAGGCCCGCCGCCATCCCCGCCCGCTCGATCCGCGTGAAGTTCACGTGGGCCGTCAAATCGACGCCGCCGGGCTCCGCCAACACATCGTCCACGAACCGGTGGTTCCCGTAGCCCCGGAGCGTCCCGCGGGTCCGGCCCGGCGTGAAAAACTCCGTCTCGGTCAGGCCGTAGTCGATCGCCACCATCCACCCCCCGGCCAACGCCCGTCCCGCGTCCGACCACCAGCGTTCCGCCGCCGGCGAACATTCCCAGACGAATCCATCCGGCAACACGTCCAGCAATACCGCGGGCAATTCCGGCAAAGGCACCGCCGCCCCCGGGGACAACGCCATCCGGGTCCACGCGAACCCGTCCGACCCGATCCCCACCCCGAACCGGAACCATGTCCTCGCCCCGGCATCCCAGCCGAGTCGTTCGATCGGGAACGCATCGAGCAGCTCGTTGCCGAATACCACCCCGCGGACGCCTTCGGGCACCCGGTCCACCCAGGTCACCCGCCCCGCGTGGGGTTCCAGACGCCCACGTTGCCAGCCGCGGCGGGTTTCCGACGGCTCGACGACGACATACTCCACGCGATCACGCCAATCCGGCCGGCGCGCGTCGATCCACGCCAACATGTCGGACGCCAAACGCCCGTCGTGCGCTCCGGCCTCGACCCACTGCACGCGGTCCCAACCGGCCGCCTCGGCCCACTCGAGGAACTGCCATGCCAGCAATTCGCCGAACACCGAACCCACGCTCACGTTGGTATAGAAATCGCCGCCGCGCCCCACCCGCGCCGGCGAATGTTCGTAGTAGCCGTCGCCCGGCGCGTAGAGCGCCAGTTCCATGAATCGCGGGAACGGGATCGTGCCGCCCGCCCGGACGATCTCCTCCCGCACGAGACCCCCGACACGGGCCAAACGGGCCAGGTCCACCGCCGTGGTTCCGGTATCCATGGGCGCGCGCGAATCCTACTTCCGTTTGTCGGGATACTTCGGCGGGTTGGGAACCACCACCGGTTTGGCCGCCAACTTGGCCAGGATCTCCGCGATCGCCCGGTCCAACGGGTCGTCGGTCCCGGCGAATTCGCGGGCCGGATCGTTGTCGACCGCGATGTCCGGCTCCACCCCCACGCCTTCCATGATCCATTCCCGGGCCTCGAGATCGAACCGGCTGTATTCCGGCCGGTTCAAAAACCCGCCGTCCAGCAACGGCAACGTGCCGCGGATGCCCACCACGCCCCCCCAGGACCTTTGCCCGACGATGGGTCCCAGTCCGTGTTTGCGGAAACGATAGGCCACGATGTCGCCGTCGCTCGCGCTGAACTGGTCCAGCAACAGCACCTTGGGCCCCAGCACCTGCCCGGAGGGATCGATGTTCACGGATCCATTGCGCGCGACGGTCCACATGGACGGCTCGCGGCCCAGTCGCTCGATGATCATCGGCGACACGTTGCCGCCGCCGTTGCCGCGCACGTCGACGATCAACGCCTGTTTGTCCAACTGGGGATAATAGAATTTCGCGAACTCGTTCAGGCCGGGAACGCCCATGTCCGGCACGTGCACGTAGCCGACGCGCCCGTCGGTCGCCTTCGAGACCTTCCCGATGTTGCCGAGCACCCAATCGAGATAGTGGAGCGGCTGCACGTCCGCCGTCGGCACCACGGTCTCGTCCCGCGCCCCCTCTTCCTTCGCGGCTCCGTTCACCCGGAGTCTCACCTGGCGCCCCGCCTGCCCCACCAGCGCCGCCTGGATGTCGGGCAACTCCCGGACCGAACGCCCGTTCACCGCGAGGATGTAGTCCCCCTCGCGCACGTTGACCCCGATCTCGGCGAGGGGCGACCGGTACCGCGGATCCCAGTTGTGGCCGGGCAGGATCCGCTCCACGCGATAGTAACCGCCGGGGTCGCGGACCAACCGCGCGCCCAGCAGTCCCATCGGCACGCGCTCGGGCTTGGGTTGGTCGCCACCGCCGACGTAGGCATGGCCGATGTTCAACTCGCCGATCATCTCGCCGATGACATAGGTCAGGTCGGCGCGCTGGTGCACGTGTTCGAGCAACGGCTCGTAACGACGGCGGATCCCCGGCCAATCGACCTGGTGCATGCCCGGATCGAAGAAAAAGTCGCGCATCTGGCGCCAGCATTCCCCGTAGATCTGGCGCCACTCGGCCGCCCGGTCCAATTCCACCCGCAGATCCGCCAACGACAGCTTGTGCTCGCCGATGTCCAGCTTGCCGGTCGGCAGATCCACGATCGCGAACGCGCCGCCCACCTTCACCAGCATCTTCTTCCGGTCCGCCGCCACCCGATAGGCCTCGGCTTCCCCGTTCTCCGTCTCCTTTTCCTTGTCCAATTCGTACAGCCACAGCTTGCCCTTCCTGAGGTAGTAAAGCTTGTCGCCGACCGACGTCGGCCGGCCGTACGTCGACGGCACCGTCGGCACCACCGCGATCCGGGAAGCCAATCCTTCCGCATCCACCTTCACGACGACCTTGGCCTCCTTCTTCTTTTCCTCGGCGCCGGATGTCTTCGCCGCGGGTCCGGCGACCTTGCCGCCGTCCTTCGTCGCCTCCGACGAACCGGCGTCCGGCGGCGTTTCCTTCTTCCCGGCCGGTTGGGTTTCCTCCCGGGCCTTCGCTTCGTCGGACTTGGGCGCGAACGGCGACTGGGTGCCGCGGGCCAGCGTCACCAGATAGATCCGCTCCATGTCCTGGTAGACGTGGTTCCATTCCGTCGTGCCGTAGGTCGGTGCAAACGATCTTTCCGAGGTGAAGAACAGGTACTTGCCGTCGCTGCTGAACTCCGGGGATCCCGAACGGAACCAACCGTCCGTCGCCGGAACCGACTCCTTCGAGGCGACCGAATACAGGAACACCCGCCCGAATTTCCGCGGCTCGGGCATCGTGTACGCGATCCACTGGCTGTCGGGCGCCCAGGCGAACTCGCGGATTTCCCACGCCTTGGATTCCGCCACCAACGTCACCGATCCACCCTCGACGTCGACGAACTGCAACCGGTTCTTCTTGTCCGTCCACCCGATCCGCCGCGAGTCCGGGGACCATTCGATCTCGTATTTGTACGTGTCGCCCCCCTGGGTGATCCGACGGGCGATGCCCGAACCATCCTGAGGCCGCACCCAGATCTCGTCCTCGCCCGATGCGTCGCCCACGTAGGCGATCCACCGGCCGTCGGGCGACCACACGGCGTTGCGTTCGTGGATGCCCGGGCTGCGGGTGAGGTTTCGGGTCGGGCCATGCTTGGCGGGCACCGAGAACACCTCGCCGCGCGCCCCGATCACCGCCCGGTTCCCGTCGGGCGAAACGTCGTGGGTCGTCGTTTCCTTCGACACGTCCTTCAGGACGGCGCGGCCCGACGCGAAATCCTCCCGGATCTCGATGGGCACGCGGACCGCCTTTTCCGTGGCCAGATCGAACCGATGGATCCATCCGCCGTTCTCGAACACGATCGCGTCGTCGCCCAGCGAGGGGAACTTCACCGCGAAGTCGACGAACCGGGTGAGCTGGCGCGTCGCGCGGGTCTTGGGATCCAGGACGAACAGGTTGGCCTGCCGGTTCTCGTCGCGCTCCGAGACGAAATAGATCCGGTCGCCTTTCCACATGGGATAAACGTCCTGGGCCGGATCGTCGGTCAGGCGCGTGGTTTTCTGGCTCGCGAAATCATGGATCCACATCTCGTCGGCCTGCCCGCCGCGATACCGCTTCCACGTGCGGAACTCCCGGAAAACCCGGTTGTAGGCCAACTGCTTTCCATCCGGCGAATAGCTGCACCAACCGCCCCGCGGCAACGGCAACTGTTCCGGCGGCCCACCCGCGATGCCGACCGCGTGGAGCCGGCCCTTGAACGGATTCCATTCCTCGCCGCGCGACCGGTAGACGACGGTCGATGCATCCTTCCAGGTCATCACGATGTTGTTGGGACCCATCCGGTCGGCCACGTCGTCGCGTTCCAGCGTCGCGGTATGGGTCAGGCGCCGCGGTTGCCCGCCGTCCGACGGCATGACGTAGACCTCGGTGTTGCCGTCGTACTGCGCGGTGAATGCAAGCCACCGGCCGTCGGGCGAAAACCGCGGGAACATTTCCTGGCCCGGATGCGCGGTGAGCCGCCGGGCCACTCCCCCCGCGGCGGGCACCGTGTAGAGGTCGCCCGCATGGGTGAAAACGATGCGACCGCCGTGGATCGCCGGGAAGCGGAGCAACCGGGCCTCGTCCGCCCGTGCCGCGAGGAGCGCCACGGCGAACGCCATGGCGCCGAACCACCCGTGTCGACTGAACATGGCCGCAGCCTACGCGGGACCACCGATGGCGCAAAGCCCGCCGCACGGGTGGGCGCCTCCGGAAATCGGGGTCCCGCCCCGTGACCGCGGCGGCTGCCCGCGGCATCCCGGGCTCAATCCGCCGCGCCGCCGGATCCACGGCGTGCCTTGACGGGCGGCATGCCGAATGCCGATTCGAGGAAGCGCCGGATGAAAAGGATCTCCGCGCGTCCGGCCACGGTGTGTTCCTTCTCGAATTCCTGCCATGCCACGTCGAAACCGGCGGCCTGCAATTCGCGGGCGAGCGGACGGACCCGTTCGATGGGCACCACTTCGTCCCCGGTTCCATGGGTGATGAGCACCGGGACCTTGCGCGCCGACGCGGGCGCCTCCGCGGCAAGGCGGGCGGGTTGGTCGACCCAACCGCTGATGCCGACGATCGCCGCCAGCGGGTCCGGGGATCGCAGTCCGGCGTCGATCGCCATGAGGCATCCCTGGGAAAAACCGAGCAGCGCGATCTCGGACGCGGGCACCCCGGAGGCGACCAACGAAGCGACCAGATCCAGCAGGCAACGGCGCGAACGCTCGACGCCGTCGCCGACGATCCCGGGCCCCTGCGCCTCGTCGATGCGGAGCGCGAACCAACTGTACCCGCCGAAATGCGGGTCGGGGGCGTCGACGAACACGTAGTTGAGCCACGGCAGGTCCAACTCGGCCGGCAACCAGGTCCAGCCTTCGTGGGAGTCGCCGAGACCGTGGAGGACGACGAGGGTGCGCCGCGATCCGGGCTCGCGGGTGGGCACATGGTGGAGGTTGAGCATTTCGGGAAAAGGATCAGGACGGGCGTTTGGAAACCTTCATGCGGATGCGGCCGCCCTTGGCCTTGCCGGGCGGGGCCGGGACGGTGCCGAGGGCGAGCTCGACGAATTCCGTCTGGCAACGCCGCGCCGGCACCCCCTTGCGGCGCGTCGGGATGACATAGGTGCCGTCGGGTTGGAGCACGCGCGCCTTGGTGTTGTCGGAGAGCGCGTGGCCGAGGATCTCGTCGATGATGCGGTTGCGCAGCACGCCGTCCTCCACCGGGAACGCCACCTCGATCCGCCGGAAAAAATTCCGCGGCATCCAGTCGGCACTGCCGACGAACACCTCGGGCCGGCCGGAATTCTCGAAACACCAGATGCGGCTGTGCTCGAGGAACCGGTCGACGACGCTGCGGACGTGGATGTTCTCGCTGGTGCCGGGGATGCCCGGCCGGAGGCAGCAGATCCCGCGCACGATCAGCTCGACCCGCACGCCGGCGCGCGAGGCCCGGTAGAGGGCCTCGATGACCTCGGTGTCCACCAGCGAGTTCATTTTGGCGACGATCCGCGCGGGCAATTCCTCGCGGGCATTGCGGGTCTCGCGTTCGATCAGCTCGAGGACGCGTTCGTGGAGCTGGAACGGCGCCACCACCAGCTTGCGGGTTCCCTGGAACTGGCAGATGCCGGTGAGGAGATTGAAAAGATTCGTCGCGTCCTCGCCGAATTCCGGGCGGCAGGTGAGCAGGCTGAGATCGGTGTAGAGCCGCGCCGTGGACGGGTTGTAGTTGCCGGTGCCGAGGTGCAGGTAGCGGCGGATGCCGTCCTCGTCGTTCCGGACGACGAGGGACACCTTGCAATGGATCTTGTACCCCACCAGGCCGTAGACCACGTGGACGCCGGCTTCCTCGAGCGCGCGGGCCCAACGGATGTTGTTGGCCTCGTCGAACCGCGCCTTCAACTCCACGACGGCGGTGACCTGCTTGCCGTTGCGGACCGCGCTCATCAACGCGCCGACGATGCGCGCGTCGCCGCCCGTGCGGTAGAGCGTCTGCTTGATCGCCAGCACGCGGGGATCGACGGCCGCGGTCTCGAGGAACCGCACCACCGTCTCGAAGCTTTCGTACGGATGGTGCAGCAGATGGTCCCGCTCGCGGATCGCCCCGAACAGGTCGGTGCAGTCCCGGAGGGCCGCCGGCTGGGGAGCCGGAAACGGCGGGTCCCGCAGCTCCGGCGCGTGGTCCCCGTCGCAGATGGCCAGCAGGCTCGTCGGATTCAACGGGCCGTCCACGACATAGAGGTCGTCGGCTTTCAGCCCCAGGGTGGCCAGCAGTTCCCGGCGGATGTCCTCCGGACACTCGCGGCTCACCTCGAGACGGACCGCCTCCCCCTTGCGCCGGTTGTGGAGTTCGGCCTCGACGGCCTTGAGCAGGTTCGCGACGTCGTCCTCGTCGATGTAGAGCTCGCTGTTGCGCGTGACGCGGAAGGCGGACCATCCGGAAAGCCGGGAGCCCGGGAACAACTCGCCCAACCGTTCGCCGATGACGTCCGACAGGAACACGTAGTCGCGGCTGCCGTCCGTCCGCGGGAGTCGCACCAACCGGGGCAGGACGCGCGGCACCTGGACGATGGCGAGCCGCTGCCGCTCTTCCTTCCCGTGTGCCACGGTCACGCGGGTGATGAGATTGAGCGATTTGTTGAGGACCTGCGGGAACGGGTGCGAGGGATCGACGGCCAGGGGCGTGAGCACCGGATGGACCCGCTCGCGGTAATGGCGGTCGAGCCACTCGAGGTCGGCGGGGCCCAGGTCGTGCGGCGTGTGGATGACGATGCCACGGTGGGCCAGTTCCGGGCCCAGGGACTCGCGCCAGCATTGGTCGGCGCATTTCACCAACTCCCGCACCCGCCGCGTGACCGCCCGCAGCGCCTCGGCCGCGGAAAGCCCGTCCGGGCTGCGCTCCGACACGTCGGACTCCACCTGCTGCTTCAGTCCGGCGACCCGCACCTCGAAGAACTCGTCGAGGTTCGAATGGGTGATGCAGAGGAATTTCACCCGCTCGAGAAGGGGCACCGACGGGCAGCAGGCCTCGTCGAGCACGCGCTGGTTGAACTCCAGCCACGAAAGCTCGCGGTTGATGAAGGGTGACCCGGTCGGGTTGGTCGCGGGCGCATTCGACATAGGCGCGGCCGACGTTAGTGCGGACGCCGCTGGCCGCCAGCGACATTTTGATCCGCGACCGCGCCGTCGCTTCCCGCCGCGGATGTCGACGGGGCCGGGGCCTCGAAAGGCGTCGACATGGGCAAAGCCCGAATTGCCTTGGCCCAGCCCAAGGGACCGGGAAAACCAGGACCGCGGATTCGGGCGCCCCGAAGGGGATCGATTCATGGACGCCGAGGCCATCGGGTTGCCGACGACGCGCGTGCATCCGGAGGGGACCGCGCCTTCCCCCGTCCCGCGGGGATTGCCGGCGGCCCCCGATTCTGTCATTCCGCCCCTGTCATTTCCGCCGCCTGCCACATGTCCCGCCACGCCCCGACGCCTGCCGAGGTTTCCACCCGGCCGCACGGTTTCCTTGGGATCGCCGTCGCCCTGTGGATGCTGCTGGCGGGCGGCGCCTCGGCGCGGGACTCGGGGGCGACTTTGTCCATCCCGTGGTGGACGGTGGATGGCGGCGGCGGGTCGAGCACGGGCGGGGTCCACCGGATCACCGGCACGATCGGCCAATGGGACGCGACCGCGATGACCATGACCGCGGGCACGACGACCGGGTTGGCCGGCGGCTTCTGGCCGCTCGCGGATGCCCCGGAACCGGCGCCGCCGGAAATCCAGGGCCAACCCGCGTCGCCCCCGCCCGTCGCAGCCGGCGAGTGCATCACCTTGTTCGTCGAGGCGACGGGCTCGCCGCTTCCCCGCTACCAATGGCGTCGGAATGGCATCCAACTCCAGGGCGCCACCAACCCGGTTCTCGAACTGTGCCTCACCAACGAGACGGTGGCCGCCGCCTACGACGTCCTGGTCTTCAACGACCTCGGGTTCGTTCGCTCGAACCCGGCGGTGGTCGGGCGCCAACTCGATCCGCTCCCGTCCTCGCCGGACTTTTTCGCACGCGGCGTCGTCACCGGCCTCCACGGCCAAGGCGGCGGCAGCAACACCGACGGACGACGTATTCCCGGCGAACCGCTGCATGACGGACGACGCGGCGGCAAGACCGTCTGGATCACCTACCACGCCCCCGCCACCGGAGTCCTCACCCTCGATACCCGCGGCAGCGCCTTCGACACCCTGCTTGCCATCTACCAGGGCACCGACCCGAAAAACCTCGTCCCGGTGGCCAGCGACGACGACGGCGGCGGATACTACCGGAGCCTGCTGCGGTGCCGCGTGATCGGCGGACTCGACTACGCGGTCGCGATCGATGGCCGCGCGGGCGCGACGGGACGCTACGAATTGAACTGGGACCTGTTGGTCACCGACGTGGTTCCGCCGCGATTCGTCCGCCAACCCGCGCCGACCACGGTCCGGCTCGGCGGACGGGCGACATTCACCGCGGCGGTCGACAACGCCACCCTGCTGCAATGGCTCCACAACGGCGTTGCCATCAAGGACGACGGCCGGATCACGGGAGCGAGGACGCCCGTCCTGTCGATCGACAATGCACGGGTCGAGGACGCGGGCAGTTACCGCCTGGTCGCGCTCGTCGGCGCGATCCGGATCGACGGCGAGATCGCGACGCTCCATCTGGACCTTTCGCCCGCGGGCACCCCGGGCATCTCCGGCGCGGCGGCCTTCGACAAATTCGCGGATGCACGCGACGACATCCTGCCGCCTTCGTCCGGGTCGAGCCGAGCGGCCCGGGCGTCGCGCGGCCAACCGGGGGGACTCGCGCGGGGCGGCCCGTTGCTGACGCGCACGGACGATTTCGGAACCTCGACGCACGAGACCGCGCTGTGCGGGGTGCCGTCGGGTGCGTCCGCATGGTTCTACTACCAGGCGGAGACCAACGGTTTGGTGGTGCTCGACACGACGGGCAGCTCCTACGACACGGTGGCGGGCGCCTTCGTGGACCTCACCGGCGATCCCGACGCCATCGCGTCGACGGGATGCAACGACGACGCGTCCGAGGGAACGGCGACGAGCCGCATGATTTTCAACGCCAACGCGGACCTCCTCTACGCGGTGGTGGTGGCCGGGAAGGAAGGTGCCGGCGGGACGCTGGTCGCGCAGGTCCGGCCGGTGGGCCAACCTCGTTTGACCGCCGGCGGGTTCGCCGCCGGGGACACCTTCACGGTGGCGGCGACCGCCGAACCCAACCTCCGGTTGGTGCTCGAATACACCGCCAGTCTCGCGGCCGGTTGGACGCCGCTCCAGACGAACACCGTGCCGTCGACCGGAAGCACCGAATACCTCCTCGCGGCCGGCGGGGCGAACGCCCTGTATTTCCGCGCCAAACCCGACTTCTCCGAGTACCCGATGATTTCGACTCCCCCATGAAAACCCGATTGATGTCCGCGTTGTCGACGTTGTTCGCCGCCGCCACCGTCCTTGTCGCGCAGGATCCGACGCCGACCACCATCACCTACCAGGGTCGCCTGACCGCCGGGGACAAGCCGGCGAACGGGGTCTACGACCTCGACTTCCATCTGTTCAGCGCCTCCACGGGCGGCACGGAGGTCGCCGCCGCGTTCGCCGGGGGAACCGGCGTGAGCAACGGCGTGTTCACGGCCCGGTTCGACCTCGGCACCGGCAACGCCGACTTCCGGACCTTCGACGCGCAGCCCCGGTGGCTGGAGATCCGGATGCGGCCCTCGGCCCAACCCAACGCGCCGTTCTCGGTGCTCTCGCCCCGCCAACCCGTCACCTCGGCACCGAAAGCCGTCTACGCCTACCAGGCCGGGCAAGCCGACTTCGCCCAGGAGACCGACCACGCCAAAACCGCGGACATGCTGCTCGGCGGCGTCGCGGAAGCCCAAATCCCGTCGACGATCGCCCGGCTGGGCGCCAACCAGACCTTCCTCGCCAACAATTTCTTCCAGGGAATCCTGCTGGCACCCAACGCGGCCAACGCGATCAGCGGGTCTTTCAGCGGCACCGGCACCGGCCTGTCCGGCCTCAATGCCTCCGGTATCGCCTCCGGCACCGTCGCCGACGCGCGCCTTTCGTCGAACGTCGCCCTCCTCGACACCGTCCAGGCCTTCTCCGCCCTCAAACTTTTCAACGGCAAGCTCGGCATCGGACTCGCCCCGATCGACGGCGTGCTCGCCATCGGCGGCGACGCGCACCTCGCGGATTCCAACCTCTACCTCCGCGGCGGCGAGGACCAGACCCACGGCCTCGGATGGTTCGGCGGCAAGACGAAGTTTTTCGCCAATCTGGCCCCGAACGGCCCCGTGCTCTTCGGCGCCAGTGGCGGCGTCCTCGGAACCACCGGCAGCGGCGCCAAAGCCGTTCTCAGCTGGAACCAGCTCGGACGCGTGGGCATCAATGCCCCGACGCCCGACACCGCCCTCCAGATCGAGGACTTCGACGCCACCCTCCGGCTCAAGAACTGGAACGACGCCGTCGGCGGCTTCGTCGGCAATTCCTATTCGGCGCTCCAACTCGGGCTCTACAATCCGACCGGTATCGACGACGGCGCCGTGCCCGCCAACAACTCCCGGACCTTCTTCGCCATGTCGTCGGACGGACGCGTGGGATCGACCTCCAATTTCTTCGTCGGCGCCCCGGCCTTCCGCAACTTGCTCGACGACGGGGCGGGCCAAGTCGCCGTGAACGGGATTGTCCGCACCGCCGCCACGGGCACCACGCTGGAGCTTCGCGTGGCCACCGTCGGGGCTTCCTTCGCCCCCGCCTTGCGGTTGACCCCCACCTCGTCCCAGCTCGGACCCAACGTCAACGTCGTCGCCGGATCCCCCGCCAACTCCGTGGTGTCCACCGCCTCCGGCAGCTCGATCCTCGGCGGCGGCGCCAGCAACAACCCCAACACCATCGGTGCCAGCGCCGCCACCATCGCCGGCGGCATCGGCAACATCATCGACGTGTCGGCCGACCTCGGCACCATCGGAGGCGGCGCGAAGAACCGCCTCGTGGCCGGCGCCCAGTACGCCAGCATCGCGGGCGGCAACCTCAACACCGTCGACAAGTCGGGCGCCTACGCGATGGTTCCGGGCGGCATCGGCAACACCGCCGGCGGCATCGCCGCCCTCGCCGCCGGCTACAACGCCAAGGCGATCCACGACGGCGCGTTCGTCTGGGCCGACAATTACCTCCAGCTCGGAACCCACCCCGCGTTCGCGTCGCAGGCCGCCAATGAATTCGCGGTGCGCGCCACCGGCGGCACGCGGTTGGTCAGCGGCTATGTCTTCAATGCCACCGCCAATGCCTACCTGCCCACCGGCGTCTCCCTCGCCGCCGGCTCCGGCACCTGGAGCCAATTGTCCGACCGAAACGCAAAAACGAATTTCGCCGCCGTCCGGCCCCGCGAGATCCTCGCCAAGGTCGCCGCCCTCCCCATCGGCCAATGGAATTATCGGACCGAGTCCGACGCCGTCCGGCATGTCGGCCCCGTCGCCCAGGATTTCCGCGCCGCGTTCGGCCTCGGCCACGGCGACACCACCATCGACACGGTGGACGCCGACGGCATCGCCCTCGCCGCCATCCAGGGCCTGAACCAGAAGGTCGAGGAACAGGCCGCCGAAATCCGCGAGCTCAAGGCCCTGCTCGGCACGCTCGCGCGACGGATCGAGTCGTCCGGTCGCCGCGCCGCCGCCGCCACCGGCGAACCGGCCCCCGGCTTGTAAGACGCGCGACCCACTCGGCGTCCCGGCCATGACGCGGCCACGTCGCGTCGCGTCGGCGGCCATGGCCGCTCCCCGCGCCCGCCCCGGCTACACGGACGCCGCCCGCGGGCGCCAGTCCAACAGTTTGAGCCGGATCTGGCTCCGCCCGCCGTACTCGCTGGTCTCCGGCACCGCCGCCAGATCGAAGTCACCCACCGGCACTTCCCGGTCCCCGGCACCCCACCACACGCATTCCATCGTCGCCCGCCCGTCCGTCACCGAAAACTTCCAGTGCCGTCCCTCGCGCCCGAGTCGTTGCGGCGGCCGCGCGTGGCGCAAGCCCGGCACCAGGACCTGCACCGCCGGATTCCCCTGTCCGAACGGCTCCATCCGCGCCAATTCCGCCATCACCGCCGCACCCAATCCATCCAGCCCCACGCTGCCGTCGAGCCGCAACTCGGGCACCAGTTGCCCCGGCGAAAGACACCCGCGGGCAATCCGGTTCAGGCGTTCCCGCAATTCGTCCACGCGCTCCGGCAGCACCGTCAACCCCGCCGCCATCGCGTGCCCCCCGTGCTTCACCAGCAGGTCGTCGCATGCCCGCAACGCCGCCGCCAGGTCGAACCCCGCGATGCTCCGGCCCGACCCCCGCCACTCCCCGCCCTCGCCCCCGATGATCAACGTCGGACGGTGGAACTCGCGCAGCACCCGCGACGCCACGATCCCCACCACCCCGATGTGCCATTGCAACCGCGCCTCCACCACCACGTAGTCCCGCGCCGGATCGAACCGCGACCGCACCGCGCCGATCGCGTCGTCCGACATCGTCTTCTCGATCGCCTGCCGCTCGCGGTTGCGCGCGTCGAGGCCTTCCGCCAGAAGGCGGGCCTTGGCCGCGTCGCGGCAAAGGACGAGATCGAGTGCCTGCCGCGCCGTCTCCAGCCGTCCGGCCGCGTTCAACCGCGGGCCCAACTGGTAGCCCACCTGTTCGACCCGCACCGGGGCATCCACGCCGGCGACTTCCTTGAGCGCGACGATTCCCTCGCGACGCGTGGTCGCCAAGCGCTCGAGCCCCGCCCGCGCCAGGATCCGGTTTTCGCCGCGCAACGGGACGAGGTCGGCGATCGTCCCCAGGGCCACGAGATCGAGCAACGGGCGGAGGTCGAACGATTCGAACGCGGCGAACCCGAGATCGCGCCCATGCTTGAGCACGGCGTGGGCGAGTTTGAAGGCGAGGCCCGCCGAGCAGAGTTCCCGGCCTTCCTCGGTGCCGAGTTGCGGGTTCACCAACGCCACGGCCACCGGCAATTCCGGCCCGGGCTGGTGATGGTCCAGGACCAACGTGTCGACGCCCTGCTCCCGCAGCCACGCGATCGGTCCCGTCGCCGTCGTGCCGCAATCGACCGCCATCCACAGGGTCGCGCCCGGGTTGGCCGCCCTGCAATTCGTGGCCGCGGTCTGGGTGAGCCCATAGCCCTCGGCAAACCGATCCGGCAGGAATTGGGCGACTTTCCAACCCAGCGATCCCAGGACCTCGGTGAGCACCGCGGTCGCCGTCACCCCGTCGACATCGTAGTCGCCGAACAGCACGATTTCCTCGCCGTTGGCGCGGGCCGTCCAGAGCCGGTCCACCGCCGCGCGCATCGCCGGCAAACGCCACGGGTCGGACAACCCGCGGAGCTTCGGGTCGAGGTGGGCCGCGGCGACCGACGGATCCGAGAGCCCGCGTTCGACGAGGCAGGACGCGGCCAACTCGCCGATGCCAAGGCGCTCGCGCAGCAAACGAATCTCGATCGGACGCGGCGGCGGAAGGTTCCAGCGGTACTTCATGACGGTCGGGCGCCGCGAGGGTTCAGTTGCCGCCGGCTTTCCGCCGGCCATGCCACGCCGCCACCACCGAGAACAGCATCGAGGCGAGGATGATGCCGACCACCAACCCGAGGGACACGCGGGTCAGGTTCTCGCCAAGGCGCGCCTTGAGCCATGGTTCGGCAAGCATCTTCGCGCCGATCAGCACCAGGACCAGCGACAGTCCATGCTTCATGTAGCGGAAGTAGCCCATCGCGCTCGCCAGGACGAAATAGAGCGACCGAAGACCGAGGATCGCGAACACGTTCGACGTGAAAACGAGGAAGGGTTGGCTGGTGATGCCGAAGATCGCGGGGATCGAGTCGAGCGCGAAGATCACGTCCGTGGTCTCGACCACGAGCAGCACCAGGAACAACGGGGTGAACACGCGCCGGCCGCCCAGGACGGTGACGAATCGCTCGCCCTCGTAGGCGTCGCCGAAGGGCAGCCAACGGCGCGCCAGACGCACGACGGGCCGACGCTCGAGCGCCCCGGGGTCGGCGTCCTCGCCGGCAAAGGCCATCTTCGCCCCGGTATAGACCAGGAACGCGCCCATGACATACAGCGCCTGGTGGAAGTGCTCGATCAACTCGCTGCCCGCCCAGATCAGGATGCCGCGCATCATCAGCGCGCCCAAAATCCCCCAGAACAGGACGCGGTGCTGCCACGCGCGCGGCACCTCGAAGTACGAGAACACCACCGCGATCACGAAGACGTTGTCCATCGAGAGGGACAACTCGACGAAATAGCCGGCAAGGAACTGCGCGGTGGACGACGCGTGCCAACCCTCCACGAAGTGCGGCCCCACCCAGGTCCCGAAGACCATCGCCATCGCGAACCACACCGTCGTCCAACCCAACGCCTCGCGGAATCCCACCGCCCGCCCGTGCCGGTGGAACAAGCCGAGGTCGATCGCCAACGCCACCATCACGAGCATCGTGAAGGCAGCCCAGTATCCGATCGGTATCGCGGTGGCTCCCGGCATTGCCCGACGACGCTAGCGGGGATCGACCCGCAGACAAAGCCCGGCCTCAGCCCCGTCCCTCGAAATCGTCCCCGCCCCGCGCCACGCCCTCGGCCTGCAGCAACAACTCGCTGGCCGTCGCAAAGTCGATCCCCCATCGGCGGGCCAAAAGCGGCACCCGCTCGGCATTGGTCTGTTCCGGGCTGGTTTCCCCATACCGCGGCACCGGCATCTCCGCGCCGTATTCCCGCGCCCGAAGCCCCAGCAACCGCTCGTCCAGGGTCGCGCGCCCCTCGTTCCACAACGTGTCGCCCGCCCACGCATACCCGCGCGTCACGCGTCCGTCCCGCACCCGCGCCCACGCATGGAAATTCAAAACCCGATCCGAAGCGTAGAACTGCACCTCCCCCACCTCCCGGCTCAGGTCCACCAGAAACCGGTACGCCGCGTCTATGTCGAGCACCGGATCGGGCACCGCACCGCCGATCACCAGGGTCCACCCTTCCACCGGCGCCGACACGAACAGCGACCGCTCCGGGGCCCGGGACAAGGCGTCGGACCACGCCGCCGCGGGCGCGACATCGCCGAGGGCCCCGCGGATCAGCGCGGTGTTGGCGCTGCGAACCGCCATCCACCGCGACGGAAGGGGGAATGCCAGCATGCGGCGCCGGGCCGAGGTCACGCGGGCGAGTTGGTCGATCGACCGATTTTGGCGACGCCACTGGCGGAGGTGCCGGCGATGGACGAGCACGAAGGCCACCGCGGTCCCGACGACCAGCCCGAAGGAGCCCAGCAAGACGAGGATCACGCGGGTCACGGGGACAGCCTGCAAACCGGGGCCGCGGAATCAATCGCGATTTGGCGGATCGCCCGGGCCGGTCGCCTCCGGACGCCGTGGGTCCGCCGTCCGACGACGGGGGCCACCGACCGACCGGCCGGCCATGCACGATCCCCGGATGCGTTCCCCCGCGTCCCGCGGCCGAGACTTCCCGTCCCCGGGCTTGCGATCCATCATGGGCCGCGATGAGACGCCTGTTCCGACCGACCGCCGCCGCGATTGCCGCGGTCGCCTTGGCCCTCTGGTTTTTCGGCGGTCCGAACCTGGGACGTTCCGAATGGTACCGGGACAACCCGGGCGACCGCCCCGCCACCGGAACGGTCGAACGCCAGTTCGTGTTCCGTCCCGGCCTCGATTTCCTCGGCGCGTCGTTGGCGGTCGCGATCGTCTTGGGCTGGGCCGGACGCAAAGCCGCCGAGTGACTTCCGGCCGCGCCCGGCGCCTTCGGACTGCGACGGCCTGTCTCCCGCGCGGAGCGCTTTCGGACTGCGGTGGCAAGGCCTTCGGAAGGCCGCGACACCGCTGATATGGCCTCTTTCTTGTCAAGCGGACACACCCCCTCCGTCTCCGTTTTCTTCGCGTGGTTTTGGGAATCGCTCGACG
>Ga0114969_10001976_pt1 | contig 17052 bp, 18 predicted proteins | sample M_130807_MF_Meta_FD_87316 | JGI IMG/M metagenome (GOLD analysis project Ga0114969, IMG submission 87316) | Freshwater microbial communities from Lake Montjoie, Canada to study carbon cycling - M_130807_MF_MetaG | ecosystem: Environmental > Aquatic > Freshwater > Lake | place: Lake Montjoie...
ATCGCTTCCGCGCCCAGGCCACCAAAGCCAAACAGGCGCAGAGCCGTATCAAAATGCTGGAACGCATGGAGCTGATTGCCCCGGCGCACGTCGATAACCCGTTCAGCTTCAGCTTCCGCCAGCCCGAAAGCCTGCCGAACCCGTTGCTGCGAATGGAAAAAATCAGCGCAGGTTATGGCGACAAAGTAATCCTGCAATCGATCAAACTCAATCTGGTGCCCGGTTCACGCATTGGCCTGCCGGGGCGTAACGGTGCCGGTAAGTCGACGCTGATCAAGCTGCTGGCTGGCACACTCGAACCGCTGAGCGGCGAGATTGGCTTGGCAAAAGGCATCAAGCTCGGGTATTTCGCCCAGCATCAGCTGGAATTCCTGCGCGCCGATGAATCACCGCTGCAACACCTGAGCCGCATTGCGCCACGCGTGCTGGAACAACAGTTGCGTGATTACCTCGGCGGCTTCGGCTTCCAGGGCGACAAAGTCACCGAAGTGACCGAACGTTTTTCCGGTGGCGAAAAGGCACGGCTGGTACTGGCGTTGATCGTCTGGCAGCGCCCTAACCTGCTGCTGCTCGATGAACCGACCAACCACCTGGATCTGGATATGCGCCAGGCGCTGACCGAAGCGCTGATCGATTTCGAAGGCGCGTTGGTGGTGGTTTCGCACGATCGCCACCTGCTGCGCTCCACCACGGACGATCTGTATCTGGTACACGACGGTCAGGTGGAGCAATTCGCCGGGGATCTGGACGATTACCAACAGTGGCTGAGCGATCTGCAAAAGCAGCAGGCCCAGCAGGATGCCGCGCCCAAACAGGATAACGGCAACAGCGCGCAGGCCCGTAAAGACCAAAAGCGCCGTGAAGCCGAATTCCGCACGCAAACCCAGCCGCTGCGCAAGCAGATCGCCAAGCTGGAACAGCAAATGGAAAAATTGGCGGCCGAATTGGCGGCGGTGGAAGAACAACTGGCAGACTCAGCGCTGTATGACATCAGCCGTAAAACCGATTTGACCGAATGCCTGCAAAAGCAGAGCCAGGCTAAATCCGCGTTGGAAGAGAGCGAACTGACCTGGCTGGACGCGCAAGAACAGTTGGAGAATCTGACTCAGATATTTGAATCAGAGAGTTAGTCATCCTTTTACATCAGTTACTGGGGGTTCACCTTGCTCTACAAGGTGAACCCAATACCCCGCAGACACGCTTAAATCCCCTCATACAAAACCCATACCAAAACCTGCCATGTATTCCCGCCGTACTTCAGGTGGTATATGAGTTGGGTATGTCGCAAATTTGATTTTTTACTGTACGTTTTTAATGCTCAATTTTTTTGAATATCATACTCAATATAACTACTGGTGTTATCGGTAAAAATAGTCTAAAAACACTTTTTAACTCACCTCCAGGTAAATAAAATGATGAAACTAACAAAAATAATATTTCTTGCCGGCATTGTTGCTGCTAGTTCGTTTAATTCATACGCCCAAGAAAATAAAGGAAATGTGGATTTATCAAAATTCAGATTTAGCTACGCAGAAATGCAACAAATTGCCAACCCTAAGTTGCTGTCGCACCGTATTTTTTATGAAAAACCCTCTGTAGGCCCAGACGCTGCCTGGTTTGATGCGGTTAAACAGGGTAATTTAGCCATGGTTAAAAAGATGGTCGAAGCGGGACAAAATCTTGAGGCAAAAGATGAAGCTTCGTTAGGGCAAACCGCGTTAGGGTGGGCTGCGTTCATTGGTTATTTTGATATCGTTCAATATCTGACAGAGCAAGGTGCTGATATTCGCGCCACCGATAGAGCAGATGTTTACAATACGGTTAAATCTGCCGTTATGGGTAACAATGCGCAGGTGGTTAAATATCTGCATGAGCGTTTAAAGAACGAAGTAGACTGGAACGCCAAAGAGAAAGATGGTGAAACGCTATTTATGGTCGCCGCGGTGGATGGCAGACTCGACACCGTCAAATACATTCTACAATTTAACCCTGATTTAAATGTCGTCGCGATAAACGAGAATCCTAAAATTAACGCCAGCCCTCTCAGCGGTGCCTGCGAACACGGCTTTACCGATGTGGCAAACCTGCTGATAGAAAAAGGGGCGATTAATCATAAAACCGGTAAATCAAGCTGCGATTAATGTCTTCATACATTGATCCACAAAGTAACAACAAGCGCGCTTTGTGTGCGCTTCAGACTGCTGACAAAGCTGGTTATTAGGGGGAGCGTGCCCAAGGGGTCGTCATGGCGTAAGCCGTCGGAGTGCCCCTCGGTGCGCTAGACCCGGGTATCTCGAGCTAGAAGGCGACTTTGTCATCAACCTCAGGCGGGCATTGTGCCCGCCTATACCGTTATCCTCAAACCCGATAAAACGGCTTATCCCCCAGAATGGTCGCACGGTGCATAATGCGCCGCTGCGGCAGATAAACCGCGTTGGCATAATGCTGCGTCACGCGGTTATCCCAAATCGCAATGTCATTGGCCTGCCAGCGCCAACGCACCTGGAATTCCGGCTTGGTGATATGCGCAAACAGGAAATTCAACAACGCATCACTCTCTTTCACGGTCAAACCGACAATGCGCGTAGTGAACCCTTCATTGACGAACAGCGCCTGCTTACCCGTGACCGGATGGGTGCGGATCACCGGGTGCAGCCGCGGTGGGTTATTCTGTACCGCCAGCTGCCAGCGTTGATGCTCTTCTTCGCTGCCACGATGCTTATATTCCGGGAATGACTTGGTGAAGTCATGTTCCGCCTGCAACCCGCCAGCAACCGTTTAACAGGCTCGGACAGCGCCTCATAAGCGGCAATACCGCTGGCCCACAGGGTATCACCACCGGTGGTCGGTAATTGTTTAGCGGCTAAAATCGCTCCCAACGGCGGGTTGGCAATAAAGGTCACGTCGGTATGCCAGTTATCGTTATCAGGGGGATTATTGTCATGCGTATCCAGTACGATAATTTCCTCTACATCAGCAGCATGCGGATAGACCGGATGAATATGCAGATCGCCAAAACGAGCAGCCAGTTCACGCTGTTGTAGCGGCGTAATCGGCTGATTACGCAAGAACAATACCTGATGCTTCAGCAGCGCATGGTAAAGCTGCTCAAACTGGCCGTCGCCCAATGGCCGCGCCAAGTTAACGTTTTCTACCAACGCACCGATATACGGCCCTAAAGGGGCGATCGCTAGACGTTCGTTCATTGTTGTACTCCATGCCACGGAGTTAAGCGGCGCTGTAATGCGCGTAGCCCTAACTCCAGACCAAATGCGATTATCGCAATCACGCTGATACCGGCGACCACCACGTCGGTCGCCAGAAACTCACCGGCGGATTGCACCATAAATCCTAAGCCGCGTGTGGCGGCAATCAGCTCGGCGGCCACCAAGGTCGACCAGCCAACACCCAACCCAATGCGAATACCGGTGAGAATTTCTGGCAGCGCACTCGGCAGCACCACAAAGCGCAGCACCTGCCAATGGCTGGCACCCAATGCCTGAGCGGCACGAATGCGTACCTGCTCTACGCTGCGCACCCCTGCCACGGCGGAAAGCGCCACCGGGGCAAAAATGGCCAAGTAAATCAGCAGAATTTTTGAGGTCTCACCGATGCCAAACCAGATCACCATCAATGGCAAATAAGCCAGCGGCGGTACCGGGCGATAAATTTCAATCAGCGGATCGAGAATGGCGCGCACCTTCTCGTTCAACCCCATCGCAATACCGACCGGAATACCGATGATCACCGCCGCCAGCAGCGCCACCAGAATGCGCCCCAGGCTGGCTGCCAAATGCTGCCATAAGGTGGCATCCATAAAGCCCTGCGGGCTGGCGATGGTAATCAGCTGATGCAATACCTGCTGCGGTGCAGGCAGGAATAGCGGGCTGATAAGCTGCAAAGCGGTCACTGCCCACCACAGCAGCAAGATCCCCAGCAATGTAGCGGCACTCAGCCAGAGATTACTTGGCCAGTTAAGCTGAAATCGCCGCACAATTAACGGTTTTACCGTGGTTTTCAGGACTGAATGCAGGCTCATAGCAATGCCTCACGTTGCTGGAAGACTTTGCCCAGCACATATTCACGTTGGCCGATAAATTCAGGGTCGGATTTAATCGCGCGGCACGCTTCACCGGCGGCATAACGCTGCCAGAAGTTCAGCGTCAACCGTTCCATCACCTGCCCTGGCCCCGGTGAAAGCAGCAAGAGTTCGCTGGCAAGAAACACGGCCTCTTCAATATCATGGGTAATCAGCAATACCTGTTTGCCGGTATCACGCCAGATGGTCAGCAGCAGTTCCTGCATCTGTTCACGCGTGAAGGCATCCAGTGCACCGAAGGGTTCATCCAGCAACAGCAGGCGCGGATCGGCCGCCAGCGCACGCGCAATGCCCACACGCTGGCGCATCCCACCGGAGAGCTGCCAGATAAAATGTTGCCCGTAACCCGCTAGCCCAACACGCTGCAGCATCTGCTGCGCAACCTGATGGCGCTCCGCTTTGCCCACCCCGGCCAGTTGCAGGCCGAACGCCACGTTATCTAGCACATTGCACCATGGCAGTAACCCCTCATGCTGAAACACCACGCCGCGCTCGGCTCCAGGCCCCTGTACCGCAACGCCATCCAGCGTAATGCTGCCCGCTGAAGGCGCGATAAACCCGGCCAAAAGATTCAACAACGTGGTTTTACCGCAGCCCGAAGGCCCCAGAACCACCACCAGTTGCCCGGTAGCAATCTGAAACGAGACATCATGCAGCGCTGGCCGCCCTTGGTACTCGGCTGAAAGGTGGCTGACGTTTAGCATCTTGGTCCCTTACGACTGCGGCACAGCCTGTACCTGTTTAACAAAGCGATCGGTCACATAGGCGCTGTAATCGCTGTCGACCTGCGGGATTTTGCCCTGTTGCTTAAGGAATTCGGCGGTATCGCGAATGGCTTTATCCACCGGCTGCCCAAGCTGAGTAATTTGATCCGCAACCGGCAGATAGCGGTTACCTTTTACCAGGATCGGCACCTGCTCTTCCGGCACTCCGCTCAAGCGAGCCAGCATACTGAGGTGATGTTTATCCCTCAGCCACTGTTCCGGTTGCGCCAGATAGGCTTTTTGCGCCTTGAGCGCGCTGGCGGCAAAGGCGGTGACGACCTCTGGGTGTTGTTCGGCGAAATCTTTGCGCACGACCCACACATCCAGCGTCGGCGCGCCCCACTCGCCCACCTGTTCAGAGTCGGTCAGCACTTTGCCCTGTTTGGCGAGTTCATTCACCACCGGTGCCCAAACGTAAGCACCATCGATATCACCGCGCTGCCAGGCGGCAGCAATCGCTGGGGGTTGCAGGTTGAGGATCTGCACCTGTTCCGGTTTGATGCCCCAATGTTTCAGGGAAGCCAGCAGGCTGTAATGAGTGGTGGAAATGAAGGGTACTGCGATGCGTTTGCCGATCAGATCCTGGGGGGATTTGATGTCCTTTTTCACCACCAAGGCTTCGGAACTGCCGAGTTGTGAGGCGATCAGGAACACTTCAATCGGGAGTTTCTGGCTGGCAGCCACCGCCAATGGGCTGGAGCCGATATTGCCGATCTGCACGTCGCCGGAGGCCAACGCACGTAGCACGCCAGAACCGCTGTCAAACTTGCGCCAATCAACGGTCGCACCGGACTGCTTAGCGAAGCTGTTTTCCGCCTGCGCCACTTTGGCCGGTTCGGCGGAAGTCTGGTATGCCACGGTGACATCCACCGCTTGAGCACTAGCCGCACCAAGCGATAAAACCAGCAGCGCCACGCTGCGTAAGGAAAAGAGTTTGCCCACCATATTCCGCTCCGTTGATAAACTGCTGTTCAGTGGCTGACAGTTTTATCTGAGCGGAACCTGGCAATAAAGGAATAAAAAAATATTCTTTATTCCTTACGTGAATATAAATTCAGACTAGAGGTTAATTTCACCCCGCAGGAAAATGCGTGCATAACCGCCCAGCAGCGTGCGTTCTCCTTTCAGCTCGCAAAACAGCTCGCCGCCGCGCGATGAAATCTGTTTGGCGTGCAGCACATGGCGGCCAAGGCGCGCCGTCCAGTAAGGCATCAACGTGCAATGGGCGGAGCCGGTAACCGGGTCTTCGCTGCGATCCAGCGAGAAATAGCGCGAGACAAAATCCACCTCATCGCCCGGCGCAGTGACAATCACACCACGGCCGAGTTGATCGATCAGCGCCGGAATATCTGGCTGCAATGCCCGCACCTGTGCTTCATTCTCCAGCACCACCATCATTGCCGTGGCCTGCCAAACCTCCTGAGGTTGAGCGCCCAGCAACGCCGCCAATTGCGCAGGTTCGGCCACTTTCTGCGGCGGCCGGGATGGGAAATCCAGAATCAAACGTTCGCGATCCTCAGCATCTCGTGTGACATGCAGTTCACCGCTGGCAGAGCGAAAGCGAATATCACGCAATGCCGGGTTCACCACGCTTAACAACACGTGTGCCGTTGCCAGCGTGGCATGCCCGCACAGATCCACTTCCCGCGTAGGGGTGAACCAGCGGATTGCGTGCATATTGCCATCCTCCCAGACAAAACTCGTTTCTGGCAGGGATAGCTCATTAGCGATCGCCTGCATCTGTGCGGTTTCTAGCGGATGTTTCAGCAGGCAGACGCCTGCCGGGTTGCCGCGCAGGCCTGTGCCGATAAACGCATCAACATGGAAATAATTTTCGCTCATCCGTCTTTCCTCTAGTGCCAGATCAGTAACACACAGGCTGCGGTTAACAACCCCATGGAAACGTTAAAAATAACCCAGGCTTTCTTACTGCGCAGCAGGCGGCCAATCACCGTACCGAAACCCAGCCAGATCACCCCGGCAACGATATTCACTACCAACAGGCCAAAAGCGATCGCCAGGATGGAATGATTGTATTTCTCCCCTTCCAGGCTAAAGCTCGCTACCGCCCCCAAGCCCATCAGCCAAGCCTTCGGGTTGAGGAACTGCAACAGCCAGCCTTGATACAAACGAATCGGCTTGGGCGGTGCCACATCGGTTTCCAGTTTCTCATAAGCGGCGGTGGCGACTTTCCACGCCAGCCACAGCAGATACAAGCTGCCGAGGATTTTCAGGATCAGGTGCAACGAAGGATAAATCAGGATCAGACCACCCACGCCAAACGCCACCAGCAGCATGATACTTTGCATGCCAAGCATAATGCCGATCATCAGCCATAATGAACGCATAAAGCCGAAATTGGCCCCGGAAGTGGTGAGCAGCATGTTGTTTGGGCCAGGTGTAATTGCGGCAACCCACAGGAAGCCTAACATCGAAAGAAATAAACTCAGTTCCATGAAGCGGGTGCTCCTCACCCAAATGATTTTTTGCAGTATTATTGTTAATACATGACATTGAAGCTAACAGTGCGGTATTGATCACACAATAGCCGCCAACAAGATTTTTATTCAACTATGCATGAATCCTTTCGCCCTTTGACCGGGGCCAGTAATCCACATCTGCAAACCCTGCTGCCACGGCTGGTACGCCGCCATGTGTTGCTAAAGCCCCACTGGCAACGACTGGAGTTGCCCGATGGCGATTTTGTCGTTCTCGCCTGGAGTGAAGATCCGCAGCTAGCCCGCGACAAACCGCGCGTGGTGCTGTTCCACGGATTGGAGGGGAATTTCTACAGCCCTTACGCACACGGCCTGCTCAACGCCTGGCGCGAGAAAGGCTGGCTGGGCGTGGTGATGCATTTTCGTGGTTGCAGCGGCGTGCCCAACCGCAAGCACCGCATCTATCATTCCGGCGAAACCGAAGATGCCCGTTTCTTTCTGCGCTGGCTGCGCGACAGCTTCGGCGAAATGCCCACGGCGGCGGTGGGCATTTCACTGGGTGGCAATATGCTGGCGTACTATCTGGCACAGCAAGGCAATGACAGCCTGCTGCAAGCGGCGGTAGTGGTATCGGCCCCGCTGATGCTGGAGCCTTGTTCCCTGCGCATGGAACAAGGTTTTTCGCGCGTTTATCAACACTACCTGCTGGGCCAGTTGAAGCAGAACGCCATGCGCAAGCTGCTGTATTACCCTGGCACCTTGCCGCTGAATCTGCCGCAGTTGAACAACTTGCGCCACATCCGTGAATTTGACGAGGTGATTACCTCGCGCCTGCACGGCTTCGACGGTGCGATCGATTATTATCGCCGCTGTAGCGCCCTGCCCCTGCTGCCACAAATCACCACACCCTTACTGATCATCCACGCCAAAGACGATCCGTTCATGACCGACGAGGTGATCCCCGATCTCACGCAGCTACCCGCCAATATCGAATATCAACTGACTGAGTGTGGCGGCCACGTCGGCTTTGTCGGCGGCACTTTGAAAAAACCGCAAATGTGGTTGGAATACCGTATTCCAGCTTGGCTTTCCCCTTTTCTGGAATCAACAACGTGATTATCCCTTGGCAAGAACTTGAACCAGCAACCCTGAGCAGCCTGATTGAATCCTTCGTGCTGCGCGAAGGCACCGACTACGGTGAGCACGAACGCTCGCTGGAACAGAAGGTGGATGACGTGCGCCGCCAGTTGAAAAGCGGCGAGATCGTGCTAGTGTGGTCGGAGCTGCACGAGACCATCAACATCATGCCACGCGGGCAGATCCGTGCGGGGCAGGAAGAGCTGTAGTCGTCATTCTGCCCACACTGCCCTTCGATATCGGTTACCCCACTCCGCTATCTTGAAGGGCAGCGGGTAAGCTGATTTTCACGGCGGCGATAACCTATTTTGCTTTGCTCTTTTGGCGACGGATTGCCGTCAAGAGTAAACGTCGGAATTTCGGACATTCAAGATGTGACGGTGCCGGGCAGTCGGCAACATGGCGCAGAGCGTTTTTCAAGACCGTGAGATTGTCGATCTGGCGCTCTAACTCGTCTGCTTTGAGGTGCAGGTTTGCGCGCGGTAGTTCCGGCAGGCCATCTTTGCCAAACATTGCCGAAATTTCGACCAGTGAGAAACCTGCGGACTTCCCGAGAGCCACCAATGAGAGCCGCAACAGAACATCCGTCTCAAACTGCCGCCGCAACCCATGCCGTCCAACGGATGCGATCAGCCCTATTTCTTCGTAATAGCGCAATGTCGAAGGCGATAGGCCGGATTGTTGCGCCACCTCGCCGATATCCAGAATTTTCATGCTTGACCTCAAGTTGACTTGAATTTGTAAGATGCATCAACACACAAACTCTTGCAATAGGAACACAGAGCATGAAACAAGATCCGGCCCATCTCAAAACAGCCGTCTGGCGCGACCCAAGAGCCATCGCTCTTTTGATGGCGGCGAGTTTGACCGTGATGGCGAATGCAACGATCAGCCCTGCGCTGGCAGGGCTTGAGGCCGCCTTTTCAGACACTCCAAACGCGGGCATGCTGACGCGCCTTTTGGTGCCTGCCCCCTCCCTGAGCGTGGTGCTATGTGCCACGCTTGCGGGTATTTTCGCTGACCGTTTTGGGCGACGCTGGATGCTGTTGGTCGGCGTGATCCTGTTCGTCATCACAGGTAGTGCCGGTTTCTACCTCCCAAGCCTGCCTGCGATTTTTGCCAGCCGCCTGGCGCTGGGTGTCGCCGTGGCGATCATCATGACAGCGGAAACGGCCCTGATCGGTGACTACTTCACTGGCGATCAACGCAGCGACTTTGTGGGGCTACAAGTATCGGCACGCAATTTTGGCGGTTTTCTGTTTATCTCTCTGGCTGGATACGCGGCAGCCATCTCGCCCCGGCTGCCCTTCGCGATCTACGGCCTGGCGGCCCTTTTCCTGCCGCTGATGTGGGTGGCCATTACCGAGCCAGCCAGACCAACCACACGCGCCAAAATATCAGGGAATCACGGGGCTCCCGCATGGAAACCTCTCGTTTTAGCGTTAGCCTGTTTGCAAATGATAACCAACATGATCTTCTTCGTTATGCCGACGCAGTTGCCCTTTTTCTTCAATGCACAAGGTGACAACAGCGCCGTAATGACCGGTTCGGCTTTGGGTGTATTAACGCTAACGGGTGGCTGTACAGCCTTGCTCTATGCCCGGATGAAACGTGCGATCGGCTTTTTTGGTAATTACGCCTTGGGCTATACCATGATGGCCCTTGGGTTTACGCTCATCAGCACTGGGGGAAACCCCTGGATCATCTTTGCCGGCACAGCGGCAATCGGTGCAGGTTATGCCACGGTTTCGCCGAATTTCGTCGCCATTGCGCTTAGTCTGGTGCCAGAACGGCGCAGGGGCTTCGCTGGGGGACTCTTGACCACATCAATATTTCTTGGTCAGTTCCTTTCCCCTTTGTTCAGCACCCCGTTGATTTCCGCCTTCGGATATGATGAAACATTTTCTAGCCTCTCGCTGCTTCTTGGTGCGATGGCCATCGTTGCGGGCATCGCCGGGGGCCGCAAATTCCTGCGCCCCTCCATTTGAAATTGGCCTTAATGGCAAACTGGGTATCTGCAACCGCAAGAAATAGGGGTATATTTTGTCGAGGACGAATCGAAGTTTTCTATACTCGTCATGCAGCTTGAAGTATACCTCGCACACTTAATGGAGTTTTCCGCTTATGTCTGCCAAACATCCCGTCATTGCGGTGACCGGCTCCAGCGGTGCCGGTACCACCACCACCAGCCTGGCGTTTCGCAAGATTTTCCAGCAGTTGAATATTCGCGCCGCCCAGTTGGAAGGGGACAGTTTCCACCACTTCACCCGGCCAGAAATGGATGCAGCCATCCGTAAGGCGCGCGATCTTGGCCGCCATATCAGCTATTTTGGCCCAGAAGCCAATAACTTCAGCCTGCTGGAACAAAGCTTTATCCAGTACGGCGAAAATGGCACCGGTCGCTCGCGCAAATATCTGCACACCTACGATGAAGCCGTGCCCTACGATCAGGTACCGGGCACCTTCACGCCGTGGGAGCCGCTGCCAACGCCCACCGATGTGTTGTTCTACGAAGGGCTGCACGGCGGCGTGGTTGCCGATAAGGTCGACGTCGCCAAGCATGTTGATCTGCTGGTGGGTGTAGTGCCGATCGTCAACCTGGAGTGGATCCAGAAATTGGTCCGCGACACCGGCGAGCGTGGCCATTCGCGTGAAGCGGTGATGGACTCCGTCGTACGTTCAATGGAAGATTACATCAGCTACATCACACCGCAGTTCTCGCGTACCCATATCAACTTCCAACGGGTACCGACGGTCGATACCTCCAATCCGTTTGCCGCCAAAGCCATCCCCTCGCTGGATGAAAGCTTTGTGGTGATCCACTTCCGCGGCCTGGATCAGATTGATTACCCTTATCTGCTGGCCATGCTGCAAGGCTCGTTTATCTCGCACATCAATACACTGGTGGTGCCCGGCGGCAAAATGGGGCTGGCGATGGAGCTGATCATGGCTCCGTTAGTGCAGCGGCTGCTCGAAGGCAAAAAAATCGAATAACTGGCTTGGGCGCGGCCAATCACCGCGCCTAACCCCCCCTCTTATTCCGACACCCGCCACTCCCTCACAAACCAAAAAATCATTAATGAACGATTCCTCATCGCCGATATTCCTTCTGTGGGCAAGGTGAAGTTATCAACTTGCCTGAAATAGCGTTTTTTAAGCGATTAAGGAGGGACACAAATGCCCCATTTACCCAAGTTGCAGCAGCTAAAAGCCTTTCAGCAAGTGATACGCTGCGGCAGTATTCGTGGCGCTGCGCGGGCCTTGGCACAATCTCAACCGGCGGTCAGCCGCGCTATCCAGGAGTTGGAAAAAACGCTGAAAACCCAGTTGATCGTGCGCAGCAGCAAGGGGATGACGCTGACAGAAACCGGCCATACTTTTGCTGTGCGAGTGCAATTAGTGATTGAAGAATTACAGCGTGCCACCGAGGAAATCCGACAGCTGAACCAGCATTCGCAGGGCAGCGTGGCGATCGGTTGTTCCTCGTTACTGGCCGTGACGGTCCTCCCAGAACTGGTCGATCTCTTCAAGGCCTCCGCCCCGCAGGCCAATGTGCTGATCCGTGAGGCACAGATCTCCACTCTGTTGCGAGCTTTGCATACAGGCCAGTTGGATTTGGCCATCGGCACGGTGAACCCGGACATGCCTTTGCAAGAGTTGATCTGTACCCCGCTGTTCAAAGCCCCGTTTTGCATTATTGCGCGCCGAGGACACCCTCTGGCACAGGCAACATCACTGGATGAACTACACGGAGCCAAATGGCTGCTGCCAGAAACCGACATGGGTTATTACCAGCAACTGCAAACGGTGCTAGGCAGCTTTTATCAGCAATTAACCAATAAGCCCATTCGTACAGATTCGGCGGTATGCGGATTGAATATGGTGTTGGAGGCGGATTATTTGACCATTGTTGCACGGGCGATGAACACGCCTTTCCATTTGCAGCAAAAACTGGTGACGTTGCCGATCGACAGCCTGCCGCAGGCGCAGTACTGCGTACTGCACTCACAAAAATCGCCGCTAACCATTACGGCGCGGCGCTTTCTGCACTTATTGAGTAACCACTGCCAGCGCTACCGCTGGTAATCAGGCAACTTCACAGATTTCAAAGCTGTGGGTGACGCTGGCGGCTTTGCTCAGCATCAGCGAGACCGAGCAATACTTCTCGGCAGACAGGTTAACCGCACGCTCAACAATCTTATCGGTCAGCCCTTTACCGGTGACGATAAAATGCAGGTTGATATGGGTAAACAGACGCGGTGCTTCTTCACGGCGCTCCGAGGTCAGCTTTACCTCGCAGTCACGGACATCGTTACGGCCCTTCAGCAGAATCGACATCACATCAATGGCGCTACAACCGCCAACCGACATCAACACCATTTCCATCGGGCTTGGTGCTTTATCGCCCGCGTTACCGTCCATTAATACCTGATGACCGGACGCAGACTCGCCCAAGAATGTCAGCCCTTCTACCCACTTAACTCTTGCCTGCATTTTGTACACTCCAGTTAATTTCTCAAAATCAGGGTACGCTTTCGCATAGAAACTGGCAACGGAACCTGATGCTAATCATACTGAAGCGAGACAACACAAGACACCCGCCTCACTCTGTGCTACAAACAGAGCCGCAAGAACTCTTTCCAGGTCACCGATTTCAGGGAAATGTCCTAGGAAAGGCCCCTATATTGGTATGTTAACAGAATGTAGCTTGCAGCACTTGGCGCAAGTTAATATGCTAGGGTACAAGCGTATTTCTATAACATGCCTCAAAACCTGTTGATAGCCACTCTATAAAACACCGGGCTATAAGCACGTTTTACAGGGAACTCTGACCCCTGTGATACAAGGCAGCGATAACAACAGAGGATAACAGCGAATGGTTCTCGGCAAACCGCAAACAGACCCGACTCTCGAATGGTTCTTGTCTCATTGCCATATCCACAAATATCCATCAAAGAGTACGCTTATTCACCAAGGTGAAAAGGCCGAAACGCTCTACTACATCGTGAAAGGCTCCGTGGCGGTGCTGATCAAGGATGAAGAAGGCAAAGAGATGATTCTGTCCTACCTCAACCAGGGGGATTTCATCGGCGAGCTTGGATTATTTGAAGAAGGCCAGGAGCGCAGTGCCTGGGTTAGAGCGAAAACAGCCTGCGAAGTGGCTGAAATTTCCTACAAAAAATTCCGCCAGTTGATTCAGGTTAACCCGGATATCCTGATGCGTCTGTCTGCGCAGATGGCAAACCGCCTGCAAATCACCTCAGAGAAAGTGGGTAACCTCGCCTTCCTTGACGTTACCGGCCGCATTGCACAAACCCTGCTGAACCTGGCAAAACAGCCCGACGCCATGACTCACCCGGATGGCATGCAAATCAAGATTACCCGCCAGGAAATTGGTCAAATCGTCGGTTGCTCACGTGAAACCGTCGGTCGTATTCTGAAAATGCTCGAAGATCAAAACCTGATTTCTGCCCACGGCAAAACCATTGTCGTTTACGGCACGCGTTAATTATTGAAGAAACGGCGTAGCGATACGCCGTTTTTTAACCTCCCCCATTCATCATGTGGCGGCGCCTGATCTACCATCCGGAAGTCAACTATGCACTGCGGCAAACGCTGGTGCTGTGCCTGCCGGTGGTTTTCTTCCTGCTGATGGGCAACCTGCAACTCGGCTTGCTGTTCTCTCTGGTGCCTGCCTGCTGCAACATCGCCGGGTTGGACACGCCGCACAAACGCTTTTTCAAACGTCTGGCCGTTGGCGGTTCCCTGTTTGCTCTCAGTAGTTTGCTGCTGCAACAGGCGCTGCTGTGGCATATCCCGTTACCCTTACTGATGCTGGCGATGGCGCTGTTGCTGGGCGTCAGCGGTGAAATCAGCCCGCTGCACGCACGTCTGCTGCCCGCCGCGCTGGTCGCTGCCATCTTTTCTCTCAGCATGGCCGGACACGTGCCGATCTGGTATGCACCGCTGCTGTATCTGGTCGGCACCGCCTGGTACGGGCTGTTCACCTGGTTCTGGTTCAAACTGTGGAAAGAGCAACCGATGCGCGAATCCCTGAGCCAGCTCTATATCCAGTTGGCAGACTATTTCGCAGCCAAATATTCGCTACTGACCCAGCATATCGATCCAGAAACCGCACTGCCGCCGCTGCTGCAACGCCAGCAGAAAGTCATGGATCTGATCAGTCTGTTATATCAGCAGTTAAACTTCCTGCCCCATGCCAATAACCAAGAGCAAAAACGCCTGCAACGCACTTTCCAGGTGGCACTCGATCTGCAGGAACACATTACCGTCAGCCTGCATCAGCCAGAAGAAGTGCAAAAACTGGTAGAACAGAGCCAGGCCGAAGCGATTATCCGCCGCAACGCTCAGGTGATTGCCGGGCGTTTGCGCATCGTGGCCAACGATATTCTCTATCACCGGCGTTCAGCGCGTTTCAGTATGAAGAATGAGCTGGCGGCGCTGGAAAAGATGGCCACGCAGCATGCCGACAACCCGGTTGGCCAGTTCTGTTTTTACCACTTCAGCCGCATCGCCCGCCTGTTACGCAGCCAGCGCCCACTGTATCAGCGCGATCTGATGGCCAACCAGGCGCGATTGCCGTTCTGGCCCGCCGTGGTGAGCTACCTGTCGTTGAAGTCCAACGCGCTACGCAATGCCGCCCGGCTGGGCATCATACTGGCGGTGGGTAGCAGTCTGGGTATGATTTTCAACCTGCCGAAGCCCTATTGGATCCTGCTGACCATTATGCTGGTCAGCCAGAACGGCTATAACGCCACACGCGTCAGGATCCAGCATCGTGCCCTCGGCACGCTGGCCGGGTTAATCATCGCCGCCGGGCTCTTGCAGCTGCAACTGCCGGAGCACCTGACGCTGAGCATCATGCTGGCAATCACGCTGGCTGCCTACCTGATATTGCGCAAAAACTATGGGCTGGCGGTGATGGGGTTTACCGTCACCGCGGTGTATACCCTGCAATTGTTGGCGCTTAACGGCACCCATTTTCTGGTACCGCGCCTGCTCGATACGCTGATTGGCTGCGTGCTGGTGTTTGGCGGGAGTATCTGGCTGTGGCCGCAATGGCAGAGCGGTATGCTGCGTAAGAACGCACATCAGGCGCTGGAGCAGGATCAAACGGCATTACGCCTGTTGCTGCAAGAACAGGAGGCAGATCCTGCTACGCTGGCCTACGCACGAATGCAGGTCAATCAGGCACATAATGCGCTGTTCACCTCGCTTAATCAGGCGATGCAGGAACCAGGGTTTGAGTCGGATTATCTGGCGGACATGCGCTTATGGATCACGCACAGCCAGTTTATTGTCGAGCATCTGAATGCGCTGACCATTCTGGCGCGCGAGCACGACACCTTAACGCCAGAGATGGCGAAAGAGTATCTGCAAAGTTGCGAAATTGCCCTGCAAAGCTGCCAACAAAGGCTGGAGTATGACGGCCCAAGCACCAGCAAGATCGTTATGCAGCCCCCAACGCTGCATAACGATCGGCCGCCAAGCGAGATGGAACGCCACCTGCTGCGTATTCTTTCGCACCTGAGCGTGATGCACACCATTTCGTCGCTGGCCTGGCGCCAGCGCCCACATCACGGTATCTGGCTGAAGCGGAAACTGCGGGAAAACTGATATTGCAGGGGTCTACACCCCTGCACATGGCTTAAGCGTTAATCACATCCTGGACCGCCAGTTCGAACAGCGCCATACCTTCTTCGATATCCTTAAACTCCACTACCAGCGAAGGTGCCAAGCGAATCACGTTTGGCCCGGCGTTGAGGATCATCAAGCCCCGTACTGCCGCAGCGGTCAGGAAGTCCCGCGCTTTGCCGTGATACTCCGGCGTCAGCTCTGCGCCGATCAGCAATCCCATGCCGCGAATCTCGCTGAAAACTGAGTACTTCTCACCAATCTTCTGCAATGCCTGCACATACAGCTTATGGCGCTGCTCAATGCCGCTCAACACTTCTGGCGTATTGATCACGTCCAGCGCTGCTTCCGCCACCGCACAGGCCAGCGGGTTGCCGCCATAGGTCGTTCCGTGAGTGCCAACATGCATCACGGAGGCGATCTCTTCCGTGGTCAGCATCGCGCTCACCGGGAAGCCACCGCCCAACGCTTTAGCGGTGGTGAGGATGTCCGGCGTAACGCCGTAGTGCATATAGGTAAACAGCTTGCCACTGCGGCCCATGCCGCTTTGCACCTCATCAAACACCAGCAGCGCCTGATGTTTGTCGCACAGTTCACGCACGCCGTGCAGGAACGCCGCATCTGCGGAGGTCACCCCACCCTCACCTTGGATCGGTTCCATCACCACGGCGCAGGTGTGATCGTCCATCACCGCTTTCGCCGCCGCCAGATCGTTAAACGGCACATGCACGATATCGGCCGGTTTCGGCCCAAAACCGTCGGAATATTTCGCCTGGCCGCCGACGGAAACCGTGAACAGCGTGCGGCCATGGAAGGCGTTATTGAACGCGATAATCTTGATGGTTAGGAAGTTGGATCCGTTTTTTTCCTTTAGATCAGAGGCAAAAGAGGGGGATAGGATCATGAGTTTCATCTGCTCAGGCAGCACGAGGGTGACGATGGGTTAAAATAACCCCCA
>Ga0114969_10001978_pt1 | contig 17035 bp, 13 predicted proteins | sample M_130807_MF_Meta_FD_87316 | JGI IMG/M metagenome (GOLD analysis project Ga0114969, IMG submission 87316) | Freshwater microbial communities from Lake Montjoie, Canada to study carbon cycling - M_130807_MF_MetaG | ecosystem: Environmental > Aquatic > Freshwater > Lake | place: Lake Montjoie...
ATATAGACCAAATAGGTTGTATGATGCTTTTAATAGATTTAGAGGGAAAGCACAAGATCCAGTAGTAAAAAATAATGATATTAAATTAGAAGCCAGTCAGGAATATTCTGATGAAAGGCGCGATAAATTCTATCAAGATGAAAAAAAACAAGACTATCAAGATGAAAAAAAACAAGACTATCAAGATAAAAAAAAACAAGACTATATATCGTATGATACTGCTGCAACAGCTGCTGGTATAGCTGAGAGAAGAAGATGGTTAAATGCAAATAAACAAGATACAAAACTTATAACTCCCGAAGATATAACTCCCGAAGATATAACTATCGAAGATAAAGTAGTTATAGTCGGAAAATTAAAAAATATATTAAATATGTTATGTGAACAATTTCTTTCAACAGATAATGACAGAGTAAGTGATATAATAACAAAATTACTCACAAATCAAGAAATATTTAATAATGATATAAATAAAATATTAGCTGAAGAAACCAGATCATATGATATAACAAATAATGAAATAAAATTCTCAGATGAAGATAAACAATATTTTTCAAAAGAACAAATAGACCAAATGCAACTAAAACAAAAATATAAAAACAATGATGATTATCATAATCAAAAAATCAATGAATTAACAAATTTATTTTATAGTAATTATAATGAATTTAAAATAGAAAAAGAAAAAATTAAAGATAATAAATTTTTAATGGATTATTTAAAGAAATCGTATTTTAATTAAATTATCAATATATTTATATATGAATTTTTCAGAATTTATATTTATTAAATAATAAAAATCATAATAAAAAAATTTTGTATGCATTTCTGAATCATGATTTTTACATGCAATATGCATATCAAAATCATTGATATATGTATTTTTTAATCTATTATTTTGTAGTTCAGGATCTATATTTAATTTTAATATCTTAAATCCATTAGATTTTAAATATAATTCTTCATTTGGATATCTTAAATCATCAATAATTATATTATCACTTATATCTTTAATTTTATTATCTAATTTTTTAATCCAAATATTTTCATCTATTTCTTTCATTTTAGTACCAAATTCTTGAAGTAATTTACGATCTTTAATTTTCATATCAAAAATTTCTGTAGCATATAATTTTAAATCATCAGCAAAACTAAATTTTGTAAAATTATAATTTTCAACTAAATATTTTGCAATACTTGTTTTTCCACTTGCCATTCCTCCTGTTATTGCTAATTTCATTTTTTAAATTATATATATAATTATATATTTATATAATTTTATATATAATTTTATAAAAAAAGACACAAATCTAATAATTTATAATAATTTTTATCATAAAATTTACTAATAAATATGTTATAATTACCTTGTATTTTATATCCATTTAAATTATGCAATTGTTCTTTAATACTTGGTTCGTATTTTAAACACCAATTATATAATATATGTTTATCCATCATTATTTTATACTTATATTTATAATTCATATATAATATAGCACGTGCTATTATACCTTTATCTTGATCTCTTGGTTTAAATAATTTATCTTTATGAGAAATATAATTACCAAAATTAATATTTATCCATGTAATATTTTTATTATCAGAAAACATATAATTAGATCTAATATTATTTATACTTTTTGAAGCTCTGAAAGTATTATGAAAATCAAAATAATGCTCTTTACTTAAAAAACATTTAGGATAAATATGCTCAATTGATATTTGACAATCTTTATCATTATATAATATCGGTAATAATATATTTTTTTTTAATATTAGTTTTGAATTCGGAAAATATTTCATATAATATACACAATTTATTGTAAATAATATTATATTGTTAATAATCATTTTTATTAATAATTGTTTATATCATTATAAATTAATAATCTTTTTTTCAATTTTTTTATAAATTTGAAAAAAATACTTAAAGATATATAATATATATATATTATAAAACAAAATGAATTATTAAAATAATTATTGCAATTTTATAATAAAAAAAAAATAAAAAAAAGATATATAGTTTATATATATCACTTGTTCCTGTAGTGTACCGGTTAGCACAAAGGTCTTATGAACCTTTAGATTGGGTTCAATTCCCAACAGGAATATTTTTATTTATATATTACTTGTTCCTGTAGTGTACCGGTTAGCACAAAGGTCTTATGAACCTTTAGATTGGGTTCAATTCCCAACAGGAATATTTTTTTTAAAATTATTTAATAATTTTAAAAAATGTATTTAAAAATATATAATTTAATAATTAAAATGATTAAATTATTAATATATTTTTACTTAATAAATTATAATGTAAATGCATTTACATTACCTTCTAATTATAATGTAAATGCATTTACATTACCTTCTATTTTTAGAGAATGGCATTGTGTTGGATTTGAAAAAAATATAGATAGAACAAAACCATATAAATTTAATATAGGTGAGTTACCGTTGGTAACATGGTTTGATAATAAAAATAATACTCATTCAACAATAAATATTTGTAAGCATATGGGTGCTACATTAAGCAATGGTGAAATTTCAAAAAATGGTAATTTAATATGTCCAAATCATAAATTAGAATATAATTATTTTGATAAATTTGGTGTTACAACTATTTATCAAAATAAGTTATGGTGGAGTTATGATCCAATTAATATTTTACCACCAAAAATACCATTATATAATACAAATTATGAAATTTTATATATGGAATTTAATACAAATTCATATATAACAGAATGTTTAACACATTTTATGGATGTAAATAATTATTATAATCCTATTGGATATGATATAAATTTACAAGCAAGTGATGTTAATAATTATAGATTTGATTTTAATAATATTGGAATATCATTCAATTATAATATGTTAACAAACTTAAAATCAAATATAAAATTATCAGAAAATTATTTACATTATAAATATCCTTCTACGTTGTGGTTTAAAAACTCTAAAAGCTATAGAGAAAATAATAGATTAGATTATGATAATATTATTTTAAATATTAATTTATTACCTTTAAATATAACTAATACAATGTGGTATATAACAGTTACTTTTAATAATTTACAAAAATCTCAAATTAAGAAAGATATTATTCATAAATATATTAATAATATATTAATAAAACAGTTTGAATTATTATCAAATCTATCAAATAATATATTACTTAGACAAAAAATGATGACACATCGGAAACATATAATATATGATAATATAAATCAAGATTTTGAATATTTATTAAAAAGATATAAATATCCCGATATTCAATTAGTATTAAATTTATATAATTATCATCGAATGAAAAATTTATAAAAAATAATTTAAAAAAACAATTGATATAATTAAATATATAAATATGGAATTTAAATCAGATTTAAAAGAATGTACAGAATTGACAGAATTGACAGAATTGACAGAATTAAAAAATGAATATTATATTAAAGATGTATTAGATAATAAATCTTCATTTGATGAAGATGATAATGATAAATCATCAGATGATGATAATGATAATGATAATGATAATGATAATTACAATACTAATATTAATGTTAATGATGACGATGATGATAATGAAAATTCATCATCTGACGATAATGAATTTAATAATTTTATTTTAAATCAAAATCAAAATAAAATTAAAGAATTAGAATTACAATTATTAATTAAACAAGAAGAAACAAAACAAAAAGAAATTGAATTACAACTAGTTTTACAAATTAAACAAGAAGAAACAAAACAAAAAGAAATTGAATATAAAAATAAAAAATTAACAAGATCGTAAATTTATTCTATTATTTTATTAGTTTTAATACTATTTATAATATCTTCTAAATAATTTATTAATTCATCTGGACCATCTATATTATTATATAATGCATTTGTTATTAATTTATTTAATATATTAATAATATTTGTATTTTTTTTATAATCAATATTAAATACATTTTTAGACTGTGTTATATTAACAAAATTAAAAAATAATTGATATATAAATAAACTTAATGCATAAATATCAATATTTCTTGCTATTGGTTCTATACATTTATTATAAAAATATTCTAAATCGTGTTCTTCGTCATCTATTGATCTAAAAAAATAACTATAATCTATTGATCTAAAAAAATAACTATAATCTATACTTTTTAGTAATTTTGATTGAATAGAATTTTCTTTTTGATATTTACTATTATTCAATAGTTTTATTAATTGTGTTTTATTTATAGTCCGATCATCAATATCATTTTTAATATTAAAAAAAATATTTAATATATCTGGATATTGATAATTTTGAGTTATAATATTTTCAACATCTTTATATTTTTGCATTAAACCAAAATCAATAAAATATACTTTATTATCATCATCTAAAGTCATATTTTCAAATTTTATATCACCATGAATAGAATCATCATTATACAACTTTATAATTAAATCTTCAATACTTTCTTTTAAATTTTCTAAAATTTTAATAATTTTATCATTATCAAAATCATCTAAATTATAATGTTTAAATGATTTACCAACTCTTGTTGTTATAATATAACCATAATTTTCACTATTTTCATCATCTCGAAAAGGATTACTTATTAATTTTTTTTCTTTTAAACAATAATATAATTGTTGTGCTGGTGTGTTTGCTTGTGAAAGTACTAATGCTAGTTTATTCATATATTCTTGAATGTGTTCTTCTGTAAGTATTTTGACAAGTACTTGTGGTAGTTCTTTTTGTAATTCTTGTGGTAGTTCTAGTTCTAGTTCTTGTTCTAGTTCTTGTGATAGTTCTTTTAATAATTCGTATGATAATTCTTTTGATAATTCATGTGATAGTTCTTGTGATAGTTCTTGTGATAATTCTTTGAGATTTGATTCTTCCACATTTTTAATTTGTACAAGTTGATTTGTAAGTTCTTCTTTAGTCATATATGCTGCAAATATTAATTTTGATCTATGTTTTGATTCACTATCAATATTATTTAAATATATAAATTGTTCATATTCTTTTGTAAATACATTATTAACATAAGATAATAATTTACCAATATAATCTTTACTTTTAAAAATATCATCACTTATTGTTTTATTTGGATTTGGCGGATAACATATATTTTTTATATTATGAGTATTAAATTGAAATGGTGGTGATATAATACAACCAAAACTTCCTTGGCCAATAAATTCAAATAAATAATCAGTACTATTAATAATTTTTTGTTTTTTAGTTAGTTGTTTAACTATTTGTTCAGTTAATTGTTCAGATAATTGTTCAGCTAATTGTTCAGTTATTGTAAGTTTTCTTTTAGAAAAAATACCACCTCCCCCATCGCTAATATAAACATTTTTTAATTTTAAATATTTATATTTATATTTTTTAGCTTTTTGTTCATAAATATTACTCATTTATATATATTATATATATTTTTTTTCTATTTGGCAATTTATAAAGTTGTTATAATTGTTATAGTTGTTATAGTAATAATAGTTGTTTTTGTGTTTCTTGTTGTTTTTGTGTTTCTTGTTGTTTTTGTGTTTATGTTTGTGGTTCTTGTTCTTCTTGTTGTTCTTGTTGTTCTTGTTGTTCTTGTTTTTGTTTTTTTCCTTCGCATATTTTATATGCATCTCCTGTTTTTATATAAGCTTCATTAACTTTATTTTGTGTAATATCATTTATGCAAATATTTTTATCAGAATGAAATTTTAGTGCTAGTTGTTGATAATATTTTTTATAGTTATCTTCACATATAATATCAATACCATTTTTATTGTTACCAATATCTTTATTAATAAATGGTACTGTAAAAATATCTTTATTTATATATTTACAAATATCTTCATCTTTTATAATTCTCTCATTAAGATCTAATCTTTTTTTTAATATTTCAAATCCTAATATTTTATTTTGAATTTCAAGCCTTCTATTTCTAATATGTTCTGTTGTTTGTCCTTTTATATAATTTTCACCTAAACTATTAATAATTCCATCTAAATATATTATTAATTCATCTGGACCATCTATATTATTATATAATGCATCTTTTAATAATGCATATAATATATTTCTTGTATCCTTTTTTATAAATTTAGAATTAAAAGATGTACTATTATTAATTTTTAAAAAAAATAATTGATATATAAATAAACTTAATGCATAAATATCAATATTTTTTGCTATTGGTTTAATACAATTAGTATAAAAATATTCTAAATCATGTTCTTCATCATCTATTGATCTAAAAAAATGATTATAATCTATAAAATTTATAGATGCCGAAGATTGTATTGAATTTAAAGAATTTAAAGATTGAAATATATTTGGTAGTATTGATTTTTTTTTTTGGTATTTAGAATTATAAAAATGTGATAATAATTTTGATTTTGTCATTTTTATTGATTTAAATAATGATATTAATTCTTCATTTGTTATTATATTTAATTTAGAAAAAAATGGTTTATAATTATTTATAATCATTATAAAAATTTGTATTATATCATTGTATTGATAATTTGCAGAATTATTTCCAATATTCTTTATATCTGAATATTTACTCATTAAACCAAAATCAATAAAAGATATCTTATAATCCTTATATTCATCTAAAGTTATATTTTCAAAATTTAAATCTCCATGTTTAAATTCATTATCATATAATTTTATAATTAAATCTTCAATACTTGTTTTTAAATTAGTTAAAATTTTTATAATTTGTTCTTTATCAAAATTGTTTAAATTAATTTTATCAAATGATATACCAACTCTTGTACTTATAATATAACCATAATTATCATTAGCATTATTAGGATTTTCAGGATTTTCAGGATTTTCAATTTTATTAAGTAATTTTTTATTATTTAAACAGTTATATAAAGCATCAATATCATTAACATTTATTAGTTTATTAAAATAACTTATATTTTTTTTAAGTTTTATCGTAAGTTCTTTTTTATTATAATATGCAGCAAATATTATTTTAGATCTATGATTTGCTTTTGGATCAATTTTTTCAAGTTCTAAAAATTGATCTTTTTCTAGTGTAAATACATTGTTATGGCAACTTAATAATTTACCAATATAATCTTTATTTTTAAAAATGTTTTCATCAATAGTTTTATCTTGATATAATATATTATTATTATTAAGAGTATTAAATTGAATTGGTGGTGATATTATACAACCAAACCCACCGCTACCAATAAATTTAAATTTTTCATTGTTTTCATTGTTTTCAATGTTTTCATTTTTTTTCCCAAATATAAAACCTCCTTCGCTAATATATTCATTTTTTAATTTTAAATATTTATATTTATATTTTTTAGCTTTTTTTTTATAAATATAAATATTATTCATTTGTATATATATATATTATAAAATTTATATATATATTATAAAAATTTATATATAAATTTTTTAACAACTTATGTACATGTCGTTGATGAAATTGGTAATGATTTAGCTGGATAGATTGATTTCATATAACTGTTTCCAGTGCTATAACAATTACATAACTGGTCAATATAACCTTCCTTACAATTATTACAACATTCTTTTGTAATAAAATTACAACAACAACCTTTACTATAAATATCTGGCATTTTTGTACAGAATCCATCTTTATCTATATAACCTTCTGGACATTCTTGGACACATAGAGCTCCATTTAATTTATATTTTTCTGGACAAGCTTCCCTACAATATATACCATCTTTTATATAATTAGCAGGGCAACATTTAGTTGCAGTAGGAGGAGCAAGAGGAGTTGTAACAGGAGTTGTAGTTGGAGCAGGAGTAATTGTAGCAGGAGTTGTAGTTGGAGCAGGAGCACTGTTATAACTTCCTACTATTATTACAATTGAAACTATTGATATCACACCTACGACTCCTAATAAAATATTTTTAGATTGAGTTTGAGGTTGAGGTTGAAATTGAGGTTGTAAATAAGAACTTTATGTTTGTGAATAATTCATTAATTATATAATATATATTATATAATTAATAATATATAATTAATTATATACAATGAGTATTATTAATTCTTCAAATATAGAAATAGCTTTGGCTAAAAATATTGGCGAATATAGTTCTTTATCGTCTATTGGTGATGCAATCTTTAGAACTATTGGAAATAGGAAATTATTTATTCAAAACGGTTCTGATGCAAATATACCTGCTATATGCATAGATACTTTAAATAATATAGGTATAGGGACAACAATTCCATTACAAAAAATAGATATTAGAGGTATAATAACAAGTAATAGTTATACTTTTACAAATAATTTTTCATCAAGTATATCAACAATTATTACTGATAATATAATTATTTCTACTGCTAATATAGAAAGATTTAGAATTGATAATATTGGAAATGTTGGAATTGGAAAAACACCAAATTATAATTTAGATATTAGTGGTAATATTAGAACTTCAAAACAATTTTATGGTACATCTGATACTTCTAATACTCCATCTTATAGTTGGTATAATGATACAATAACAGGTATATATCATCCTTTACAAAATACTTTGGGATTTTCAACAAATGGCATAGAAAGAATTAAAATTGATCCAAGTGGAAATATTGATCTAAAAACAATGTATATTGATTTTAGTAATAATTATATAGGTATTGGTACAACAACACCAAATAAAAAATTACATGTTAAAGGAGATACACGAATTGAAGGAAATTTAATAGTAAATGGTACAACAACTATTATTGATACAAATGTTGCAACATCAGAACAATTAGTTATTACTAATGATGGAACTGGTCCAGCATTAATTGTAAATCAAATTGGATTACAACCAATTATTGATATAAAAAGTTCAAATAATAGTGTTATTAAAATAAATAAAGATGGTTATGCTGGTTTTGGTGTTATTGAACCAAATGCAGTTATTGATATATCAGGATCTAATACAACTAATATTTTACAATTATACCAATCTGGAACAGGAAAAATTATAAATTCAAATTCAACTAATTTTTATGTTTCAAATATAGGTACAGTTGTTGCTAATTTGTTTTCAGGTTCAGGATCTAGTTTAAGTAATATAAATTCAACAAATATAAATTCTGGTACATTATTAGTAAATTATGGAGGTACTGGTAATCAAACATTATTAGTTAATTCAGTATTAGTTGGTAATGGTACAAGTGCAATAACTCAACCAAATAATTTAATTTGGAAAAATAATAAATTAGGAGTTGGTATATCTGAACCAAATTATAATTTACATATTAATGGTTCTGGTTACTTTGATACAAATAATGGTATAATATCATTAGATAATAATGATAACTCAAGATTAGGATTCTTAAAATTAAATAATAATATACCAATAATAGCAAGTGCAAATAATTCTGATATAATTTTTGGTATTGCTAATAATACTAAATTATCTCTTGCAACTTCTTATTCAGAAATAATGAGAATATCAAACAATAAAAATATAGGTATAGGTGTTACAATACCACAAACACAATTAGATATATCAGGAAATATTAATATATCTAATTTTATATTTAAAAATGGTATTCAAATGAATGCTTTTAATGCTATTAGACAATCTTTTAAATCTACTACAAATCAAATTGTTTATGATATATCAGTAAATAATATAGTTACTATAAATACTAAAAATGTTGAAGTTTATTACAATGGTAACAAATTAGTTTATATTAATAATTCTAATTATGATTATTCTACAACTACAATATACAATACAACAAATAATTATACAATAATTCGTACTACAATTAATAACACAACAATACCCATAACTTCATCAGATATTATTGATATTATTATATGGCCAGATGATATTAATCCAGCAAATACAATATCATACCAAAATTATATTGCATCTTATAGCCCAATTAATCAATTAATTAATATAGGTACTGTTGGACCAAGTATAATATTAAAAACAGATTTTTCTGATATACTTATAAATGTAGTTTATAGTTTAAATATTGAACCAGGTAATCCTGGTAATATGATGTTTGATGAGTTAAATAATTTTCTTTTTAGCGATAATAGTGGTGAAAATGCTACTTGGAATTATGCACGATTAATATTCAGAGGAACTACTATTAATGGTACAACTGGAACTATAGCAAGAACTCAAATTAAAACATATACATCAACTTGGACAAATATTGGTAACACATTTGATATTGTTACAAATGATCCAAGTGGATCAAAAGGTTATAAAACTATATCTTCACCGTGGTTTAGTAGATCACAAGTAGGAAATATAATTGGATTATCTTTTACTACAATATGTAATTCAAGTAATATTAATGATAATAATTCAAAATTTAGATTAGGACAAGTTTTAATTCAATTTAAATCTTAAAAATACATTTAAAGAATTAATATTAATATGATTATCCTCATACCATATTAATTTATATGGATCAATATAACCAGCTTCAAAGATAATTGAATTATCTTTTTTTTTATTAATAATTAATATTATCTATTAATTATTAATTATATAAAGAATAATTTTTAATTATTTTCATATAATTATGATTCATTTAAATCATAATGTATATTTTACATTAAATGAATATAATGCATTAAATAATAATATGAAATCATTATATCCTTTTTATTGTCCAAATGAATATCCTTATTTTTGTGGCAAAAATTCTAATTCATTTGGTTTATGTAAAAAAAGATTAGAAGATTGTGATAATGTTATTATTGATGGTGTAATACCAATATTAACAGTAGATAATATAAATAAAGGTTCTAAATATGGATATTATACAGATAATTTACATAGACGATGTAATAATTTAATATTAAATAAAGAAAAAACATTTGAATTATCTACATCAAATATACTAATGTTTTCTATAATGACATATAATATTTGGGGGTTACCTCCTAAAAATGATTTTGTATTAAAATTAATGAAAATTAGAATTAATTTAATTGCCGATATTGTTATAAAAAATAATCCAGATATTATTTGTTTTCAAGAAGTATCTTTAATACCATTGCGAATACTAAAAAAAAGATTATCTTTAATATATAAATATCAATATGAAACAGATTATTTTTTTGATGAAATATTAGAAAGAAATAGAGAGGTTGAAACTATAACATTTTCTAAATATCCTGTATGTAATTATCAAGTATATGGATTAGATGGAAATTTAAGATATAATAATTCATTATTAAGAACAGAGTTTAGTAATTTTGTATTATATAATGTATATCTACAAGCTGGATCTAAAAAATCACCTGGACAAGAACATTATTGGTTTCATTATACAAGATGTAGAATTGATCAACTTAAAAGAATAAAAGAATTAATTGAAAAAGATACTAAACCAGTAATAATTTGTGGTGATTTTAATTTTCATTTAGATGGTGGTGATGAATGGTTAGAATATAATGAAATTAAAGATTATTTTAAAGATTCTTGGAAAGATTTAAATAAAAAAGATGGATTTACAGAAAATACAGATATTAATACTATGAGATGGAATTTAAAATTTCAAGAAAAAAAAGTTAGATATGATGGTATTTTATATAAATATAAAAGTAATAATATATATCCATTTTTTAGTAAAATAGTTGGTAAAAAATCTATACCTTTAGATAATAAAATGACAAAATTATTTATTAAAAATTTTGTTTCTGATGATCATAAAAAAATAAAATATAATAATAAAAAAACTATTAATATTTTTCCTTCAGATCATTTTGGTGTTATTACTAAGTTTATAATTAAATAAATTGTTTAATTTTTTATAATATATATTATATTATATATATTATAATGTTTAGTTCTAATTGTAATTGTAATTGTAAAGGTCCATGTTTACCTCATTGTTATTTAAAAAATAATAATTATTTATTATTTATTATGATTGGTATTATTTTAGGAATGATATTATATCATATTATTGTTAAATATAATTATAATACCAACAAAAAAGAAAAAAAATGTAATTGTAAAGGTCCATGTTTACCTCATTGTTATTTAAAAAATAATTGATGTATTTAACTGACTAATTGTAGTTCAACACACCAATTATCTTTTTCAAATACAATATTACAAACAATTACATTTTCTAAAGCATTTACAAATTGTTTTATTTCTTCATATGAAAAAAGATGATAAAATCTATAAAATGTTTGTTTACTATATTTATCTAGCCATGGTATAAGATAATCACCATTACCTTTACAAATCCATTTCTTTTTTATAGTTTGCTCTTGTGCCCATACAGTGAATAATAACTTACCTCCAGGCTCTAATATATTAATTATATTTTTAATAAATTTTAAACGACTTTCATTATCACTTATATGATGCAAAACAGCTATAGAAATAGCATATTGAAAACTTTTAGTCTTATATGGCAAATACAATCCATTCGCAACACAACAATCATATGAATAACTTTTTTCAATTGTATCTAAAAGTGGAACGCATATATCATTCGCAATAACAAATATATCTTGTCTATAACGAGTATACTTACCATTACCACAACCAATATCTGCAATAAGACTATATTTAGGTATATTATCAAGAAACTTTCCTACATAAGACCATATTGCTTTTCTTGTTTCATTAAAATGTAAAGCAATATGATCATATATATTATTGTAATTCATAGTTTGAATATTATATCAATTTCTATTATAAAACTATATTATATAATATTATATAATATAGTTTTATATTATATATGTCTGAAAAAGATAAATAGAAATATATGATAGTAATATAATTTATCCATCAATAAATCATAAATGCGGGGTTGTAATTGAAGATAATAAAGCTTATAAATGTCTTCCTAATAAATTTTGTAATACATCTGGTTTTTGTGAAAATATAGAATGCTTTCCATATGGATATGGTAGTTATCCGTATGAAATAAAAATAGATATAAGTAAATTTGATGGTGATGATGTATCAAGAAATCCTCTAAAAATTCCTTGTAATTATCCAATATCAACAGATGGAAAATGTGGTTTAGATAATAATAATACTAAATGTCCAAATAGACAATGTTGTTCTATTAAAGATACATGTGGTTATGACAAAGAAAGTTGTATTTCAATAAGTACTTCAAAATCTCCAAAAGCTATCACAAATAAAAATGTGTATAGTAATTATACAGATGTTTATGATTTTGAAGATGAATTTATTAAAAAAATTCATTATAAATATATTGATAGTAATAAATTTGAAAAATCAACTGATGATTCATGTGGAATTGATTTAATGAGTGAAAAAATAAAAAAATGTCCAGATAATAAATGTTGCATTTCTTATAAATGTGAATCTGGTGAAAAATGTAATAATGCAGATCCAAATAGTAAATTACATGGAGATAAAACTAATAATACTAACAATACTAATAATACTGATAATACTAACTCGTATTTTTTATCTACTGAAATTATTATAGGAATAGTAATAGGATCTGTTCTATTATTATTTTTAATTATATTTTTATATTTAAATAATATAATTAAATATAAAACAAATTTAAATTAATATTTTTTTTATTTATAACCATAAATAAAAAAAAATATATAAATAATTCTAAATTACTAATCTACTTCATTAATTGTTGGTTCACCTCCACCTCCACCTCCCCCTCCCATCATATTTTTCATTTTTTCCATCATATCAGGATTATTCATCATTTCCTGAAATTGTGGATTATTCATTGCTTCTTGCATTTGTTCAGGAGAAAAATCACCCATACCTGGCATCCCACCCATACCTGGCATCCCACCCATACCTGGCATCCCACCCATACCTGGCATCCCACCCATACCTGGACCACCAGGTCCACCTGCACCACCTTCTCCAGCTTCATACATCTTCATAATAATAGGTTTTACTTTTTCTTCAACTTCTTTCATTTTATTAGTATATGTTTCACCTGATTCGTCATTATGTTCATTAAGCCATACAATAGCTTCTTCTACAATAGTTTCGGCTTCTATCCAATATTTATCATCTTTTGCTTCTTTAAGACTATTTCTTGTATTATATACATAATTTTCTAATTCATTTTTAGCTTCTAGTTTCTTCTTATTATATTCATCTTCATCTTTAAATTTTTCAGCTTCGCTAATCATACGTTCGATATCGTCTTTACTGAGACGACCTTTATCATTTGTAATAACAATCTTATTTGATTTTCCTGATGATGATTCTAAAGCAGATACTTGTACAATACCATTGGCATCAATTTCAATTTTTACTTTAATTTGCGGAACTCCTCTTGGAGCAGGAGGAATACCGGAAAGCTCGAATTTTCCAAGTTGATTATTATCTTTAGTTAGTGATCTTTCACCTTCAAATAATTGAATAGTAACACCTGGTTGATTATCAGAATAAGTACTGAAAGTTTGTTCTTTACTAGTAGGAATAGTTGTTCCACGAGGAACTAGAACAGTCATAACTGCTCCTGCAGTCTCAATACCAAGACTTAGAGGACATACATCTAAAAGAACTAAATCAGAAATTATTTCTGATTTATCACCTATAAGAATAGCAGCCTGAATAGCAGCTCCATAAGCAACTGCTTCGTCAGGATTAATACTCTTATTAAGCTCTTTACCATTAAAATAATCACTTAAAAGTTGTTGTACTTTAGGAATACGAGTTGATCCTCCTACGAGAACAATCTCATCTACATCGCCTTTACTAATCTTACCATCTCTCAAAACTTTATCAACAGGATCAATACCAGATTTAAATAGATCAATACATAGTTCTTCAAATTTAGCTCTAGTAATATTAATACTCAAATCAACACCATCTACTAGAGAATCTACTTCAATAGTAGTAGTCGTTGAAGAAGAAAGAATCTTCTTTGCTGATTCACATGCTGTTTTCAATCTACGTAGCGCTTTGCCATTTCCATTAATATCTACTTTGTGTTTTTTCTTAATTTCTTGTTTACAATATTCAAGAATACGATTATCATAATCACTTCCACCAAGATGCGTATTACCAGAAGTAGCCATTACTTCAAATACTCCATCTTCAATAGCAAGAAGCGAAACATCATGTGTTCCTCCTCCCATGTCAAAAATCAAAATTTTTTGTTCTTTGCTACTTTTTTTATCAAGTCCATATGCAATAGCTGCTGCAGTTGGTTCATTAATAATACGAAGAATTTCTAATCCTGCAATAACCCCAGCATCTTTAGTTGCTTGACGTTGCGAATCATTAAAATAAGCTGGTACAGTAATGACTGCTTGTTTTACATCATATCCAATATATGATTCTGCGATTTCTTTCATCTTTGAAAGAATCATTGAAGAAATTTCTTCAGGCGAATATGTTTTTTTCTCATTTTTATATTCTACTTCAATAAGTGGTTTGTCATCTTTACTTTTTACAACATTATATGACAAGTTAACAAGTTCTTTTTTTACTACTTCATCTGAAAATTTCCTACCAATAAGACGTTTTGCATCATATATAGTATTTTTTGAATTACTAGTTGATTGATTACGTGCAGGATCTCCAACTAAACGTTCTGTTTCATTGAAAGCAACAATTGAAGGAGTTGTACGATTTCCTTGTTCATTAGCAATAATTTCTACATTACCATTTCTAAATACACATACGCAGCTATTAACTGTTCCAAGATCAATACCTATCGCAATCTTTTTTTTTTCAGACATCCCTAAAGATATTAATAATAATTATTTTTTTATCTTTAAATATTTTAATATTAAATATTATATATATATATATATATAATATGTCTGGAGACCTTTGTTTAAAATCATATTTTAAATTTGATAGTAATAGTTGTTGGATAGATTCTTTATTTGTTGCACTTTTTCATAATGAAAATGATTTAATTATAGATTTTGCTAATGATTTACAATTAATTTATTATGAAAATAGAACTGATGAAGAAGTAGATTTAGGAAACAAAATAATTAATCAAATAAAATATATATATTATAATATAGACGAATTATCTATAAATGAAACATGTAATGATATTAGAATTTTATTAGATAATCATTTAAATTTAATGAGAAAATTAGGAAAGATAATTGATGATAATTACTTTAGTTTTAGATCATTACATAATAATTCAATAGATTTATTAAAATATTTATTTTTTCATATATTTGATAAAGATTCTTGTAATAAAATAACAAGTTATTCATGGAATTATTATGATTATTATGTAAATAATTATAGAAGTATTCTAAATAATCATACAAATGAAGTTGGCAAATCACCCACATACAAAGATATAAATTTTATTAATTTATTATATAATGTTGATGATTATACAAATCTTTTAAATTATCGTTTAAAAGAACAATTAAATGATTTATCTTTACATTCTATTATTGCACATACCGGAAAACATTACATATGTTATTATAAATGTAATAAGTATTGGTATAAATATGACGATTTAGGAATAATATATAATCCTGATGATAGAACACAACGAATTGGTAATTTAAATGATGTTATGATAGATTATCACAATATAATTGAATATTTATTAAATGATGATGCAGGCAAAGATAATGTAGACAAAAATTTTCGAATAAAAGAATCACAATTAATTTTATTATATTTAAAACTACAAGAACAAGAACAAGAACAAGAACAAGAACTAAAACAATATGAAAGAGAAGATTTAAAAGCTAGAGAACAAATTGCTAAAAGACAAGAACAAGAACTAAAACAATATGAAAGAGAAGATTTAAAAGCTAAAGAACAACAACAATATATTGAACATTTAAAAGTTAGAGAACAAATTGCTAAAAAACAAGAACAACAACAACAAGAACAACAACAACAAGAACAAAAACTACTAGAACAATATAAAAGAGAACATTTAAAAGCTAGAAAACAACAACAAGAACAAGAACAAGAACTAAAACAATATGAAAGAGAAGATTTACAAGCTAGAGAACAAATTGCTAAAAGACAACAACAAAAACTACTAGAACTACAAATAAAACAAGAATATGAAAATGA
>Ga0114969_10001979_pt1 | contig 17018 bp, 16 predicted proteins | sample M_130807_MF_Meta_FD_87316 | JGI IMG/M metagenome (GOLD analysis project Ga0114969, IMG submission 87316) | Freshwater microbial communities from Lake Montjoie, Canada to study carbon cycling - M_130807_MF_MetaG | ecosystem: Environmental > Aquatic > Freshwater > Lake | place: Lake Montjoie...
CGACAACTGCCCGCTCGAATGGTTTCGCGGCACGGGTGTCTGTCTCGACCTGACGCACATTCCCGACCTCGGCGACATCGACGTTGCCGATCTTGAAGCGGCCGAGGCGAAGGCTGGCGTGACGATTGGCGAGCACATCGTGCTGATGAACACGGGGCTGCACAATCGCCATTGGCCCGAGAAATCGGCCTGCACGTCGAACCCAGGCCTGACCGCTGCTGCCACGCACTGGCTGGCCGACCGCGGCTCGAAGGTGCACGGCGTCGAGGGTCCCTCGACCGATAAGGCCGGCACGAAGGGCTTCCCGTCGCACCGCGTCTGCCGCGATCGTGGCCTCGTGCACTACGAGTGGCTCTGCAACCTCGAGCAGCTCGTCGACAAGGGCGAATTCCAATTTAGCGGCTTCCCACTCAAGTGGGTCGGTGGCACCGGCTCGCCATGCCGTGCGATCGCTGAGGTGGCGTAATGACTGAGTACTACATGGAGCGCATGACCTGGAAAGAGGTCGAGGCCGTCATCGCCGAGGGCGTCGACGCGATCCTCTTGCCAATCGGCACGACCGAGCAACACGGTCCGCACATGCCCCTCGATACGGACTGCATCATCGCTCGCGGTATCGCCGAGCGTGCCGCTGCAGCAGCTGAGGAGGCCGGGTTGCGTGTCCTGATCGCGCCGACTCTCAACGTCACCTTGTCCTGGTACCACATGCAGTACCCCGGCTCGATGCGCCTCTCGACGACCACGTTTCTGCAGGTCTTCAATGAGGTCTGCGAATCGCTGCATCACCACGGCTTCCGCAACGTCATCGTCGTCAACGGCCACGGTGGCAACGTTGCGGCCTTGACTGTGGCGGTCAACTACTACCTCGAGACGACCGCGCGCCGCGTGTTCCTGCTGCAGTGGTGGGAGCTCGCGGGCGACATCATCGGCACCGTCGAAGGTCCTGGCATTCACGCGGAAGAGGCCGAGACCTCGATCGCGCTCGCCGTTGGGCAACGCGTGTTGATGGACGAGGCGACGATCGATGCCTGGGATCGTGGCGAGGCCGTCAAAGAGGCGGGCCATACCTGGACGTCGCTCGGCAAGTACAACCTCGCCCACAAGGGCCCAGGTGTCACCGTGCCGATGGACATGCTGCGCGACATCTCCGAATCGGGAGTCGTCGGCGACGCACGCCGCGCCACGCCCGAGTTGGGGCAACGCATTCTCGATGCCCTGATCCCGCGTGTCGTGACCGTCATCAAGGACATGTCGGAGACTGCACCACCAGCGTGATCTAGGGGCGGACATGACAAGTGCGCACTTGTCATGTCCGCCTTGGGATCCACACCAGCCACCGCCTTGCGATCTAGGGGGACACGACAAACCCCGGTTTCTGATGTCCCCCCTTGCTGAGGGACATCAGAAACCGGGGTTTGTCGTGTCCCCCTAGATCCCGTAGGGTCTTGGAGATGAGGCGACTCGAAGGATTCGTGCGCGCGTGTCATGCGCCGCCGACGCTTGCCGTCTCGATCGTGATGACCACGTTCGCCTGGAGCCTTGGCTGGCAGGGCTGGTCGCTCGCGCTGATTTTCGTCACGGTCTTGGTGGGACAACTCTCCGTCGGCTGGAGCAACGATGCCTTCGATGCCGCGGTCGACGCCCGTGCGGGTCGACTGCGCAAGCCAACGGTTCAAAACGTTGTCTCTGCGCGTGCGCTCTGGATCGCTGCCTCAATCGCGCTCGTCGGGGCGATCGCCCTGAGTTGGCTCGTCGCCGGCCCCATCGGCGGGTCGTTTCACATCTTCGCGATCGCGATGGGGTGGCTCTACACCGTCGTCTTCGTCCGTACCTCGTGGTCATGGCTCCCCTACGCCCTCGCCTTCGGCGCGATGCCGTTCTTTCTCTCGCTCGGGCTTGACGGCGAGCTTCCACCCGCGTGGACTGTCCTAGCCTTCGCCATCGTCGCCGTCAGTGGCCATCTGGCCAATGCGTTGCCGGACCTCGAGAGCGATCGAGCGGCCGGGCTCGGTGGCCTTGCTGTGAGGCTCAGCGAGCGGCGCTCGGTGCTGCTCTGCTGGGTGCTCTTGGCTGTCGGTACCGCGGTGATTGCGTTCGGCACCGCTGCACGCTCGCCACTGACCGCAATCGTGCTGGTCGCGGTCTACCTCGTTGTCCTCGCGATTGGTGCGCGCCAGACGAACCACGCTCGGCGCTTCCAGGCGCTGCTGATCATCGCCATCGTCGACGTCGTGGCCATCGCAGTGTTGCCTGCGCTCTGACGCTCAGTGCGGCCGAGTGGACGGTGGGCGCTCCATCTCGAACACCTCGCCGGGGTGGCTATAGGCATTGCCACCGAGGCGCCCGAGCGGATGCAGAAGCCGCGGATCGATGCGACCGTCGTCGTAGATGTCGTCGCGCACATGGAAAGCGACTACCTCGCAGACGAGCACGAGGTACTGATTCTCGCTGCCCTCACGCCCGATCGGGACGCGCTGGCTGACCCGACACTCGAGCGAGACAGGCGACTCGGCAACCCGTGGTGGCGCGACAATCCGCGACGCTGCCGTCGTCAGCCCTGCCAGCTTCATTTCGTCGATGCCGAACGGATGCTCGCCAGCCGTGGTGTTCATCGCCTCTGCCAACTCGTCCGTGACAACGTTGACCACGAGTTCGCCGGTTGCAAGCGCATTGACGCCGGTGTCCTTGAACTCCCCGTCGCGGTGCCTACCAATCGAAACGATGATGCTCGGCGGATCGGCGCCGACTGCCTGGAAGAACGAGAACGGCGCAAGGTTGACGCGACCCTGCTCGTCCATCGTCGTCACCCACGCGATGGGACGCGGCACGACGCAGTCGACGAGCAGACGGTAGGCCTGGCGGCCAGGAAGGTCGGACGGTTCGATGATCATCGGAAAACCCCGATCAGTATGCCTCCCGAGACGACGAGCAACATCGCCAACACGATGCGTGCACCAATGCCATCCGACTTACCGAGCAACAGCCAGGCAAAAAGCACCGTCCACATCGACTGCATCGCGTTGAGTGGCGCAAAGACGGTGACGCGACCAATCTCGAGCGCAACGACGAGCGCGAGGTACGCCAACGCGAAGACCACACCGGCGGGGATAAACGAGCGGAAGACCGAGCGGTACTCCGTCAGCACGGCTCCGCGGCGCGCAATCGTGGCGTAGACCGCGACGGCAACAGCGGCACCAATCAACGTCCAGGTCGTGGCCGCTCGCGGGTCCATGTCACTCGCGCCATCCAGCATACGCACCGCGTTGTCACGCACCGCAAACAGCAGGGCGCAGAAAAATGCGAAGAGCATGCCGCGCGCACGAAAACCAGGTGGCAGATTGCGGTCCCAGGCGAGCGAGGCACCACCAATCACGATCAGCACCGTGCCCACCACGAGGCCGATCACGAGCGCCTCACCGCGGAAGGCAACGGCGATGATCGTCGCCAGCAATGGCGCGGTGCCAATCATGATCGCGGTGCGGCTCGCGCCAACCTCGCGCACAGCCACCACGAACAGGATCTGTGAGATTCCTGGCACGACAATGCCAAGCGCGAAGTAGCCAGCCGCCATTCGAAACTCGAGCAGATCGCCGCCCTTACCAGTCAGGACCGTCACTGCCAGCACCATCAGCGCTGCCGAGCTGGTGATCACCATCGCACCGACGATCGCGTTGGGTTGGCGCATCAAGCCACGACGCACGAGCGTCGTCAGAAGACCAAATAGCACTCCGGCGAGTACGCCAATTCCAACCACCAACATCCGACCACCATACCGCTCTCACAACCAATCCACCGTCGACCGATGTTTTTCGCCCCAACGGCGGTATGATCGCCCGCATTACGTTTCACGAGTGAGGAGAACTCAGATGCTGAAGGTCATCCGTGGCGGCACCGTCGTCACCGCAACCGATACTACGAAGGCGGATGTCCTGATCGACGGCGAGACGATCGCCGCGGTCGGCACGTTCGACAACGTTGACGCCGAGGTAATCGACGCGTCTGGCTGCTACGTGCTGCCGGGCCTAATCGACAACCACACGCACATGTCGATGCCCTTTGGTGGCACGACCAGTGCCGACGACTACGACACGGGCACACAGGCTGCTGCGGCTGGCGGCGTGACGGCGATTGTCGACTTCGGTCTGCAGATGGAGCCAAACGGACTCCAGTCGTCGCTCGATCAGTGGATGGGTCGCGCCGAGGGTGCTGCCCACGTGGACTACGGCTTCCACATGGCGATCACCACTGCGGACACGCAGACCTTCAAGGACATGCAGGCGATGGTCGACCAGGGCGTCACGTCGTTCAAGGTCTTCCTCGCGTACAAGGGTGCCCTGATGGTGACGGACGATCTCTTTATGCAGGCGCTCGAGCGCTCGAACGAGGTCGGCGGCATCGTGCAGGTCCACGCCGAGAACGGTTGGGTCATCGACCACCTCGTCACGCAGGCACTCGGCAAGGGTCAGACGACACCGATCTATCACGCACTAACGCGTCCCGAATCGGTCGAGGCCGAGGCGACGGGTCGTGCGATCCGCATCGCCGAGATGGTCGATGCGCCGGTCTATATCGTCCACGTCTCGTGCGAGGCAGCGGCACAGGAAATCATCAACGCCCGTGCCCGTGGCGTGCATGCCTACGGCGAGACCTGCATCCAGTACCTCTTTCTCGACATTGAGGATCTCAATCGGCCGGCACCAGAGGGCGCGCGCTACGTGTGCTCGCCTCCGCTGCGCGATGCGTCGAACCAGGACTTCATGTGGGATGCCCTCAACTTTGGGCACCTCCAGTCGATCTCGACCGACCATTGCCCGTTCAACGACGAGCAGAAGGGGCTTGGCAAGGACGACTTCTCGAAGATCCCGAACGGGCTCTCCGCCGTCCAGCACCGACTCGCGTTGATGTGGGAGCACGGCGTCAAGACGGGCCGCATGTCGCCAAGCAAGCTTGTCGATGTCACGTCGACGGCGATTGCCAAGCAGTTCGGCATGCATCCGAAGAAGGGCACGATCGCTGCCGGCGCCGATGCCGACCTCGTCATCTTCGACCCGAATCGCGAGCACGTTTTCTCGACAGCCACGGCTTTTTCGAACGTCGGCTACGACCTCTTCGACGGCCGTAAGACAGCAGGCTCCGCTCGACAGACACTCTCGCGCGGCACGGTCGTGTTCGACAACGGCAAGATCCTCACGAAGCCCGGCCACGGCCGCTTTATCAAGCGCGGCTCGTTCAACCCGGCGACGCACGGCGACGGGACCGCGTAAGGCTCGGGGGGAGGACATCACATCCGCGCGGTTGTGGTGTCCTCCCAACCCCATACGCCTCTGAACTGATACCGGCTCTCAAGGGAGGACACCACAACCGCGCGGATGTGATGTCCTCCCAACGCACAACGCCGCAGACCTGATCACGCCGCCGTACGCACGTGCTGGCGCCTCAGCCATGGCACGCTACGCCCGTGGATTCCGCTACCGCCCGACACATCCTCGTCCATGGCTCGACTGGACCAACGCCCTGCGGGCTGACAATTCGGATCGTTGCGGGCCTGCTCGATTTCGGGGTGCTCGTTGTCGTCCTGTTCTGGCTCGCCGTCTTTACGCGCGTGCCCACCGCTGATGGCGGCTTTGACCTTCCGGTCTGGTCGTACGTCTTTTTCCTTGTCTGGTGGCTCTCGTACTACGCCGGTTTCGAATACTTTTGGAACGGACAGACGCCGGGTAAGCGCGTGGCGCGCATTCGCGTAGTGATGGGCAGTGGCCATCGCGTCACCCGCGATGCAGCCATCAAGCGCACGCTCGCCCGCCCGGTCGACATGTTTCCGTGGGTCACGCCGTACGCTCTCGGGATTCTCTGGATGCTCGCAACGGGCGAAAAGCGTCGTCAGCGCCTTGGCGATAAGTGGGCCGGTACCAAGGTCGTCCACATCGACGATCTCGACTAGCGCACGGTATAGCCCGCGTCGACCACGAGCGCTGCGCCGATCGTCGCCTTCGCTCGCTCCGATGCGAGGTAGTTGATCGCTTCGGCAATCTCGGCGGGCGAGATCAAGCGGCCAATCACTCCTGCGTCTTTGAAGGCCTGTAGTGTCGCTGCCGGATCTGGTGTGTCCGCAAAGAAGCTCGCCGATAGCGGCGTCTCTGTTGGCCCTGGGCAGACACAGTTGACTCGAATGCCTTCCGCGGCGTGGTCGAGCGCCATCGAACGCGTCATGTTGATCACTGCACCCTTCGATGCGCAGTAGGCCACCGCATCCGCGACGGCCACCAGTCCGAGCTGCGACGCGACCGTGACCACTGCGCCCCCACCAGCCGCTCGGAGGTGAGGAATTGTGGCGCGACACGTCAGATAGACGCCGCGCACGTTGATGCTCATGACGCGTCCAAACTCCTCCGGCGAGCAGTGCTCGACCGAGCCGCGCGAGGCAACGCCAGCGGCCGCTACGACAACGTCGAGGCCGCCCAACTCGGCGACCGCTGCTTCGACGGCCGCAGCCACCGAGGCCTCGTCCGCAACATTGCAGTGCACCTTCACCTCGGCCGTGCTCAGTGCCAGCGCAGCCTCGTCGATGTCGAGGGCAGCGACACGACAGCCATCCTCTTGAAAACGCGCGACCGTCGCGGCGCCAATCCCCGAGGCGCCACCGGTGATTAGGACGCGCCTCATACCGCTGTCATCCCACCGTCGACGACAAGCGCGGAGCCCGTCACGAACGAGGCGCGATCGCTGGCCAGGTAGAGAATCGCGTCGGCGACCTCGGAGGCTTCGCCAATCCGTCCGATTGGATGCATCGGCGAAAAGGCCTCGAAGGCGGCTGCCGGGTCCTCGAGCGTCGAGACAAACTGACGCGGCTGCGGCGTGTCAATCACGCCAGGACAGATTGCATTGACCCGAATCCCGTGCTCTGCCAAATCGATCGCCATCCCTTTCGAGAGGTGGATCACGGCCGCCTTGGCCGTGCCGTAGATGCTCATGTACTTCAGCGCCACGAGTCCGCTGACGCTCGAGATGTTGACCACGTTGGCACCTGCGCGCCCGAGCATGAGGGGCAGGACGGCCTGCGAGACGAGAAAGACGCTCTTGAGAACGCCATTCTGCAGCTGATCCCATTCGGCTTCCGTCGTCTCGAGAAACGGGCGACCGAGGATCATGCCGTGGTTATTGACGAGCACGTCGACGCCACCGAATGCCTCGTCAGCCGCCGCGGCGATGCGCGCCACCTGGTCAGCATGTGTCACATCAGCGATGACGGCAACTGCTTCGCCACCAGCAGCGACGAGCTCGGCCGCCAACCCGACGACTGCGTCCTCGCGGTCGGAGAGCACGAGCTTCGCGCCCGCCGCAGCGAACTGGCGCGCAGTCACCTGGCCAATCCCGCCTGCTGCACCCGTCAAGACTACGACCCGATTTTCGAACTCGCCTGCCATTGCTGTTTCCCTTTCACCCCAAGCACGGATAATCTCCGCATACGCGAGGATAGCCGTCTGGAGCGATTCAGACGAGTGCGTTGAGGAGCTGGAACTACCAAGGGGAGTACGAGCGATGCCATTCGTCACGTTGTCGAACGAAAATCGGATCTATTACGAATTGACTGGACCCGAGGACGGTCCGATCGTGATGCAGTTCGGCGGCTCGTTGTTTGGGCGCCACAACTTTGGCTTCGTCAACGACGGCTTCCGCGAGCGTGGCTTTCGTCTGCTCTCGTTCGACGCGACAGGCTATGGCCGGTCGGATTGTCCGCACGAGGAGCACTCCGTCGAAAAGTGGGCAGATGAGGGCGCGCTCCTCCTCGACGCACTCGGCTTCGACCGCGTCTTCGTGCACGGCACGTCGATGGGTGGCATGGTCACGATCGCCTTCGTCGGCAAGTACCCAGAGCGCACGATTGCTGCCTGCGCCGACTGTGGCATGGCGCGTTGTGACCTCTACCGCAAGGTCTACTTCGGTACGTGGCGCAAGATGGCAGAGGCGATGCCGCTCGACGACTTCTGCGACCTCGTCACGATCCAAGCCGTTGGCGACCAGTTCCTCGCCGACAACCCGAGCACGTTCGATCTCGTCCGTCACGTCATTCGCCTCAACCCGCCGTACACGATTCGTTGGGCCTGTCTCGCGATGGAGAACATGGATAACGAGGAGATCGCCCGCTCGATCAAGCGTCCGATCCTGTTCACGAACGGCACGCGCGACACGATGACTCCGCCCCGCCTGGCAACGGGTGGCTTTAGCGCCCACGACATCGCCGATGCGATCGGCGACTGGGCGACGGTGCACGAGTTCACCGAGATCGGCCACGCTGGCTTGCTCGAGTGCCCCGCTGAGGCGACGGTGCTGGTGACCGACTTCTTCAATCAACACGCAAACGCGTAAGGCGGATCGACTCATGCATTTCGGCGTCACTGTTCTACCCGACCCGCCCTACACCGACCTCGTGCGCCTGTTCAAGCAGGCCGAAGACAATGGCTTCGAGATCGGCTGGACGTACGACTCGCACGTCCTCTGGCAGGACCCGTACCCAATTCTGACGGCGGCCGCGCTTGGCACCTCGAGGATCAAGCTCGGTATGTGTGTGACGAACCCTGGTACGCGTGACCCTACGGTCACTGCGTCCGGCCACGCAACGCTCCAGGACCTTTCGAACGGCCGCATGGTGATGGGCATTGGCCGCGGCGATTCGGCGCTCCGCTACGTCGGTCGTCAGCCCGTCAAGATCGCCGAGTTTGAGCGCGCAACGACGATGATCAAAGAGTTCATGAACGGTCGCCCCGTGACGTGGAACGACAAGGAACTCGAATTGCTGTGGGCGAAGGATCAGCCGGAGATCCCGATGTACCTCGCGGGCTACGGCCCCCGTGCGCTTGGCGTCGCTGGGCGTGTTGCAGACGGCGTCATCATCCAGCTTGCCGATCCCGAGATCATCCAGTGGATCATGGGCATCGCCCGCAAAGCAGCCGAGGAGGCTGGGCGCGATCCCGACCTGCTCGAGCCAATCGTCTGTGCACCCGCCGTCCTGATCGACGACATGGCGGCCGCCCGCGACGCCTCGCGTTGGTTCCCGGCGATGGTCTCGAACCACGTCTTCGACTTGCTCCAGCGCTACGACAAGTCGGAACTCCCCGACGCCTTGACGTCCTACATGGAGCGTCGTGAGTTTTACAACTACGACGACCACTCCCGCGAGGGCGCCGCGCACGGCGAGTTCGTCGATGACGAGACCGCTGATCGCTTCAGTATCCTCGGCACCGTCGAGCAGCACGTCGCCAAGCTCAAGGAACTCGAGGCAATCGGCGTCAAGCACTTCAACATCTACTTGATGGCCGGCGATCGGGAACGCACGATCGACGTCTATGGCAGTGAGGTTATTCCCCAGTTCACTGGGGAATAACCTCACTGCCATCGCGACGGACGTGAGATCCGCGGGCTTCAAATGTCGGCCCCGCAGGGGCGGACATAGGAAACCCGCGGATCGCGTGTCTGAAGCAATAGTGGCGGTGGGAGTTGAGTAGTTCGCGTGTCGAGCGTGGTCGTGTTTGAACCACAACCACAACCACCACCACAACCACAACCACTACCACCCGTAGCTGTGGGGCGTACGTGCGAACCGCGGGGCTCCCATGTCCGCCCCTACGGGGCCGACATGGATACCCCCGCGGTTCTCACATCCGCCCCACCAAGACGCTTTAGGAAGCCCCAACCCGATCGATCGCTCGTCCAACTGAGATCCCAAACGCCTGCGCGGCGAGCAGCAGGTGCTCTTCCGGTGTGTCCTCTTCGGGGCAGTGCGAAAGGCCGTTGATCGACGAGGCAAACAGCATCACGGTCGGCACCATCCGCGCCATCTCGGCCGCGTCGTGCAGCGGGCCAGAGGGCAGGGCACGGTCGGTGCCGGTGACTTCGCGCACCGCGGCGCGCGCGTCCTCGATCAGCGCGGGGTCGAACGGGATCGGTGGGATGCGCCAGAGCTGCTCCCAGCCGACCGTGCAACCAAATTCGGCGGCGGCCTGTTCGGAGGCGGCGCGCGCGTCGGCATTCATCGCGGCGAGAACATCGGCATCGATGTGGCGCTGGTCGACGAGGATCTCGGTGACACCCGGGACAGCCGTCACGACGCCCGGCGTGCACGTCGCATTGCCAATCGTCGAGACGCCCTCGTGGGCAATCGCGACGTCGCGCAACAGCAGGGCGAAGCGGGCAGCAGCCGAGAAGGTGTCTTTGCGCTGCAGCATCGGAGTCGAGCCGGCGTGTGCGGCCTGGCCGCGGAAGGTGACGGTGTAGCGTTCGACGCCGACGGTGCCAAGCACCGCGCCGACTGCGAGCCCCTCGCTCTCGAGTACCGGACCTTGCTCGATGTGGAGTTCGAGGTAGGCCTCGACGTCCTCGATGCGGCGCTTGGCGAGCTGCGACTGGGCAAGATCGACGCCCATTGCCTTGAGTGCATCGTCAAGACGAATGCCGTCCTTGTCGGTGAACTCCTTGACGTCGTCGATCTCGAGCGTGCCGGCGAACGCCGATGAGCCGAGCAGGCTGCGGCCAAAGCGCGCGCCCTCTTCGTCTGCCCAATCGACGAGCTTGACGGTGCACGGCGGCGTGCCGCCGGCAGCCGCAGCGCGCAATACTTCGAGGCCGGCCATCACGCCCAGTACGCCGTCGAGCCAGCCGCCGCGCGGCACAGCGTCAACGTGGCTGCCAACGGCAACCGACTCGGAACGCGCACCCGGCAGCGTCGCCCAGATGTTCCCGCACTCGTCCATCTCGTAGGTGACACCCGGAATCTCGTCGAGCTTGGCGCGTAGGAAGTCGCGTGCCTTGACCCAGTCGTCGGTCCAGGCGAGACGCCGGGCGCCGTCGGGGCCACCCGTCAACTCGCGCAGCTCCTTCAAATCGCGGACGACGTTGGCGGGCTCGTAAGCGGCTGTGCTCATGCCCGAGAGAATACTGCCTACAGCAATGGATTTCCCGCCAGCGGGGCTATGCTGCGCTCGAACTAGTCGGAGGCTCCATGCGCATCACGCTCTGTGACGTCGGCCCGCGAGACGGGCTCCAGAATGATCCAGTCCAACTTGAGCCTGCCGTGCGTGCAGAACTTGTTGACCGACTGTCCGAGACGGGTCTGCCCCGCATCGAGACCACCTCGTTCGTGAATCCGAAGGCTGTCCCGCGCATGGCGGGTGCCGCCGAGGTGATGGGCGCGATCACCCGCAAGCCTGGCGTCATCTATGCAGCGCTAGTTCTCAATGGTCGCGGTCTGGACGATGCGATTGCCGCGGATGCCGATGAGATCCACGTCGCCTATCCGCTGACGAACACGTTTTGTCGCAAGAACCAGAATGTCACGTTGGACGAGGCAACCACGATCGCAGGCCAGCTCGTCACTGGAGCGAAGGCAGCGGGCAAGCGCGTCACGATGACGCTCGGCGTCAGCTTTGGCTGTCCCTTCGAAGGACCGGTCGACCCCGGGCTCGTCGTCGAGCACGCCCGCCTCGCTGTGGCTGCGGGTGCCGACGAGATCATCCTCGCCGACACCGTTGGCGTCGCTGTCCCCACGCAGGTTTCGTCGCTGGTCCCCGCCACGCTCGCCGCCTCGAGCGGCACGCCCGTCGGTCTGCACCTGCACAACACGCGCAACACGGGCTATGCCAATGCGGCTGTCGGTCTCGAGGCCGGCGCGACGATCTTCGATGCCTCGATCGGAGGCCTTGGTGGCTGTCCCTTCGCGCCGCGCGCGACGGGCAATATCGCGACCGAGGACCTCGTCTACATGTTCGAGGGAATGGGCGTTGATACCGGCGTTGATCTCGATGCCTTGATCAAGGTCAGCGAATGGCTCGGCGGAGTGATGGGACGCGATCTTCCTGGTCTCGTGCATCGCGCTGGACCATTTATCCCCGTCGGCACCGACTAATCTCAGAGGCCCAATGTTTCAGCTGAACAACGAATCGACCACCGTATGACCCGCATCGCTTTCTGCGGCGTAGGCACTATGGGCCGACACCTCGTGCGGCACCTGGTTGCCGCCGGCCACGATGTCCGCGTCTTCGATCCCGTGCCCGCTGCGATGGAGTATGCGGCGAGCCTCGGTGCAACCGCGACCGCGACGAGTGTGGCGGAAGCCTGTGCTGATGTTGAGGTCTGCCTGCTTTCGCTTCCCTCGACCAAGCTCGTCGCGAGCGTCGCGCGCGAAGCCGCCGCAGCACTGCCCCGCGGTGCCGTGCTGGCCGATCTCTCGACCAGCCCACCCTCGCTCGCCGAGGAGCTCGCTCGCGAGCTCGAACCAACGGACCTGATCGTCGCCGACTGTCCCCTCTCGGGTGGCCCAATCGGCGCCGAGGCCGGCACGCTCAGCTCGATGATCGGCGGCTCGGACGAGGCCTACGCCATCCTCGAGCCAATCGCGCAGGCGTGGAGTGCCTTCGTCGTCCACGTCGGCGGCCATGGTGCTGGTCAGGCCGCAAAGCTCTGCAACAACATGCTGGCCGGCACCCACATGGCCGCACTCTGCCTGTCGCTAACGCTTGCCCGACGCTCGGGTATCGACGATGCGATGCTGTTCGACATTCTCTCGCGCTCGACGGGCGACTCGCGGGTCATGCGTGCGCGCTATCCCGCCGCCGGCGTCGACGATGCGCATCCTGCCAACCGCGATTTCGAAGCACTCTTTACGCTCGACCTGATGACCAAGGACATGGAGCTCGCCACCGTCTTCGCCGCCGAGAGTGGTCTCGACCCCGAGCTGCTCGAGATCGTCACCGGCATCTATCACGAGGCGCAGGCTGCTGGCTTCGGCGGCCTCGACTACTCCGGTCTCGTCAAACTCGAACGCGAACTGCCCTCGGGCGAGACGTCGTGACCACGCAGGATCTTACGATCTCGTTCTCGCTCGCCGGCGAAGTCGCCGTCGTCACCGGCGCGGCCCAGGGTCTTGGCCAGGCCGCAGCAGCCGCGCTTGCCCAACAGGGTGCTGACGTCGCCTGCGTCGACCTCGATGCCGAGCGCTGCGCCGACACGGTTCGACTGGTCGAGGCGCACGGACGCCGGGCTCTTGCTGTGGGCTGCGACGTCTCGTCGAAGGCGGCCGTCGATGCCGCGGCAGACAGGATCGTCGCCGAGCTCGGTCCGATCAGTTTGCTGACGACCTGTGCCGGCGTGCTGACGGAGAACGTGACGGCCGAGCAGGTGCGCGAGGAAGATCTCGATCGACTCTGGGACGTCAACGTCAAGGGCTCGTTCCATTGGGCTGTCGCTGCGTCTCGCTCGATGATCAGTGCCGGGCGCGGCCGCATCGTCCTCGTCTCGTCGCAGGCGGGCCTTGTCTCGCTGCCGAGCCAGAGCGCGTATTCGATGTCGAAAGGCGCGGTCGCCACGATGGCGCGTAGCTTGGCGATCGACTGGGCGAAGCACGACATCACCGTCAACGCTGTCTGTCCGACATTTGTCTGGACGCCGATGGCCGCACCGATGCTCGAGATCCCTGAGGTCCTCGCCGCTGCGACGCGTCGGATCCCGCTGGGACGCGTCGGTCAACCACAAGACATCGGTGGCGTCGTGGCGTTTCTCTGCTCACCTGCCGCCTCGCTGATCACCGGCGTCGTACTACCAGTCGATGGCGGTTGGACCGCTGGCGAGCCAGAGCTTCCGCTCTAGCTGCGCGTGACGGGGCGGCCACGCCCTGGGCGGAACAGTGGGAAGCCGTCGTTGACGATCTGCTGACCACGCGAGAAGACGTGGACGACACGGCCGGTCAACTCTTGGTCGTGCCAGGCCGGGGCCTTGCCGCGTCCCTCGAGTCCCTTCGGATCGACGGTCCACACGGCTGCGGGGTCGACCAACACGACGTCGCCATCTGCACCGACCTGAAGCGAGCCCTTCTGCGGCCAGATGCCGAGTCGGCGCGCTGGACGCTCCGCCGTAATCGCGCAGAGTGTCGGCAGGTCGATTGCTCCCGTCGCCACACCGAACGAGAGCAGCGCCGGCAGCATCAGTTCGATTGAGGCGAGCCCGACCCAGCCGTCGAACCCACTCAGGGGCTCGGAACGGTGATCGCTGATGACGCCTTCGAGCGTGCCATCGACAAGCGCACTCCACAGCGCCGCGCGATCCTCGTCTGTGCCGAGCGGTGGTGCGACCCGCAGCGGATCGGGGAGCTCAGCAAGACAGAGGTGTGCGAGCGATGTCGAGGCCGTCGCCAGACCGAGCTCGGCAACTGCTCCCACAGTCGAGACTGGCGCGATGTGCGGTGCGATGTCCGCCAGCGCACCAAGCTGTCCAAGTGTCTGGATTCGGCTTCGCTCGGCAGCCGCGCCGCGCCTGCCCGCAGCATGAACCGTGATCGGAAGACCAGCCAGTGCAGCGATCCGGAGGAGCGCACCTGGACCAGCCGTTGCAGCATGATCAACCGCGTCCAGATCGAGCACGGCGCCAAGGAAGCCAGCCTCGCCGGCGATTGTCTGCAACCGCGCGCTCGAGTCACTGGTGGGTTGCCCAATACCCACGAGAAAGCCCCAGTCAACAAAGACCTGACCCGCAGCGCGATTGCAGGCGTCCCGAAAAGCAACATCAAGCGTCTCGTTCGCAGCCGGTAGCACGGGCGCGATGATCGTCGTCACTCCACCCCGAGCGGCAGCGATCGTGCCCGAGCCAAGATCGTCAGCAGGTGCATGCGTGCTTTTCGGATTCGCGAGCTGCGCGTAGGTATCGATGGCTCCCGGCAGGGCAACCAGACCCGTCGCATCGAACTCCTCGAGCTCCTCGTCGAGCTCTGCAGAAACAGCAAGATCAACACCGCGCGCAACGATCCGACCGTCACGAATCAGGAGATCTCCAACCGTGGGCTCTGGTTCATCGCCGAACAGGACGGTACGGATAACGATTGTGGCCATGACGAAACGGTACCTTGCTCCGGCGAAGTCCGCGGGGACCAGCCCGCCCAGTCCGATCAACAGGGCGGATCTTGACCGTTTGGTCAGTCCATTTGTGATGCAGTAATCTCGCCCACCGGTTTGACACTACGTCCTGTCCCGCCTATAACCTCTGATTACCGATGACTTCTGCCGAGGCAGGTATTCGGTAGAGGAGAGACTGTGCGATCCCTTCGGATCGCACGAGACCACAGGGGGAACGAATGAGTAGTTCGGAATCTGACAACATGCGCCGCATGAATCGTCGTCAATTCGTCAGGAATGCCGGCCTCGCCGGTGTTGGCCTGACCGCAATGGGTGCACTCGCAGCCTGCGGTGGTAGCGACTCGGGCTCGACGAGCTCCGCAGCCGCCGAAACTGCAGCAGCAGAGGCAACCACGGCAGCCGCCGAAGTAGCGGCATACCAGGGCACGCTGAAGGTCGTTGGCCTCGGCGTCGACCTGATCGACCCAATCAAGGCCGCCTTCGAGAAGGCTACGCCTGGTGTCACACTCGAGTTCACAGTCAAGTCGACTCCTGAGTGCACGCAGATCGCGCTGACACAGCCGGATTCGTTCGATATTTTCTCCGGCTACTACCAGCAGACCGACCAGGTTTGGCCCTCTGGCAATCTCATGGCCATCCCAACATCGGCGATGACTCGCTATGCCGAGATTTCGCCCCTGATCACGACGGGCTCTCTCGTCGAGGGTGGCGGCAGTCCCGGCCAGGGAGATGCGGCATTCCGCAAGCTCTACGCCACGTCCAGCACGGAGATCAGCGAGACACCGACCGACTTCCTGACCTGCATTCCAGGAAACAACAACGCTGATGCCTTCGGCTACAACTTCGACGAGCTCGGCGAGCAGGATTCGTGGGCGATCCTCGTCGATCCGCAGTTGAAGGGCAAGGTTGCCCTGATCGACGACCCGACGATTGGCCTGATGGATGCCGCAATGGCAGTTGAGGCCAATGGCGACATGACCTTTGTCGACAAGGGTGATATGACAAAGGCTGAGATCGACGAGCTGATGAAAATTCTGATCAGCCTCAAGAAGGCTGGCCAGTTCCGTGGCTTCTGGGCCACCTTCGACGAGTCGGTCAACTTCATGTCTTCCGGCGAGGTTCTCGTCGAGTCGATGTGGTCGCCAGCCGTCTCGCTCCTGCAGGCGCAGGCATTCCCGGTGCGGTACGCCGCTCCGAAGGAAGGCTTCCGCGGCTGGGGTGGCGGCAACTCGATCGCCGCGCACGTCGAGAAGGATCCGTCGAAGTTGGCGGCCTGCCTCGCCTACGCGAACTGGTGGAATACCGCTGAGCCTGCCGGCATCATGGCTGCACAGGGCTACTACAATGCGGTCTTTGCGGCATCGTCTGAGGGCTTTGAGATGCTCTTCCCCGACGACGCGGCAAACTACATCGGCTACTACCTTGAAGGTGAGCCCGCGGCCGGTGTGCTGAACGATCCGTTCGGTCAGCCCAGCATCAAGAAGGGTGACACCCGTGACGGTGGCGGCTACGAAGAGCGCTGCGGCAACTTCAACACGTGGAACAGCTATATGGCCGAGGCTGACTACGTGTCCCAGAAGTGGCAGGAGTTCAAGAGCGCGTAAGCGTTCGTTCGAAACGTACTACCCGGAGGGGGCGGCTTCGGCCGCCCCCTCTTCATCTATTTCACAGCGAGAGACAGGAACCACGGTGAGTGATACAGGCCTAGTATTGAAAGATGTGTACCGGGTCTTCCCCGGCGACATTACGGCGGTCTCGGATGTCAACCTTGAGATCGAAAATGGCGAGTACATCGTGTTTCTCGGTCCTTCGGGCTGCGGCAAGACGACGACGCTACGCATGATCGGCGGCCACGACGATCCATCGAGTGGCACGATCACTATCGATGGGGAGCTGCTTAACGGCGTGTCTCCCGCGCAGCGTCCGGTCACCACCGTCTTCCAGCACTACGCGCTGTTCCCGCACAAGTCTGTGCTCCAGAACGTCGCGTTCGGTCTGAAAATGCAGGGCATGGACAAGACGGCACGCGAGCAGCAGGCGACGGCGGCGATCGAACTCGTCGGCCTCGGTGCAATGATGCACCGTAAGCCACGTGAGCTCTCCGGTGGCCAGCAGCAGCGC
>Ga0114969_10001980_pt1 | contig 17014 bp, 13 predicted proteins | sample M_130807_MF_Meta_FD_87316 | JGI IMG/M metagenome (GOLD analysis project Ga0114969, IMG submission 87316) | Freshwater microbial communities from Lake Montjoie, Canada to study carbon cycling - M_130807_MF_MetaG | ecosystem: Environmental > Aquatic > Freshwater > Lake | place: Lake Montjoie...
CGCCGTGGGCGATCTGGATCGCCCGGGGGACGGCACGGGGAATTTCGGCGGTTTCCACCACGAGCAGTGGTGGGCGGGGGCGCCCCACACGCGGACCCACAAGAGCAATCTGGGCACGCTGTGGCTGATGGGGGATCGACGGCGCCCGTAGCGGGGCCCGTCTTGGTCCCGCCGCCGGGGTGCGCCTAGGGTTGGATGCCAAGACTCCCCGGCAAGGGACGTCCCCAGGGCGCGGCCATCGACACCCCGTGCGGAAACCATTAGCGTTTTCGTGTGAGTCGCGTGGCCGAGTTTCAGGTGCGGGTGGTGGAGTTGCCGGGTTTGCATTCGGCACTGGGGCGTGCATTGGGCGAGGCCGGGGAAGGCGCGCCGCGCATCCGCGAACTTCTGGAACAATCCGTCCGGGTATGCTGCGTGGGTTGTGGGATCACGGTGACGGCCGACGAACTCGAGGCGCTGGCGCTGGCGACGGAGTCCGGCACGCCTTCGCCGCGGCTCGAGCGGTTGCGGCTTGGCTATTGCGCCCGCAACGGCTGCGACAGCCGGTTCTACATCGTTTCGGCGGGGACCGGCATGGTTGGCTGGCCGACGGTGTTCCGCCGGACGAAGGAATTGATGTCGTCCAAGGCGGACGCCGAGACGGAGCCGACGGAGTCCGGTCCGGCGACCCCGGCACGGACTTTCCGGCAGCAATGGCGCCGGGTGCAACTCGCCGTGCTGGGCTCGGTGGTGGCGGTGGTGCTGTTGGCCTGGTGGTGGCGCAGCGGCGCCCGCATCCCCGGCATATCGCCCAGGGCACGGCAATTCATCGTGGCACCCGGGGATTCCCCGGCGGCACCGGCGCCGTCCGAGGGACAGCAGCGGCGGGGCGCCACCAACGCCCCGCGCAATTTCCAGGTCCGCTGACCGAACGATCCGTCCGCGAACCGACCCCGGTCAGATCGCGAAGTCGTTGTACTCGGGCTTCACCGCTTCGGTCGGGGGCATGAGCATGCCGGCGGCAACCGTCTGGTTCGTGCCCTGCTCGATGAGGATGAACGATCCGGTCAGCCGATTCGTGGCGTAGCCATCGTAAACCAGCGGCTTGGAAACGCGGAACCGGATGCTCCCGACGTCGTTCATCGCCAATTCGGCGGGCTCGGGCTCGGATTCGAAAGTGTGGATGTTGATGCGGTTCTCGATGGAGGTGACGACCGCCTGGACCGTCTGCGCGGCGTGCTTGAGGAAGTACTTTTTGCCGCGTTGCAACGGGCGGGGCTGCATCCAGCACACGCGTGCTTCCAGATCGGCCGATTTGCCGGGGAGTGACTCGAGGCCAACGAGCATGTCGCCGCGGGAAATGTCGAGGTCGTCGGCCAACTGGATGGTGACGCTCTGCGGGCAGAAGGCCTCGGGGATCGGGCCGTCGTAGGTCCAGATCTGCTTCACGGTGCTCTTGAGGCCGGACGGGAGGACCATGACGCGCTGGCCGACCTTGACGATGCCGCCGGCCAACTGGCCGCTGAGGCCGCGGAAATCGTGCAGCGCGGGATTCGTCGGGTCGTTGGGGCGGTTGACCCACTGGACGGGCATGCGAAAGCCCTGGAGGTTCCAATCGCTGGCGATGTGGACGGTCTCGAGATGCCCGAGCAGCGTGGGGCCGACGTACCACGGGGTGTGGGGCGAGGGATCGACGACGTTGTCGCCGTTGAGCGCGCTGATGGGGATGAACTTGACGTCCTTGATGTCGAGCAACGGGAGGAAGCTCTCGAACTCGTCGCGGATCTCGAGGAACCGGGCCTCGCTCCAGCCAACGAGGTCCATCTTGTTGACGGCGATGACGAGGTGCGGGATGCGGAGGAGCGACGCGAGGTAGGTATGGCGGCGGGATTGCTCGATGACGCCCAGCCGGGCGTCGACGAGGACGACGGACAGGTTCGCGGTGGAGGCGCCGGTCACCATGTTGCGCGTGTACTGCACGTGTCCCGGGGTGTCGGCGACGATGAACTTGCGGCGCGGCGTGGCGAAGTAGCGGTAGGCGACGTCGATGGTGATCCCCTGCTCGCGCTCGGCACGGAGGCCGTCGGTCAGGTTGGCGAGATTGATCTGCCCGCCGCCGGTGATGTCGGCGGATCGTTCGAGGGCCTCGAGTTGGTCCTCCATGAGATTCTTCGAGTCATAGAGCAGGCGCCCGATGAGGGTGGACTTTCCGTCGTCCACGGAACCGCAGGTGTTGAAGCGGAGGAGTTCGATGGGATGCGGCGAATTCGGCATCGGATGGGTCGGTTCGGGAACGTTTGGGGGCTTCAGAAGTAGCCCTGTTTCTTGCGGTCTTCCATGGCGGCCTCGCTGGCCTTGTCGTCGGCGCGGGAACCGCGTTCGGTGACGCGCGCGGCGGCGATTTCGGCGATGATGTCATCGACGTTGTCGGCGGGGCTTTCCACGAGGCCGGTGCTGATGATGTCGCCGATGGTGCGGACGCGGACGACGAGTTCGCGGACCTCTTCCTTGGGACGGGGCGGGAGGATGTCGGTGACGGGAAGCCATTGGCCGCCCCGTCGGACGCAATCTCGGCGATGGCTGAAGTAGATCGAGGGGACGTCGAGACGCTCCTGGCGGATGTATTCCCAGACATCCATCTCGGTCCAATTCGAGAGGGGGAACACGCGCATGTTCTCGCCGGGATTCACGCGGGCATTGTAGAGGTTCCAGATCTCGGGCCGCTGGTTCTTGGGATCCCACTGGCCGAAGGCGTCGCGGAAGCTGAAGAATCGTTCCTTGGCGCGGGCTTTTTCCTCGTCGCGCCGCGCGCCGCCGATGGCGCAGTCGAAACGGAACTCCTCGAGGGCGGCGAGCAGCGTGGGGATTTGGAGCCGGTTGCGGCTGATCTCGCCGGGGGCGGGAACGGCAATGCCGGCGGCGATGGCATCCTCGACCTTGCGGACGATGAGCTTGCCGCCGAGCTCGGCGGCGCGTCGGTCCCGGAACTCGTTGAGTTCGGGAAAATGGTGCCCGGTGTCGACGTTCAGGAACGGCATCGGGATGTCGGAAGGCCGGAAGGCCTTCTCCGCGAGCCGCAGGAGGCAGATCGAGTCCTTGCCGCCGGAGAACAGGATCGCGGGCCGCTCGAATTCGGCGGCCACCTCGCGCATGATGTGGATGGCCTCGGTCTCGAGGAAGCCGAGGTGGTCGAGATGGTAGGAGTTCACGGCTTGGACACGGCTTTGCCACCCCACGCGGCGTGGAGGCCGCACTCGCGCTTCTCGTCCGCCTTGGCGGGATCGAAATACTCCCACTCGTTGGGCAGGCCGTGGGCCTTGAGATACGCTTCCATCTGGTCGTCGCTCCAGTGGAAGACGGGGCTGACCTTGAGGGCACCGAAATTGGGATCGTCGCCGACGATGTCGAGGCCGGCACGGCTGGGGTTCTGGACGCGGCGGAGCGCGGTGAACCAGACGGTGGGGGCGAGTTCGCGCATGCCGCGCTGGAACGGCTCGAGTTTCATCGCGGCGCTGAACGCCTTGATGCGCTCCTCGTTTTCCGCGGTGGGTTCCGGCGCGCCGCCGTGCACCGCGTCGTAATGGGCCGCGGTGATCCGCGGGACGTAGGCGCGGAGGTTGAGTCCCAGCAGCCGGCTCACGGCTTCGGCGTGCCGGTACGTGGCGGGCTTGTTGTAGCCATGGTCGACCCAGAGCACCCGGATGTCCGGTTGGATCCGGGTGACCAGATGGAGCAACACCGCCTCGTAGGGACGGAAGTTGGTCGAGACGACGGCGCGGCCGTCGGCTTGGGCGAGACCCCAGCGGACGACGTCGAGCGGGTCCTTGCCGTGGAGTTCGGCGTTGGCGCGGGCGATTTGGTCGGCGTTCATGGGAGCGCGGATCCGGGTCGGGATGTCAGTTGGCGGCCGGGGTCGGGGCGGATTCGTTCCAGAAGACGCGGGCCACCCAATCGCCGAAACGTTCGCCGGGCGTGCGCTCGGCGGCGTACCGGACCAGCAGGGGGCGGAGTTCCTGCTCGATCTCCGCCTCTTTCAGCAGCTCTTTCCAAACGCGGTTGATGCGCGTGCCGGGCGCGTTGCCGCCGAGCCAGACCTGGTAGCGACCGGGCGCCTTGCCGACGAAACCGATTTCCGCCAGATAGGGCCGCGCACAACCGTTGGGACAGCCCGTCATGCGGATCACGATCTCCTGGCCGGCGAGCCCGACCTCGGCGGCGAGCGCCTCGATGCGGTCCAGAAGTCCCGGGAGAAAACGCTCGGACTCGGCGAGACCAAGTCCGCAGGTCGGCAGCGAGGGGCACCCGATGGCGCCGGCATGCAGGACGGTGGTCTGGCGCGACGTCCGGACACCGTGGGCGGCGAGCAACGCGTCGACGGCGTCCTTTTGGTCGGGCGCGACGTCGGCGAGGAGGAGGTTCTGGTTGGCCGTCAGGCGGAACTCCACGGCCGGGAATTGCTCGGCCACCGTGCGGAGCGCGGTCTTCAGGCGCAGGACGCCCTCGTCCTTGATGCGGCCCATGGAGACATGCAGCCCGAGGAACCATTTGCCGTCGCCCTGCGGATGCCAGTCGTGGATGTCCGCCGTGTCCTTGAATTCGAACGGTCGGACGGCACCGAGGACGACGTCGGCGCGGCGCTCGATCTCGGCCTTGGCCCAGTCGGTGCCCCGTTCCGCTATCACATACTTAAGGCGCGCATGCTTCCGGTCGGTGCGATCGCCGAAATCGCGGTGGATCGTGAGGACGGCCTTCGCGATGTCGACGAGCTTGTCCGGCGTGAAAAAGCCGAGGACATCGGCAAGGCGCGGGAACGTGCCCTCGTTGCCATGGCTGCGGCCCATGCCACCGCCCACGGCAAGGTTGTAACCGACGACATTGCCGTTCTCGACCACCGCGATGAATCCGAGGTCGTTGGCGAGGACATCCATGTCGTTGGAGGGCGGGATGACGAAGGCGACCTTGAACTTCCGGGGCAGGTATTGCTTGCCGTAGAGCGGGTCGACGAAATCCTTGTTCTCGGCGGCGGCGAGGTCGAGCTGGACACCCTCGACCCAGATGGCGTGGTACGCGCGGGTTTTCGGCAGGAGCGAATCGGAGACCAGACGCGAGTGTTCGTAGAGTTGGCGCCGCGCGTTGTCGAAAGCGGGAGTCGGCGCGGCCATGACGTTGCGGTTGACGTCGCCGCACGCCGCGAGGGTGTCGAGCAGGGACTCGTTGATCGACTTCATCAACGGCCCGAGACCGGCCTTCACGACGCCATGGAACTGGATGCTCTGGCGCGTGGTGATGCGGAGGGTCTGGTTCCCGTGCCGCGTGGCGAGGTCGTCGAAGACCCGATACTGCGCGGACGTGAGCACGCCGCCGGGGATGCGGCCCCGGATCATGAACATGTAGTGCTTGGCGATCTTGCGCTTGTCGCGGTCGTCCTGTTGGTAAATCCCGTGGAACTTCAGGAATTGCTCGTCGTCCGACGAGAAACAGGCGGCTGCGGGATCCGCCAACGTGGCGGCTAGATTGCCCGCGAGCGTCGGGATGTTGGTCTTCAACACCTCGTTCCGCGTCAACGACTTCGTGCTCTCGGCTGCTTCGGCCATAAATCTTACGTTAAATACTGAAGATACTAATATATCGCACCCAATCCACCTTCGTCAATGGCTCCGGGGCGATCGCTGCCCTCCGACTACGTAACCATCGTCCTCCAAACCTGTAGAGGGTGGTCGAAACCCAACGCCATGAAAACTCCAATCCTCGCAGTGCCTGCCGCGTTCTTCGTAACCCTCGCCGCGCTCCCGCTTCCCCGTGGGCTCGGCCAAATCGTCCTCACCCAGTGGGACTTCAATTCCGTCCCACCCGACACCACGACCACCACCGGAAGCCTCGTGCCCCGGACCGGGATCGGTTCCGTCACCGGATTCGGCGGCGTATCGGCTGGCTTCAGCGATGCCACGGGCTCGTCGGATCCGGCCAAGAAAGACAATACCGGCCTGAACCTTTCCACCTTTGCCCCCCAGGGAACGGGCAACGGGAGCCGGGGGGTGTTGTTCCGGGTTCCCACCCTGGGGCACCAGGACATTTCGGTCTCGTGGGACCAGCGCTTCAGCGGCACCGCCGCCCGTGGCTACCAATTCCAGTACACGCTCGACGGCAGTTCCTTCGTCCCGTACGCGACCTTCTCCAACTCCGCGGGAGGAAACGCGTGGGTGCCGGGGAATTCGGTGGAACTCGGCCAGATTCCCGGCGTCGCCGACAACCCGGACTTCGGGTTTCGCATCGTGGCCGTGTTCGATCCCGGCACCACCGCCTACGGGGCCTCCGGCGTGGGCAGTACTTACGGCACGAGTGGAACGTGGCGTTTCGACGAGGTGACGGTCCGCGGGACCGCGATGCCCACCGTGATCCCCGAGCCCCATGAATACGCCTTGATGGCGGCGGGCAGTCTCGCCGGATTCGCGTGGTGGCGTCGCCACTCCCGTCGGGAAGGGGGCGGGACTTCGCCGGGTGCCGGGCATGGAACCCACGGGCGCGGGCGGGCTTGAAAGCCCCGCCCCACGGGCATGCAAGGCCCCGCGGGATTCGCGCGGCCTCCGCGTCGCCGCCTGCAATGCCGCGAACTGCGGGCCGGGGCTCCCAACCCGGCGGTTCTTCAAGGGGCTGTCACGGCTCGACGCTGACCGGAAGCCCCACCCACGCCATTTGCCGCAGGTAGTCCGCGTCCCAGTTCGCGAGCCGGAAACATCCGTGGCTTTCGGTTCGGCCCACCTGCTCCGGGGCCGGTGTCCCATGGATGCCGTAACCGGGTCGATCGAGCCCAATCCACGCGACTCCCACGGGATTGTTGGGCCCCGGCGGCAGCACCAACCGACGTCGCAGCGTCCGAGCTTCGGCGGATTCCGGGAACACCGCGGGATCGAAGGTGTAGTTGGGATCCTTCGCGACGACCGCGACGTGGAGGGATCCGACGGGACGCTTTTCGGCGATGCGTCCGATGCTGCAGGGGAAATGCGCGACCAATCCCCCGTGCTCGTCGAAAGCGCGCAATTGGCGGCCGGCAAGACCGATGCGGATCCGGGCGATGCGACGGGCCGGTGGGAACCGGGCGTCGGGCACGGCGACGGCCGTCCCGGGCGTGGCCGCGGCCCAGTCGATTCCCGGGTTCATTCGGCGGACGAGGGACGGGTGCGCATGGGCCGATTCGGCGACGAGTTCGAGGATCGATTCGTAGTCCAGGGACTCCATGCCCGATTTGCCGAGCCACGTCGGCGGGATGCGAACGAGCCGTTCCCGGTGCGCGGGGGTGACGACGAAAGTGGCGAACGGGGGGCGATCGAGGCGCAGCGCGCGGATGGTTTCGCGGTCGAGACGCCCGGTCTGCTCGAGGCCCGACTTCAGTTGGAACGCCCGGATGGCGGCCGCCGATTGGGCGCCCGCAACCCCGTCGATGGACCCGCCGCTGATGCCTTGGGCGACGAGGGCGATCTGGGCCTCGAGCAGGTTGGTGACCGGACGGGGCACCCATGGGGCGCCGACTGGGCCGGGCAACAAGCGAGGCGGTGCTTCGGACGGTGTTTCCGCCGGCGGCATCCGCGCCGCGGGGGTGGCCGGTGGAGGCGGTGGGACCTTCAACAGATTCGTCGAGACTTGGACGACGGGTGGTGGCGCCGGCGGTTGGGTGGGCGCGGGGGGAAGCGGTTCCACGACCGGGGCAACAACGCTGGGAGGGAAAGCCGCATCGGGCGCCGGCGACCCCGATTCGAGCAGCAACCAGACAACCGCGCCGCAGACCAGGACGACGAGCAATCCGGCCAGAATCCAACGGCCCGCGCCTCGGGAGCGCGAGTCCTTGGGAAGACGATAACCCTTTTGTCGTCGGCCGGCCACGGGGGCAGCGTACCCCCGCGACCCCGCGCGGCGCCATCCCGCCGCCAAAGGCGTCCGAATCCGTCGCCGGCCTTGACCGTCGAACGCGCGTGCCTAGCCTGCGCGCGATGTTTCGTTCCGAGCGCTTTTTCCGGACACCGGTGCTCCTGCATTGGATCGCGGCCGCTTGCCTCGCGCGCGCGGCGGACCGGCCAGCAGGCCTCCACATGACGGTGAGTTCCGGCGGGGCAACCGACCAGTCGGCGTGGCCGAACGCCCAGCTTTTCGTGCCGGCCGGCGAACCGGCGACGCCGTTCGTCGCACCCGGTGCGTTCACCGCGACATGGACCGGATTCGTCGCGTCGGAACTGCGGGCCGAATACGCCTTCGAAGCGGAAGGGGTGGGCGAGATCCGGGTCGAGGTCAACGGCACCGAGGCGTTTTCGGGAAAGGGCGACGGAACGAAGCCGGTGACGGGTCCGGCCGTGAAGCTCAACAAAGGCGCCAATGCATTGAAAGTGCAGTTGAAGACGGACGGGGCGGGCGACGCATTCCTCCGGTTGTATTGGTCGAACAAGGAAACACCCCGGAACCCGGTGCCGGCAGCGGCATTGTCGCACGACGACAGCCCGGGACTGAAAGCATCGATGGCCCTGCACGAGGGACGCGACCTCTTCCTCGAGGGACGCTGCATCCGTTGCCACGCCGCGAAGGCCACGATCCCCGAGGGCGCGATGGACGCGCCATCCCTGACCGGGATCGGCGGTCGGCGCAACGAGGCGTGGCTGGCGCGGTGGATAGAGAATCCGCAGTCCCTGCGCGCAGGCACGCCGATGCCGCGGGTTTTCGCCGGGGCCGATGCCAAGGCGAATGCGACCGCGGTGGCGGCGTATCTCGCATCGCTGAAAGGAAAGACGGCCGAATTGGGCAAGCCGGGCGACAAGGAGTTGGGCCGCGTCCTGTACGAGAAACTGCTGTGTGCCTCGTGCCACAATCCGCCCGACGCCACGCAATCCGACCCGGCGAAGATCGGGCAGAAGGCGGTGAAGGCCAAGTTCGCCCCCGGCGCCCTCGCGGCGTTCCTGGTCAAGCCGGAGGAACATTTCGCGTGGATCCGGATGCCGAATTTCCGGCTGTCTCCCGATGAAGCCGCCCACCTCGCGGCGTATCTCGAGAGCGCGGCCGACGCACCGTTCGAGGCCCCTGCCGGCACGGACCCCGCGGCGATCGCCAGGGGACGCGCACTGGTGGAGTCGTCGGGTTGCGTGGATTGCCATGTCCTGGAGGGCGTGAAATCGACGCGCACCGCGAAAGCTTTGGCGGACATCGGGGCGGACCGATGGACGGCGGGATGCCTGGCGGATGCCCCGACCGAAGATTCGAAGGCGCCGCGCTATGCCTTCACGGAATCCCAGCGCGGGGCGCTGCGGGCGTGGGGCAACGGCGACCACGCGTCGCTGGGCCGTGCGACCGCGGCCGATTTCCTGACCCGCCATTCGGCCCACCTGCAATGCGCCGAGTGCCACGGCAAGCACGAGGGGTTCCCGTCGTGGGAATTGCTCGGCGGCAAATTGAAGCCGGAATGGGCGACCCGGTTCATCGGCGGGCAGGAATCGTGGAAGCCGCGCACGTGGCTCGAGGCGCGCATGCCCGCTTTTCCGGCCTATGCCGCCGGGTTGGGCACGGGGTTGGCGACCCGGCACGGCCTGCCCGCGGTCACCGCGACGGAAGCGCCGGGGAGCGGGGATGACGCGGAGAAGGGTCGCAAACTGGTGAGTGCGAACGGCGGATTTTCCTGCGTGTCCTGCCACGGCGCCGGGGATTTTGCCGCGACCGCCGTCTTCGAGGCACCCGGCATCAACCTCGCGCGCAGTTTCGAGCGCATCCAACCGGACTACTTCCGGCGCTGGCTCCGCAGCCCGATGAGCGTCGATTCCACCACGAAAATGCCCGCTTACTTCGACGAGGAAGGGAAGAGCCCTTTGCCCGAGTTCTACGGCGGCGACGGCCCGAAGACGATGGCCGCAGTGTGGGAATACCTGCGCCTCGGCTCGAAAATGCCCAAGCCGGAATGACCCGGTCCCGCGTCTTCCCACCTCAGGCGTTGCCGTCGAGTCGGTAGCCGACCCCACGGACGGTTTCGACGAGGTGGGCGGCTCCCTCCAGTTTGTCGCGGAGTCGGCGGATGTGGGTGTCCACGGTCCGCGCATCGACGCCGTCCTGTTCCCCGGGGTGCCAGACGTCGGCCAGCAAATGCTCGCGGGTCAGCACGCGTCCACGCCGGCGGGCCAAGGCCGTCAGCAACCGGAACTCGGTTGCCGTCAGGTCAAGGTCCCTTCCCCGCACCAAAACACGGTGCCCGGGCACGTCGATCGCCATTTCGCCAAAAACCAGCGTCTCGGGGTCGGTCGCCGCCGGTTCGCATCGGTCGAGGCTCCGTCGGATGCGGAGGGCGAGCTCGCGTGGACTGAATGGTTTGGTCACGAAGTCGTCGGCCCCGAGTTCGAAACCAAGCAACCGGTCCACCTCGGTGTCCCGGCCGCTGACGATGACGAAGGGAATATGCCGGGTGGCCGGATCCCGCCGGATCCGCCGGCAAATCTCGAAGCCATCGAGATCGGGCAGCACCAGATCGAGAACGACCAACCGGGGGGCTTCGGTGCGGATTTTCTCGAGCGCATCGCGGCCGGTACCGGACAACACCACTTCCATCCCGGCATGGCGCAGATGTCTGGCGATCAGTTCCGCGATGTCGGGCTCGTCTTCGACCACCAAGACTTTGGCCATGGTTTCGAATCTGCGGACGCGACTAGGCCATGCGATGTCGCCGGGGTTACAAGTCCGTGACAAGGGGCCCGCCAGACGGGCACGCCCCGTCGCACAACCCGCTCCCACGTTCCGAGATGCGCCCCGGTCGCGCGCCCATCCGGCCGCCGCCGTGGTCGTCCTCGCCGGCCGCACCCAGCGTTGGGGACCGCATGATTCGGGCTTCATTCCACCCATCCGACGCCCAATCCCTTGGCGAAGCCTGTCGGCATGCCGTCGAGGGGAGGGATCGGACCGGATGAAACGGGATGGCCCATGGCGGGCGGTCGCGCCGCGGTCATTGGGTCTCGGGGTCGAGGGCGAGATCGCGACGCCGCGGGAATCCCTTTGGATCCCGTGTCGGCGGACGGAATCCGAGCGTAATGCTCCGGGGCCCCTGCCGGCGACAACACGGTGACGAACCCCGCCCGTGCGAACTCCCCGGGGTTTTTGTTTTCAGGCTGGGGCGGCTTCGGCAACACTCCGCGCCCCATGGAACGTACGTTGGTACTCTGCAAGCCGGACTGTATGGACAAGAACCTTGCCGGCGAGGTTCTCCGCCGCTTCGAAGCGGCCGGGTTGCGTCTTTCGGCGGCGAAACTGATCCGCCTCGACGACGCCGTGCTCACCGAGCATTACGTCCACCTGAAGGATCGCCCGTTTTTCCCCGAAATCCTCGCTTTCATGAAGGAACGTCCGGTCCTCGCCCTGATTCTCAACGGGCCCGGGGCCGTCGCCTTGGTGCGCGACCTGCTCGGGCCGACGGATTCGCGCAAGGCACCCAAGGGCACGATCCGCGGCGATCTCGGCACGGACAGCATGCGCAACATCGCCCACGCTTCGGATTCGGCGGAAAACGCCGAGATCGAGGTCCGTCGTTTCTTTCTCCCCGCCGAGATCGTCGGCTGATCCCGCCGGGGCCGCCGACCCCGCGGGTTCCCGTTCTTGTGGGAACCCGCCGGGCTACCGCGCCGGGCCACCGGCTTTTTCCTGATCCTTCCAGAGACCGCGGTCGATTTCGTCCACGTAACGCCGGGCGAACCAATTGTCCCAACCGTTCCACTGGAGGGTTTGCTCGAACACGACGCGGGCCTTGGCGACACGGCCCTGGGTGAGCAGGTTCCAGCCGTAGTGATTGTGGATCACGACGTCGTTGGGTCCCAAGTCGACGGCCTTCTCGAACTCCCGTTTGGCCCGGGCTCCGTCGCCGAGCCAATGCGCGGCGAGGCCCAAGGCAAGGTGCGGTTGCGGGTCGTGCGGGTTGGCCTTGATCGATCGCTCGAGCCAGACGACGGCATTCGTCGCCTCCTCGCGCCACAGACCGGCGCCCTGCCAAAAGAGGCGGCGGTAGTCCTCGCCGAGTTCGTAGGCGGTGCGCGGGTTTCCCGGTTGGATCGCCGCCGCGGCCTTGAGGTCGTCGAGCAACTCGGCCGATACCGTGCGGCGCGTGCCGGCCCGATTCAGGTGCCAACCCTCGCGCCCATACGACAGGGCGGTCGGCAAGGCGAAAGCCAGCGCGACGCCGACCAACGCCGTCGCCGGAATCCGGCTCCACCATCTCGGGGTCACCCAGAAATCGTCCGTCGCGAAACGGATCGTCGATGCCAACTGCCCGGCCAACAGCACGGCCAACAGGCCGATGGCGGGAATGTGCAGGAGGAAATCGCCCGCCGAATGGATCGCCAACCCCAGCAGCCCGAGGCACGACCCAAGGAAAAATGCCGTCCGGTTGCTGCCCCGGTTGCTGTTCCGCGCGCCGAGGTCGCTGGCGCCGCGCTCGACATATTTCCGGGATTTCAGGATCCCACCCACGAGGGCGGCGATGCCGAGTCCCACGATGGCCGCGCCCGCGATGCCGTAGTCGCAAAGGGTGTTGAGGTACTCGTTGTGGACGTAACCCGGCGCGGTTTGGAGGCTCGGTTCGCGATAGGCCGGGAACCGGATGTCGTAGTGTGCGGGACCCACGCCCAACACCGGGTTTACCTTCCACATCGCCAGGGCCGGACGCCAGAGATGCGCGCGTCCCGCGGCATCGCCGGTTCCCCCGGCGTTCACGCCGTCGATCCGTCGCTGCGCCTTGTCGCTCAGCGCCACGAAGGCAACCGCCGCGACCGCCAGCAATCCCAGCGCGGTCAAAGCCGGGATCCGCAGCTGGCTCCGGCGGAGCAGCAGCCACAGGAAGAACAACAGCAGGACCAATCCGCCGGCGAGCCATCCACCGCGCGACATCGTGAAGGCCAGACCGGCGGTCATCATCGCCGCGCCGTAGCCGTGGAGGATCCGCAACGGCCCGCGGTCGCGCCCCAGGAACACCTGGGCCAACGCCAACGGCAGCAGCATCACCAGCAATCCCGCGAAATGGTTCGGGTTCACGAACGTGGCTCCGGACCGACGGAAATACTGGGGGGGCTGGGGCAGCCACAGCACGTGGTCGCCATGCCCAAGGAACTGGATGGTCGCGTAGATCGACAGGAGCGTCCCCAGCAGGACCAGCACGTGCACGGCGAGGACCAGCGTTTCCTGCCCGTGCAGGTTTTGCAGGACCAACACGAAGGCGATGGCGTACACCGCGAGGAGCCAGAGTTCCTGCCGGGCCACGTAGGGCACGTCGGCTCCCTGCGTCCGCCATGCCGCGTAACCGACGAAGGCGGCGATCGGCAAAAGCACGGGATGGAGCAGGAAGCGATGCGAGGGATTGGTCCACAACCGCAGCACCCACAGCACCGCCGCGACACCCAGCATCCCCGTCACCACGGCGAGTTCCGTCGCGCGGGTCGCACCGAACAGGACGCTGCCAAACACGACCGCGCCCAGCACGAGCAGCACGATCGACCTCTCCAGCAACCCGTCGAACTTTTCCCGGTCCTTCATGACGTTGTCCCGGCGACGGTAGGAGCGTTGTCGTGCCCCGCGCGAGGCAACATTTGGGCGAAGTTTCCCGTTTTCGTCGTCGATGGCGGCCCCGCGATGCATTGCGGGTCGTCGCGGCGCAAAGTCCGGGCCAATCACCCCCGGGAAAACCCGCGACCCCGACACCCGCTTCAGTCCGTGGCCCCGGCATCCGCTTCGCCCCCTGCCGGCAACGGGTCCGCGGCACTCGCCCGCCGCGCACGCCCTTCCGCCCAGTGGCGGAGACGGCGGATCTGCTCGTCCATGGTCCGCGCCAAGGGAACCGTCGATTGGATCGACGCCAGGATGTGGTCCGTCGTGACCTCCGTCCCGGCGTGGTAGGCGTCGTAAAGCGCGCTGTTGATGGCTTCCTCGAGCTCCGCCCCGCTGAAATCCACCGCCGCCTCCGCCAGCACCGCGACATCGTAGTGGTCCGGGTTGCGGCCGCGCCGCGCGACATGGACGCGGAGGATTTCCCGGCGTTCGCCGGGCGCGGGCAGATCCACGAAGAAGATCTCGTCGAGCCGGCCTTTGCGCAGCAGCTCGGGCGGCAGGTTCGATATCTCGTTGGCGGTGGCGACCACGAACACCGGCGCGGTCTTTTCGGAAAGCCACGTCAGGAACGTGCCCAACACGCGGGCCGCCGTCCCGCCGTCGCTCGATCCGCTCCCATGCGTGCCGGCAAAGGCCTTGTCGATCTCGTCGACCCACAGGACGGCGGGGGCGATGCCCTCGGCGAGGGCGATCGCCCGGCGCATGTTCTCTTCGGACGAACCGACGAGGCCGGCGAACATCCGGCCCATGTCGAAGCGAAGGAGCGGGAGTTGCCAGAGGGCGGAAACGGCCTTGGCACAAAGGCTCTTGCCGCAACCCTGCACGCCAAGGAGCAGGACGCCGCGGGGTACCGACAACCCGAAGGCGCGGGCTTCGGGCGTGAACGCGGCGCCGCGCTTCGTCAGCCAATCCTTCAACAGGCCGAGTCCCCCCACCCGCCCGAAGTGTTCCTCGTGCGCGCAATACTCCAGCAAACCGCTCTTGCGGACGATCTGCCGCTTCTCGGCGAACACCGCGTTGACATCGTCGCCCGAGAGTCGGCCGTCCTGGACGATGATGCGCGCGAACACGTTCTCGGCTTCCGCGAGCGAAAGACCGGAGGCCGCCTGCAACAGGCGGGCGCGCCCGGCCTCGTCGAGATCGACGGCCACCTCGCGCCGGGCCTGGAGTTCTCCCACGATCTGGTCGAGCAAGGCACCAAGTTCCGCCGTGTCCGGAAGGGGCAGGTGCAGGACGGTGATCTCCTTCTCGAGTTCGGGCGGGATGTCGAGGACGGGCGAGAGGATGACGAGGGTCTTGAGACTGTGCTTGAGGTGGAGCGCGATGTCCTTGAGGCGACGGACGACCGCCGGTTGGGAGCGGTTGAGGAAAGCGTGGAGATCCTTGAAGACGAAGAGGGCGGGATCGACGAGTTCGAGGACGTGATCGAGGGCGACGAGCGGGTCGCGCGTGGCGGGATTGGCGGGTTTGCGGGACTGGATGTTGGTGCCGGCGGGAACGAGTCCGGCGGAACACGACCATTCGTGGAGCTTCTTGTTGCGGCGCCGCGCGACTTCGCCGAGGAGATCGAGCGCACGCAGTTCCTCGCCGGTGACGATGTAGAGGACCGGGTAACGCGCGCGGACGAGCAACTCCAGTTCGGCATCGAAGGACATGGGCGGAGCGTGTCCGAACGGGCGCGGGTTGAACAGGCCGCGAAGGCCGACCGGGACAAAGGAACGCTTTGTGGCATCGTGGATGGGCGCACCGAGGGGTCACGCGGGCCACACTTGATATGCCAGGCCCCGGGCCCGGCGCCGCAGCTTTCCTGGATGTCGAGATGCACCCGCCATGCGGCTAATACCGGGAAACAGCTCGCGTCAGCCGGTTGGAAAAGCTCTGATCCAAGCCCGTGCGAGGGGAAACTGTCGTGCCCGGCACCCCGAACCACGCTGGCCGATGTCGCTGATTCGGTCTTTGGTTACGGATCCCATATCAAATGAAGCTCACGGAACGCATCAAGCACCGCATTCTGTCCTTCCCCGGATTTGGCGGCCTGCGCCTCGCGGAGTATGTCCGCCAATGGGTGATGCCACGCAATCTCCCTCCACCGCCGGACGACTCCACCGTCCCGGACACGCTGTTCGGGCAAGCGGGCATAGACCTGAAAGCGGCGGGGCAATTGGACCTCCTGCGACGTCTGAAACAGCACTCCGCGGTCTTCCGCTCCCTCCGGGAGCAAAAGGAAATCAACGTTTGGGGCACCCCCGATCGTATCGCCAACGGGATGTTCCACACTCCCGACGCCGAGATTTACGCCGGACTCATCATGGAGTTCGCCCCCAGTCAAATCGTGGAGATTGGTTCGGGCTTTAGCACCCGAATTGCCCGCGTCGCCCTTGATGCCGCCGGGAATTCGGCGCCTTTGATCGCCGTCGATCCCCAGCCCCGGTGCGATGTCCAACCAATGGTCTCGCGGCTGCTTCAACAACCCATAGAGGACGTCGATCTCGATAACTTCGACGTGGCACCCGGCTCAATCCTGTTCATCGATTCGAGTCACATTTGCCGCACTGGCGGCGACCTTCCGCGGATCTTCTGCCAAATCCTCCCGTCCTTGCCGCCAGGCGTGCTCGTCCACGTCCACGACATCTTCATACCCTACGATTACCCGGTCTGTTACCAGCGTGGCCTTTGGAATGAACAGTACCTCCTGCACGCGCTTCTGAGTGGCGGCCGGCGTTTCGAAGTGGTGCTCGCCATCCATTTTCTGTCGCGATTCCACCCCGATGCCCTGCGGGATGCGATCAGCCCCGACGCCGGTCGGGACAAGCACTCGTTCGGGGCGTCATTTTGGTTCCGCACGACGGCCGGGTGATCGCGGGGACGAGTCGGCGACGCCGCGCGTCACCCCGGGGATTGGGGGCTCCGCATCGATGCGGCTCCGATCGATTGTCCCGGCCCTTCAGTCGCGAAACATTCGCCCGACCTGCTTGGTGAAGCGCGAGGTCCAACCCTCGCCGCGCACGTCGTTGAGGGCGCGTTCGGCGGCGCGGCAGGTGGGTTCGAGCGCGAGGGCTTGGTGCAGGGACCGTTGGGCGGCTTCGTTCAGCCCCAGCGCGGCCTGGCATTCCCCGGCCAATAGCCAGGTCACGAACCGGTCCGGCGCGAGTTCCGCCGCTTCCCGCGCCAATTTCAGCGCCGCCGCGAATTGGCCCCAAAACGCCCGGATCCGCGCGGCCATCCATCGCACCAGCCAGTCCGCTCCCGACAATTGCAGCGCTCGGTCGAAACAGTGGTCCACTTGGCGCTGGCCGGCCGCGATCAGCACGTCGCCGCGGGCCAACCACACGTACGGGGTCTCGCCGGGTTGCTCGACGGCGGCATCCGAGAAAGGCATGGCCTCGTCCGCGCGCCCCAACCTTCCCAGCGAAACCGCCTTGGCCGCGAG
>Ga0114969_10001981_pt1 | contig 17004 bp, 5 predicted proteins | sample M_130807_MF_Meta_FD_87316 | JGI IMG/M metagenome (GOLD analysis project Ga0114969, IMG submission 87316) | Freshwater microbial communities from Lake Montjoie, Canada to study carbon cycling - M_130807_MF_MetaG | ecosystem: Environmental > Aquatic > Freshwater > Lake | place: Lake Montjoie...
CAACATTTTGGTTCACATAGATTGGAGCCAAGACCGCACGAAGGAGATAGAAGAGATGCCTGGGGGAAAAAGAGAGAAAGGGAAGAGGAAAGGGAAAGAGACCATTCTAAAAGATTAACCTATACCTCCCCTGATTCACAAAGAAGATCGGGGCCAGCTTTAGTAAAAAATTTAAGAGGCTTCGGAACACTCTCTTATAATATTTTAACAAAAAATTATGTATTAGTGGTTAATTCACATGATCGTAATAATCCATGGTTTAAAATTTCCCATTCTTTAAACAAAAGAATACCGTCAACAGATTTAAATAAATATTTTGAGAAAGAAGTGGGCCAAATTATCAATCTTGATCCTATAAAAATTAAAAATTTGCATCAGGTAAGTACAATTTTGAATAGAGCAGATTGTTCATCAGATGGAACTTTCCCCCATTTAGTTAAAATTATTGATGGATGGAAAGAAAACAATAAGTTAGATGCTATATTGTCTCGTGTTGTAGAATTAGTCGGCACTTACCATCCAAATGAAAATCCTAGAGATATTTCTCTTATTTTCAATGCTTTAGCTAAGATTGGTAAGGGTGCTGAGATAAAAAGTTTATATGAAAAACTTAATTCCCCGCTTAATTGCCCAACAAAATTAAATAAAATCACTGAAGGTGCCAATGACAAAGATGTCTCACGTATCTTAGGTGCTTTAGCTAAGATTAATGATGATGGCGCTAGCAGGAGAGACTTCAATAATAGAATCGAAAAAAGACCGCTTAAGAAAATCATTCCAAATGTCAAAGTTCAAGATGGAGGAGCTAATATCTTAGTTACTTTAGCTAAGATTGATGATGGTGGCGAAAGCTTAAGAGACTTCTATAAAAAAATCAAAGAAGGACCGCTTAGTAAAATCATTACAAATGTCAAAGTCGAAGATGGAGCTAATATCTTATGCGCTTTAGCTAAGAGTGATGATAGCGGTGTAATTGTAGCAGACTTCTGTAATTTAATCATTGCAAATTGTAATTTAACGGAGTTTAAAATTATCATCGGCGCATTATCTAAAAGCGAAGAAGGCTATAAAAATTTAGAGAACATATGTAAAAGTTCTATTTTTTCAAAAAAATTGGATGGATTCTTTTCAGATCCTGATTCAGATCCTACTGCAATCAAGAGTGTCAAAACTTCTTTATCTAAGATTCCAGCGTTTGAAAGATTCTTGAAAGATTTTAAGTTTAGTAACCATGGTGAAGAAAAACCATCGACTAGTTTATCCAAAGCACATGTGAAATCTGCGGAAGTGTCACTATAGGCGGCAATAATATCCCCTAATTAGGCGAAAAAAATTATTTTTTATAATAGCGACCGGCATAATTAAAAAAATGGGATGATGGAAACCTATTTTTTAAATTATGCCTTTAATTATGCCTTAATTATAAATAAAAAATAGCAGGGACACATATTTGCATCCCTGCTATTTTGTTTAGATTTTTGGGATCCAAACTATTTTTTTGCTGGAGCTTTTTTAGCAACAACTTTTTTAGCTGGAGCTTTTTTAGCAACAACTTTTTTTGCTGGAGCTTTAGAAGCAACAACTTTTTTAGCTGGAGCTTTTTTAGCAACAACTTTTTTAGCTGGAGCTTTTTTAGCAACAACTTTTTTAGCAACAGTTTTTTTAGCAGTAGCCATGATGTATAAAAATTATTTGTTAAAATATTTACCAAGCAGAATAACAATTTCGAAAAGAATGATTAACAAAATCGCTAAACTAATTTGACTCAAGATGTCTGGAGGAGTAAGAATTGCAGATAATATGAAAATTATTACAATCCAATATCTCCTCTTACTTCTCAAATCTTTAACTTTAACATAACCACCTTTAATTAAAAAAAGCAATAGTATTGGTGATAAAAAAGCGATACCAAATCCGAAGAGTAAATTTATGGTAAAATTTAGATAATCACTGATCTTAGTTTCGAATAAAATTGGTAATGTGCTATCATCAACTGAGCTTAGATTTTCAAAGCTCGAGAAGAATTTTAAAGCCATCGGTAAAATAAAAAAATAGCAAAAAATTGCACCAAATAAAAATAAAAAAGATGAGAAAAATATCGTCAATAAAATATTTTTTTTCTCATTTTTATATAAAGCTGGAGACAAAAAAAGATATAATTCTGCAAAAAAAATTGGAAAAGAAAAAAATAATGAAGAATAAAAAGATAATTTTAAATAGGTCGTGAAAGCTTCAGTTGGGCTGGTGTAGATGAGTTTACGATTTTGGTTATTTTGCGAAACTTCGATAAAAGGCTTGAGTAAAAAGTGATAAATTTCTTTTGAAAATAAATAGCACAACACAAAAATTACAATATAAAACAAAATACAAATCATTGCGCGACTCCTAAGTTCATTGAAGTGAGAGCCTATTGTCATTTCGGAATTTTTATTTTTCATGATTTTTTTCTGATATAAAAATCTTATTAAAAATGCAAATTTAATAAGATTTTCTTATTATTGAAATTATTATTTTATTTCAATTCTTATTTGGCAAGATGGTTTTGAGTTGTTGATATCAAAGGAGTCACCACGAGCGCAAATAGAATTTTGAGTATAGTTTAAAGTGTCACCTCCGGCAACTACAACATTTCCTTTATAAGGATTTTCATCATCAACTTTTTTATCATAAGAATAAGCTTCATTTGGAGTAAGTGTATTATTTTTTGTGAAGAGTCTATTAGCATTTGAATGCGAAAATCCTATTTGAAGATAAGTCTTGCCAGCGCTACTAAAAGCAACGATTCCAGCATTTCCTATTTTACTTTCAGGAAAAGTTGAAGAGGGGCGCGCCATTTCATTTTCAAATCCATCATATTTTTCATTGAGCATTTGTGAGTTCGATAAATGCATCCAAAAATTTACAATTTCACCTTCGGCCATTTCGATTGAACCTCTCGAATCTGTAATATAATTATCACCATTGCCATCGCTGTTATAAATGCTTATTCCAAAGCTCATGGCGTTTTGAATATCGCCCGGAAGTGCGTGATATTTTTCACTAAAACTTTCAATTGCAGAATTAATTCTTTTAATTTGCATCACTAGAGATTTGGTTTGATTGTTATCAATCAAATCTTTAATTAAATATGCAAAAATAATAGTTATCGAAACAGATATAATGATTAAAAATTTTGATAAAATTGTGCCGTTTTTCATGTTATTTTTTTTAAATATTTTTTTTGATGATTATTTTAAATTTTTTTAATTTTAGTTTAAAGTTATAATTTGTAGAGCTAAATATTTTGTAGCAATTTTAGTAAAAAAAATTACAGCAAGTCATATCAGCCACGCGCCAAAAGAGAATCTTTGGGATCTTAAGAAGTGCTTGTTTAAGCGCTTGATACCGGAGGTGCATTTGCTGGATCCGGAACTGATGGTGGCTGTGGCGCTGAAGAACTTTGCGCTGGGTCTGTCGATGCCCCAACATGGTCACTAGCTTGGTTTTCTTTTGGAACTTTTTTTAAAGCTTCATCTATTTTTTCCTCTTTTATTTTATAATTATCCAATTCCGCATTATTATTAGCTAATTGTATTTTTGTTAACGATCTTTGTTTGTTTTTTTCAGCGAATGTATTTTCTTTATTTGGCTGATTTTGATCTTTTTCTTTTAATTCATTAAATTTTTTAATCTCATCAGGAGCACCTTCTTTTTTATTTATTTTCTTAGATAAATAATCCATTTCGCTATGATCGCGATTTCCATCAATACTTGCTTGAATTTTTCCGAGCTCTCCTTCTGATGAATTAACTTTTTCTTGGGCTTTGGCTTTATCAATATCGTTATGGCCCCTTTGATCATTCAATTTTTCTCTAATTGCTTTATTAGATTCCTCTTCAATTTTTTTAATAGAGCCTTTATCTGGATTATTTTTTGCATTAGTTAAGTCATTCTCCGCTTTGCGCTGATCTTCCCTAGTATTCTTCCCCTCTTTTATTTGAAGATAGCTGGCAAAGGCTTCTAATTTATTTATTTTTTTTGGATCAGCTTTTTCGCCACCACCAAAAGATTGCTCGTTTCTATTTTTTCCAATTCTTTCGAGAATTTTTTCTTCGGCACCCGCACTTCTTTCGCTAAGAGCAGCTTTAATAGATTTGCCAGGATGCGTTGCAATGAAAACTGCCTTTTGAAGAAGTGTTCGCTTAGGATTTTCTGGTTGGAAGGTTGAGGTTATTCTAGGAATATCTCCAGTTTTTTCCAGCTGATTAATCGCGATTTGTCTTTCTTCTGCTTTTGCTTTTCCTTCTCCATACGCAGTTAATGGATTTTTGGTGGATTTTTGTTTTTCTTGAATATTTCCATTTTTGATATCCTCAATAAATGCTTTGCGCGCGCCAGCATTGTCCATTCTTTGAAGAGTTTTATTCATTTCTCTTGATGACATCCCCGTCTTAACATCTAGGGCTTTTGCATTTAACGAATTGTTTTGTTGATGAAATCTATCTTTTGTCATCGACATCATCGCACCAAAAACATTATCTCCATGATATTTGGAGCCAGATCTATTCATTAATCTCTCTATTTCTTTCTCGGGTCTGCCCATTGATTTGGCTGATTCTTTCATATATTCTTTTTTAACTTCATTAAGCTTCTCCCTTTTTTGCCCCTCTGTCATTCCAGCGTATTTTTCAGCATTTTTTATTTTATAATCACTCACGCCTTTATCGCCAGCTTTATTCATTGTGTCTATTACTCTACTATCACGGCTATCAGCATCTTTTGCTTTTTTTCTAGCCTTCTTAGCTAAATCTCCTGAGTCAAATAATCTTTGATCAGCTCTTTCAATAATTTTTGCACCACTTTTTTTATAAAGATCACCCCATTTCTTTTGTGCTTGATCTACAATGTTATTCATTCCGCTAGCAACTGATGAGCCAAGTTCTGATGCAGAAATACCACCACTCAGCAAGGTCGCTAAGTTGGCGATTTGAGCTATAAATGATTTCATTATTACGCAAATCGTCCACAAAGATAAAAGTCTTGGAATAGTTGGAATTGATCCTGAAGAGCCTTCTGCTGATGGATTCATAGTCTCTCCTAAATAAGGTGGTGCGTCTTGAGGTGTCCAAAAAGATAATATAGAGATATTTATTCCGCCTGGTAAATGCATTTGCCAAACGCTATCCCAACAAACTCTAAAACCAAGCGTTAATTTGATAACCATATAGAGCATAGTATTAAAAAGGCTTAGCGTAAATATTATGAATATTTGTTGTAATCCAAAGCCAATCAAAGCATTAAGCCAATTATCAAAAAATCCCTTACTTTGCTTAAATAAAATAAAGACGAAGAAGATGGGACCAACTATAAATAGTACTGAGGTAAAGAATTGCGAAGTTAAATATAATAAAACCGCGTTGGAGACTGCATAAACATAAGCAATAGCGCTATAATAAATTATCATTACATATAAAATTCCAAAGAATTTATAAAACATTAATGCGCCAATTTTTTTGTGAATCACATCATTTATTAATAATAAGTGTATCACTCGATCTACACCCGCAAAAATTAATGATTTATTTGAAAAATTTCCACTTTGAATCGCTGATTCTATTTGAGCATTTTCATCAAAAATTCCAGCCATGGTGAATGTTAAAAAATCTATTCCATTTTTGAAGAAAGTAACAAAAAATTTTTCAAACCAAACCCAACCAAAGTCTGGATTGGTGAACAAATAAATTATAGCAATTTTTATAAGTCTATCAACTATTTCTGATTGTTTTAACTCACTTACGCCCATCAAAAATCCCATTCCATAAAATGAAAGCATGAGCACTATTGATAGCGTTAAAAATGATTTATAAACAGGGTTTACTAATATTGAATTATAAATTCTTCTTACTTGATTTTCTTTGTATAGGGGTTTGTCTGATCTGCTAAAGGCGTATTCAATAACAACTTTATTTATTTTACATGATGATATTGAATAAAGGGAAACGCCAGTGCTATATTGAATGGATGATTTACTGGCCAAAAAAGAGCAATTAACATAGCCCTCACAACTACTTCTTACTCCTACTATTATATCTGCTGGTGGACAAGATCCTGGATTATCATAAATTAATACAGCTTTAATTATATAACTAATAAAACAATTTTTGTAAGCGTCAGGACATTTTAATGCAATAGTTTGCAATGTGTCATTCATTGGTGGGAAAATAATATCATGACCAATAATTTTCGAATCTTTTGCAATAAGTTGAGTAGGAACATTTGTAATTGTAGGGCTTTCTGTTAAGTAGGTAGATATTCTAAGATCATTTTTGTCATAAACAACCTTATCAGTTTTATAAAATCCATCAACTTGACCCAGAATTGGCGAAATTATTGAATCAATAAAATTAGAAACCTGAACTTTGGAGCCTTTTTTAATTCTAACCGCAACATCATAATGCCCTTGATTGTTAGCATATTTATCGGTGATACATTTATAATTCTTCTTACACTCAGGAGGAGGATTAGAAGTAGAAGTGGGGCAATAACCACTTTGTTCACCATCCCAATCTTGATTATACATTTTGAATTTATTGCAAATTGGATCGCTTGAGCTTGTTGGGATACAATCAGTAAAATTTGAACCACTACTAACTTTACAACTCGGAGTTTCATTATCAAATATTTTAAAAGTTAAGCGATATTTATTATTATTTGATAGAGCTTGAGGTGAAGTAGGGTCTGGTAGAACATTGCCGTAATCGCGGAAGCATAAGAAATTTGCATCAATTCTTGGCCATATATTTTCTGAAGAAGTGCATTCTCTTTGATATGCCATTAGACTTGCATCCATCGAGCCAATTTCTTTAATTCTAATTAATTGTCCAAAATCATTAAATTTATAGTTGCTTAAGGTGTTGGCGTCACCATTTTCTTCAATAATTGGAAGCGCTAACTCGCTACCAAATGTAGCTTTTTGCACTGATAAAGTATTGCTACCGGAGCAATTAGTAGCAGTGGCACTACCTTCTTTACACAGAGCAATAGTAAGTCCTTGGCCGTTCGATAATTCGTTGCTGGATTTTATATTCACGCGCAAAGGCGGGGTCATAGTAATGCCTCTCGTTCCCGAATCAGCTATTTCAAAATAATCAGGATTGGTTGCGACTATCGGAATATCATTAAGTATTATAAATTTTAAATATCCCTGTCTACCAACCGATATCAAATTTTTTATTTTATAAATTTCATCTTTACCAGTATATGCTAATGGATAAAAATTTCCATAATTGCCATCAAATGTTTCTAATTTTTTAAGACCTTTTGCTTTAAGACCTGCAGGAACTGCATCTTCTAATATGTTATATGCCTCCAAGCTTTTATCAATATCAATTAACAAACCTAATTTATTTTTTAATTCTTCCATTGTTCCAGTATAATTTTCTAAATCATAACATTGTTGTAAACCAATGTCAGTTTTCTTGAAAAATGGGGATATAACTTGCGTTTTTAAATCAGCTTTACAGGCCGCACATGAAATTACCATACTCGCACTTGTAGGTTTATTAGGAGTTATTGATTTATAGGGCTCAATAGTTAAAAAATAATCATAAGTTTTGCAATTTGCTGGTTCCGAGGAACTACCACATGCGCCAGAGGCAGGATTACCTCCGGACTGATAACAAATATTTTGGGGATCCGTCGGAGTGCAGGATGTTGATGGCGGAAAGAGTATAGTAGAGGATAGAACTGTTGAAGGTCTGCAAGTGCTAAAATCTCTATAAATACATTCGCTTGGACAGAAATTGGCACCTGAGGCGCAGAGTGTTGTATCTGGTTGGCATCCAATATATTTTTTTAGACTTTCATTATAGTATGGATTTTTGCAATTATTAAGGGGATCTTTGTCTTGGTTAATATTTATAAACTCCTTAACCAATATATTTGAACAAAAAACTGCGGGTCTTGGGGTTAATTTGACATAAAAACCTACTCCGCAATCCTGTATATCAGCATCTGCAGAACCAATTCTTGGTGTCCATTTTCCATTCCAGCTATCTGGATGGAAACTTAATGTTTGACCTTTTCTTATAAAATATTTTTTAGGGTTGTTTGTTGCTCCGCTTAAAATAGGATGAGTTGATTGATCTTCAACAGCTGTGTGATATTTTGTTGATGCTGTTGATACTGTTGATACTGGATATAAAAAATTTGCAAATTCATCTTTTCCCGCACCTTTATTAAAAATTTTAAATTTTAAATTGCAATTAGCTGAAGTGGGAAAAACTTCGTTAGGAATTCCAAATTCAATATAGCCAGATTCGCTAAATTCAATTTCATGAAATTTATAGAAAGATATTTTTACCTCGCAATTTTCATCGTTATTTAAAAGGTCGTTTCTGTAATCAAAAGAACCAAGATCTTTCTTATTAATTACATATACTTTCGGAGTTGTCGCCCCCGCAGCATTGATATCAACATTATATTCCTTTAATACATTGACTCCATCAAATCTGTATTTAAGGCCTGCGCAATTAATGCCTTCACTATGCGTAAATTTAATCGCATAATCCTCTTGATTATTTGGAAAATTTAAACGTTGCCAAAGATTTTTTACAGTTAAGTTTACCCCCGTAACAGCAAAATTGGTTCCAGTTAAGTTATCACCTTTGTATCTGATAAAGCCAGTTCCGTTATTATATCTTGAGGTTTCTTTAGTTAAATTATCAACATTAAAAAATTTTGAAAAATAAAGATTATATGCCTTTCTTTGTTCAACATTTGTGACGGAAGTTGGGAGAAGTCTTTCATAGAGATCGCACTTTGTTTTATCTGATTCTGAGCAATTATCTTTTGTGCTACATGCCAAATATTCATCTGAAATTGAACATTGCCATTTAGATGGATCTGGGGTTAGCGGAAGTGGAAATTCTTTAAATTCGCTAGGGAGGGGGGGTGATGGTATAAAATAAGCAAAAATTCTTCTTGCTCCATTTGCGAACTCTTGATTAAAATAATTAATATCATTATAATCAATCGTAATGTCGGGATCTGCTGTTCTTGATTTAAAGTAGTCTTCAGTAAGATCATCGTTAAATTTACCCTGAATAGTAATATTGATATTTTCTTTACCAGAAAATTTTGCAATATTTGGTCTTTCAGTTGTTGCGGCAAGATTCCAGTCTTCTTTTCCAGTATCACTTTGGTTAATAAACACAGTTGATTTTTCTACTTCATTTCCAAGATCAAGCGTACCTTGAGCTGTTATTAAAATTTGAGAATTATGTTCTATGGATACATTTTTTTCAGCACTACCACCAACCGAAGTCCAAAGTGGTTCAGCTTGGCCAGATGCAAGAGTTGCACCTGGGGCTAGCCCAATATTAGTAAGGGTTTTTACAGGATCCGCCCTACATTCATCTGCACATGCTTCACCGCAATCTTTGGTGAGGGCGCCCGAGCATGATGATTTTGAATTAATACAATTTCTTAATCCGATCGGCTGACTCGCTAAATTAAAACCATCTTTATATGTGCAATATTCACCTAATCTACTTGATTCAACCCTAAAAGTATAAGATTCATATTCACCAAAATCATCAGCATCTATACACCCATAATCATTGCAAGAAGTTACTAAAAATAAAAACAACAAAGCGAAGAGCTTTTGCAAGCAAGGCTTTTTTTGATTGTTGTTAATATTTTTGTTAAACATTGTTTTGATTACTAATAAAAGTTGATGCAGAAAGAGATACTGAATTTATTTGCGGTGGCGGTGGTTCAGTTCCAATTAACGCAACAGGAGAAGAAGCCTGACTAAGACTATCCTCTTTATATTTAATATTTTTTAAAGTTTTTTGATGTTTTGCAACAAATTTTTCAGGATTTTGCATATTATTAACTTCTTTTAAACCTTTAAGAGCGCTTTTATATTTTTCTCTCTGCTGATATAAATTTTTTTCAGATTCGGGTTTAGATGAAAAAAGCTTTTTATCTTTATATTCTTTATAAAGATTTGATTCTTTATTATTATTATATTTATTCCTCACTAAATCAACTGTTCCAGCCCCAACAGCTCTTGTCGAATTGAAGAGGGAATGTGCATTTCGAACAACGAATCTCAATGGAAAAGTAGCTGAAGCAGCTTTATTTACCATAGCCAATCCCAATCTAGCCGTCCAGTCTTTTTTTTCATACTCAGCAATAGTTTTTTGGTATTCTCCCTTAATTTTCATTGCATCATCGAAATAACCTTTAACTTCAGCTATTTTTTTCTCTCTTTTATCTGCATCATTTAATTTAGTATTAATTTCGTTTATCTCATATCTATTTTGCTTTATTCCTTCAAGCAATTCAGGCTTTTTAGAAAACTCTTTTTCTATTAATTCATTAAAATATTTAGTTAGCTGAGCTTTACTTGGTTTTATTTTTCTTTTTTCCCCAATAAGTGCGTTTCCTTCAGTAATTTTAGCATAGTCTTGCATTCCATTTTGCCTCATTTCATTCTTAATTTCTTCAGAAATTTCAGCTTGCTTTCCTCCTAAAAAGAATCTTTTAATATATCCACGACCTTCTTTCTCATATATAGAATCTCTTGCTTTTTCTAAAGTATTAAATCTTTTTAATTCATCAGAATTTTTATAATCCTGATCTAATCTTTTTTTAGATTCCAAAGCTTCTTTCAAATTTTTTATCGAATTTTTATTTTCTGGATCATTTTCATTTTTTAATCTTTCTTTTTCTAAATTTTTAAAATTATTCTCATACATTTTTTCAGCTTTCTTAGATTTATCTAGCGCATCTTCTTTTTCAGCTTTCTTAGATTTATCTAGCGCATCTTCTTTTTCAGCTTTGCTAGATGAGTCCCTAGAAAATAAATTTTCCGCTCTAGTTCTAGCCCTATTAGCAATGGCTCTGTAGGATATATTATTCTTATCTAATGGTAATCCAGTAAATTTCTCGGTATCTTGAGATAATTTTTGAGTTGCCTCTAAATCTTTTATGGTTGATTCGTTGGTTACTTTTGGTAAGTTAACTTCTTGTTGTCTAGATTTCTCACGAACCGTATTTTTAATTATAAGTTTTTCTTCATCAGTTCTCGCCCACTCTTTAATAAAATTATATAAAGGTTTTTGATTTTTTGTTATTTTTCCAGCATTTTCAAGTTCTTTAGTTACCTCCTTTTTTAATAGATCTGCCTTGCTTGGGTCAATAAATCCAATAATTCTAAGTGGTTTTTTTGCTATTGTACTAAGTGGTTTTTTTGCAACTGACCAAGCTGATTCTGCAGCTGAAGCGATGGTTGCTTTTGGATTAAAAAATGCTTTTACTGCCAGTATAGGCATTTTTCGTGTATTTTCTAATTTTCCTTTATTTACATGAACATCACCGTCTTTAACAGCTTTTATGAATTTACTTTGATCTTCGTTAGTCATTTTTTTCAAAGCCGAATTAGCTTCTGACTTAGAAAATGAAGTGTTAATTTTCTCATCATTCATCGAGCTAAATAAATTACCGCCTGAAAAAGCGGCTTGTTTCCCAGCTTGAGCGACCATACCAAAAAGATTATTACCGCTATAATTTAATCCACTTGCATTGGTTATTCTTTCAAGATCTTTAGAGCTTATTCCCTTACTTGTTGCGTAGTTTTTAATAGCATCTTGTTTGACTTTTGAAAGTTTTTCTTTTTGCTCACCAACGCTCAATAATGATAATGGTAGAGCATTATTTTTTTTGTGCTCGCTTACAGCTCGATTACCCTCTTTTTTTAATTCAACTCTTGTTTTAACATCTTCCATAAATTGTTGCCTCTCTGCTTTTCTTCTTGCGCTTCCAATGGCTCCAGTGTCAAATAAATTATTATCAATTCTAGAAATAGCTCTTCCGGCTGTGTTTTCAAAAATTTTGCTTGCAGCGGAAGAGGCGGCCTTAAAAAAAGATTTACCCATATTTGCCGAATCAGAGGCAATTGTTGAAGCTTTTAATCCACCAGCTATAGTCACCGCAAGATCTGTAAATAATTCTATAAATTTTTTCATCAATGAAACGACAACCAGCAAATAAAGAAATAGATATATAGAGGGCATGTTTTGAGTATTACCGAAAGATTCGTCGGGAGAATCTTCTGTTATACTATCTGGTGCATTAGTTCCGGCAACTGTCCAAAAATTTAATAGTGTAAATTTATTAATATATATATTTAAACTTAAAATTTTTGTCCAACAAACTCTATATCCCAAAGCGAGTTTTAAAAAGCCGATAACAAAAGAATTAAATAAAGCCAATGTCATCACTAAAAATATTTGTTGCAGAGAAAATCCGATTAGGGCTTTAAGCCAATTATCAAACATATCTTTGGTCACTTTGAACATTAAAAATATGAAGAAAATAGGTCCAAGTACAAAAAGAATTGAGATAATTATTTGACAAGTTATATAGAGAAGCATGGAGTTTGCTGCTGCGTAAACATATGTTAATAAGCAGTAATACATTATTACAAAATATAGCCAACCAAATATACTTGAAAATAATAATGCCATAATTTTCTTTTGAACCGCTCCCGCCAATATTAAATTAATTACAGCATCAACACTTTTAAATAAAACTGCTCTATCGTAAAAATTATTATTCTGAAGCATCACTCTTAAATTTGCGGAATTTTCATAGTCAAAAGTTTCGGCAACTGAAAAAGAGATGTAATCGGTGGCATTTTTAAAGAATCCTACAAAAAATTTATTAAACCATAGCCAGCCTGTCTCTGTAGATGTAAATAAATATATAAAACCTATTTTTAATAAAATTTTTACTACTTCGGAATGTTTTAATTCGTTAACACCTATTAAATAACCCATTCCATAAAATGCTAAAGCCAAAACTATGGTAAATGTTAATATTGATCTATAATATGTATTGTATGTTAATAGAGTATAAAAATTGCGAACAATGCCTGGCTTATATTCAATACTGGTGGTGGCGGGATTTTCTGGAACTCCATCAAGATTCGTTATAATTGGGTTCAGAATTTCATTAATAACCCCTCCCGATCCAATGTTTTTAGATTCTTTTTTTTCAAGTTTAATATTATATTCTCCAGAATTATCTAAGTAGTTATTATCCGAATCTTTTATTCTAAAAATTAATCTATATTTTTTAATCTCTTCTTTATTGGTTTCACTAGTTGTGTAACATATGAAATTATTTCCGCTGGCCATGTTAGGGCAATCAGAAATTGTAATACCGTCATTAGGCTTGTTGTCGATTAATGCCCCAGTCCCCCTTTCCAATATTCCAAAAGAATTGAATTTAAAAGCATTGTTTTCTAATTCGGGAAATTTTATAAAATATGCTAAAATATTAGCGCCATCAGGATGAAGGCAATTGTTGCTTGTTTCATTATCTTCCTTACAAAGGGCAACTTGCAGACCTCTTCCTTTTTGTTGAATTGGGGTAAATAAGGCTCTAACCGATATTTCGTTTCCAGCTGGCAAAATATTTTGTTTACTACTTATTTCAAAATTCCCAGTAGCAGGGTTTTTGTAAGCTATAGTATTCATTGCCGTAAAATTACTATTTTTAATTAGAAATGGTTTGAACGAACCGGAGTCGAAAGAAATCTGATCCGCTGTTTCATAATAACTGTTGTGTAAATCGCTTTTTTTGTAATTATCAAAATTTCCAAAATTATATGTTCGATCATAATTTCCAATTTTTTTAATTTTTTTAGTATTCTCTACTAACACTTTTTTAGAAGCGCTAGTGGCTCCTGCTTTATTGTATTCTGTTAAAAAATTATGTACGCTAATATCAGTTTTATCTTCAAAGTTGTAACAAATGGAAGAATTTATATCAATTTTTGGACTCTGTTGCATTTCATCTATTCTTAGTTTTGCGCAACCAAGTGAATCTGCGGTATTACTGCAACCAGTTTCACATGCTGTGCCTGTATATGTTGCTGGAGGGTTGACTCTAGCGCATCCAGTATTTGGAGTGTCAGCATCTCCGCGAACTGAGCAAGTAATTTTCGCGCAATTTTTCACATCCTTACAATATTGCTTGGTCGGGTTTATACTTGGTGGACAAAGATTCTCACTCTCAAGTGTTTGTGTGGTTCTTGGATTGCATTTAATACAATATGAAGTGGGTGCACATCCCTGCTGAGAGCTAGATTCAAATGGAAAATATGGTGTACAACTGGGATTTTTAATCGATTCTGTAATTCCATCCAGACAAAGAACGGCAGGTCTTCGGGTAATTTTCATTAATATGTCACCATTACATCCTGCATCATCAAAACTTTTTGGCAATATTCTTAAAATTTGCCCTTTGCGCACAAAAAATTCATCGCCATAATTTGATGCGACATTGATGTTTTTCGAAGGATCGATTGAGTTCACTATTGTATTGGTAAAAAAATCATCATATTCATAATAATCGGAAGCAAAGCCAGCCCCCATAACCGGAAGAGCTTCAAGAGCAACAGCTAATCTGTAGCCATTTGCATTAGATTTTAATTCGTTGCTTCTCGAGTAAGTCTCTGCATTTTCTGCAGTATAACCATTTATTTCCTTAGCGCCACCGCCTCCACCACCGCCACCAGCAATTACTAAAAAATCCTCACGACTTGCGTTGAGATTTTCATCACTTCTTACTAATGAAATATAAGAAGCTGAACCGCCAGCTCCACCTCCAGCATTATTGCTGGAATCATTTCCACCATTCCCACCCTTGAGTTTAGTATTGCTTGGGTCGAGATTTAACGATCCATTTGCGAGAGAAGTTGTGCCACAATTTTTTCCAGAATAACCTCCAGAACCAACTTTTATTTTTAAAGTAATCTTTTTTTCCACTCCCACTAAAGGAAAACTGGTATCATTTGAAAAATCCAGCGTTCCTGAAAAATAATCTCCATCTCCACCTTCCCCCCCTGTTGTAGAAGTGCAATTTCCTCCGGCGCCACCACCGCCACCATATATCTCATAATGTAATCTTTTAGCATCAATAGCTGGAATCACGATTGAATCGGTTATAACGCCAGTGGTCGCGGTACGAATTTTTTTATTATTGACATCACCTTCCCACCAGAAAGCTATATAACCATCACCACCCTTAGAAGTGATTGATGTAGACGCTCCAATGTTAAGATTTTCTGGAGTGGAAGGACGGGTTGGAGTACCTATCTCGCCGAATAAAAATTCTGGATTTATATAAGATTGACCACGCTGACCATTTCCACCAGCACTTTCATCCGTTTTATAAGAACCTTTTATACCTCCGGGATTACCACCTCCTCCACCACCATTGCCAGATTTATTCGTTTCAATATTTCCTGATTCGCCACTTCCATCTTTACACGCTTGAAGCTGACTAGACGAGTAATCTGAAGGGGCTATTGAACAAGAAGGACTTTCAATTCTACAATTTGTAAGTTCTTTTAGTAGAAGCCTACAACTTGATGAACTAGCTAAATCTTTGTGATATTTATCCGCATAAGCATTGAGTCCAATATAAACATTTTTTACTTTATATCCCGATAATGAATAACTGAAAGCTCTGAATCCATCTGAAACAATATAAGCTTTATCATTATTAGCATTACTTGTAATTCCGATTTTCTCTGAAGGGGGAGGATTGGGGGGGGTGTAAATCATTTTATCAGCGCCAGGATTTATTATTCTGCCGTATAATTTACAACTACCCGCTGAAGTTTTAGAAAATTGCGCAATACCAGAATATGGAATCTCAGTGTCAACATAATTTTGAGTTTGCATTTTTATTGAGCACTCTTCTGGCTTAGTTGAATCCGTTAGATTAGTAATCCTAATCTCAATTGTTGAATCAGAATATGTTGGAATATTTTTTGTAGTGAATTCCAAAGGAAGTTTGTAGTTGGTTACTTTGTAATAGATAATATCACTTCGATTCTTTTTTATAGAAACATCAATTTTGGCATCTTGGCAATTGATATTCCTAATCATTTTAAAATTTATGAACCCATCAATCGTTGAAGCATGAGAGATAACTCCGATAACAGGTTGTCCAAGTGGTGGCACATCTTTAACAGTTGGTGCAAGTGATGGCTCAACTGTAGTAATTGTTTTGTTAAGTTTTGTAGGATTATCATTTGCGTTTGATGGTATAAAAAAAACTAAAGATCTCCTCGCTAATCCTTGCATATTAGCAATTTCATTATTAGTTGGAGTTGTAAGGGCGTAATAAGATCCTGTACTAACATTAGTGTAATTTCCAAAAAATTCTAATTTTACTACTTGATTACCTGCAAATGAAGTCAAGTCTATAACTGGCATTGTTAATTCGCTTTCATAGGTTTTTTCTAAATTAACTTCACCTGCCGCGCTAACGAATATATTGCTATTCGGAGTTATGTCGATACCATCGTTAGAATCTTGTTTTCTTGGCGTGTTAGCTTTCCAATTCATATCAGTGGATAGTTGATTAGCTTCAATTACTGCACTGTTTTTATGAACACAATCTTGTTCGCAAATAGTTTCACAAAGCTTTCTTTCTTCATAATTATCAACATTAAGGTCTATACAACCCTTGCCACCATCTGTTTTGTAAGTGGTAATCCCTTCAACCAATTTTGCTGCATTGTCTAATGTTAAATAAGTTCCTTTGAGATTCACCGTTGTTAAACAATCTATTAAAGCATTTGGAGCGACTCCCGCCGTTCCTGTAGTAAGTTTAGTGGTGATTGGCGAAATATCTGCATATTTATTTTTATAAGAATCGGGTTTTATAGAATTATAACAGACCTCCGAAAGCGAAGCGCCAACATTAATGATTTCTTTTTGTGTATTGCCATAATCATCAGCATCAATACAGCTATCATTGCTATCGCAGGAAAAAAGCAGAATAGTGGATAGCAAAAAGAATTGACCTAAAAAATTTTTAGGCACCGCAATAGAGGATAAAACTGAGTTTTTTAAGTTGAATTTAAGTATAATATTTAGAATTTCTTATAAAAAAGACTTACAAAAAAATATTATAAAATTTTAAAGGATATTATCA
>Ga0114969_10001982_pt1 | contig 17001 bp, 20 predicted proteins | sample M_130807_MF_Meta_FD_87316 | JGI IMG/M metagenome (GOLD analysis project Ga0114969, IMG submission 87316) | Freshwater microbial communities from Lake Montjoie, Canada to study carbon cycling - M_130807_MF_MetaG | ecosystem: Environmental > Aquatic > Freshwater > Lake | place: Lake Montjoie...
AAATCTTCATCATCAAAGTCTTCGTCAATACGACCATTAAACTGCCAACGTGGCATCGGTGTAACTCCTGTAGGTTAAAGTATAGAACTAGATGTAAATCTACCTTCGGGGTAGATATGTGTCAAGGGGTTATTTCGCCCACTTGCCCCGCTTCACGATTTGTGCAATAATACCATATACTGACAAGTCTTGGAAGGTATCGTCTACCGATTCCCCCACACTGTCTGACTTCCCCAATACAACCAATTGTTTCAACCGCTGTATTTTATCGTTCAGTCGGAACCATAATCCCGTATGCGAGAGTTTAATATCATCGGGGGTAGAGAGCGTAGTACCCACCGAGATATTACTCGGCCCATAATTGGAATTCTTTAAGCAGAACGTTTCATACTGTTCATAGCATATCTTCAAGAACTCTTGGGTCATCTGTGGATACTGCTCTTCGGTTTGTCTTACTACTTCTGTATTCTTATACTGATACGGATTGTTCATGTAATTCCTCGTAGTGATATATCACGGCAACTATTATTTATATTTCGGCGCGGATAGTTTCCCCATTTCCAATTAAAATACTCCATGCTCTGTGCTTCCCCGTCGTGCGTCTTTTCCATTTGCTCCGGGGTTTTCTTTGTGGAGGCACTGGCGAAATGGTAAAAGTGTGTACCAAAGTATCGTACAAGCTTTACTCCCGCCAGCTCCAACCGTAGAAAGAAATCCCAATCAGCTCCAGATGGGCTGGGGAATCCTGCGTCTATCCCATTAACAATCATATACCATTTCTTCTGGATAAATACAGGCCACGTTTGTCCACGCGCATTAATAGTTGGGGTACTCACCTCTTTCGCATATGAGGTAAACGCTGGCAAATCAAAGGTATCGGGTGTTACACCAAAGTTTTTGATTTTGAAGTCTACGAAAATGCTTGGGGCGGGTTCTATTTGATTTGGGGCATAGACAGTATTCGGTTCCGCAACACTCAGTAGACTCGTATCCCACCCAACAGAAGCAACGTTATCATCATTCAGAATGAGTACCCATTCATTTGTTGCCAACTGTACGCCTGTGTTATGGCAATACGTCTGTCCCTTGTTCTCGGGAAGACTTACAACATTCACGCCGGGATACTTCTCCATCACATACTCACTTTCTTCTCCATATCCATCCAAAATAACAATGATTTCATTATCGGGATTATCTTGTCCCTCAATCAACGAACGTAAACATAAATCCAAATATTGTGGACTTCTGTAACTTATGATAACAACGGATATATTAGGCATGGCTCCTCGAAGATTTCCATATATCCCACGATATCGCGGATGCATCGGCGGGACTGATATGTTGTATAGATGGTGCAAATTCTATTTGGTCTTGAAATGATGAGATATTAATCGTATAATTTTTATCCGTCCGTACGGCATTCTGGAAATACTGTATATGGGTACGTTCTGTGGTCATAAACCCTATCGCATAGTGGGAGGGAATATATAGATACTGTACCCAATCCACGCTTACATCAGCGGCCATAGAGAACTTCTTTAGTACAGGCGTATCACTGAATACATCCAATAGATATATGTGGGCACGACCACCCACAACCCGCAGAATCTTATCCATCCCCTGTTGAAAGTGGAATCCCCGAAACGTATATGGGTGTGATACGGATTCACTAATTTGTTGAACAGTGAATGCATCTTTTGTTATATTGAATTGCTCAATAAAATATCCACGGGAATCAAAAAATACGGGCTTGGTAAATAGATGGCAATCGGTCATTTTGTAATGTGTAGTTTGGGGAAATAACGTACGTACAATACGTCAGTACTGGATACACGCGAACGTACCCGAGCGGAAATCTCATCAAAGAAGTTCCATGCCAACGGAACAATCACCAGCTTTCCGGTTTCATTGTCAAGTGCAGATGCTGGACGGATTTCAATATTACTACCAGGGGTTAATCGTCCGACCTTGAGTGGGTTATCATCAATAATATACGAGAATAATCCAGCATCTATGCCCGCAAAGTTTAACACGGTCATCCCCTTGGCGGCGGCTCCATATCCTACAATCGTGTATCCACCCATACGAAATAAATGCAACATCGCTGTCAAGTCTTTTACCACCGTCTGTGCGGACTGTGCAAACTTGGTGTAGGTATTAATTGAGTATAATCCACGTGCAAATTCGTTATCCATTGTTTCATCAACGTTATTACTCGTGTTGGCAACTTTGTTAATACGGAATACGTAACTGTCACCGTGAATGGGTTCTATTTGTACATCGTTGAGAAAAAGTCCCGCTCGTTCCACAATCGTTTTCATTGACTTGGTATTAAAGAACGAGAGATGTTCGTGATAGGCGGTATCAAATTGATTTTCATCAAACATTCTGGCTTGTGACGTTTGGATGTATAAATCGGTGGTGTCGTGCATCACGGACTTACATGCCAATAAGAACTCCAATACATCGTGTGTATGGGCAAATACATTCTGTGCGGTGATGATATCAAACGGTCTCCCCACCTCGGATAGTAATTCGTCAGCGAGCTGGGAGTTCCAGTATCCCACTTTAAGATTGACCCCATTATGTCGAGCAAGGTCACTCAGATTTTCAGCGGGGTCCACCCCCCAAACGTCACATCCTTGTTTCTTATAATAGATTAATTGTGTTCCATCATTACATGCGATATCCAACACAGCAGTTTTATTATCGTGGGAGCCTTCCTGCGGCGTGAAGTGTGATTCTGAGAACGTAGTAGCACGACGGCGACTCAATGTATGTTGGGCAAACTTATCAAAGTATTCGTGTAAGGTGGTGGTGGTACCACTCACATAAAGATAGTTCTTAAACATTTCATCTGGGTCAACCACTACCGATAACTGATTATGAAAGCACGAGGGACATACCGTTAATCGTAGCGGATAGGTGTCCAAGGTTTCATTTTCAAGATGATAACTGTTTGCTAAGGGCTGGTCCCCTAAATTCAGATATTCCTGAACGTCTGTACCACAGCACCGACATTCAGTAATCTGTGTGTGCTTACTCATATTCCTTTCCTTGTGAACGTTTGGATTTCTTCACGACCTCAATAATATTGGATACGTCCTGTGTAATAGACTCAGGAGTTCCCACAAACTTATAATTGAAGGTACTCTCAAATTTATCAGAATTAATAGAAAAGTCAAGGGGTGTCCCAAGTTTTCCACCAAGCATCGTGGAGAACTCTGCTTCCGTAGATATATGTATTTTCGCAGAAGTAAGGTCGGATACAATATTAGCATATTCTTCAACGGTACCATTAAAGGAAGACATATTATAAAATCCTCGTTTATCAGTAGCGGACTCTACAATGATTTCTATCGCGTTGACCAAATCCGTCATATGAAGAATCGGTCTCCGTAAATAAGGATTTAATACGTTCACCGCATTATCTAGTACTGCCGATTTAATCATCATATTAAACATGATATCTTCACGAAGATTGTCGGATGCACCGTTAACCGTGGCAAATCGTAACGCATAGAACTCAATGTCGGGGAACAATACCATTACTTCATCAATTCCTTTCTTGGTAAAATCATAGACGTTTTGTGGGGCTAATAGCACATGGTCTTCGGTGACCTCGGAATCCAGAATACCATTATATACACTTGAACTACTTGCATAAATAAACTTTTGATGCTTACCAATCTTTAATAGTAAGTTCGTAAAGTTATCCAGATTGTTCTTTATTGCGGAGTTGTTCGTACTATTTAATGCCATCGCCGTTGACGAATGACCAGCCAATAGAATCACCACATCATACTTCTGGACAAATTCTTTGGTGAGATTTCGGTAGTCTAATATAAAGTTATTTGGATTAACCGTATTCCCGAACCACTCTAAATCTACCGTATCTATTTGATATTTCAATTTGCTTCCGAAGTGGGTGAATAATTTACTACCAATATATCCACATCCACCAATAATTAATATACGTTTCATACTGTACCTGTGTGTTGTATCGTTTCCCACGATGTGATATCTGTACCCACGAGCGGAGCTTCAAACCCCCGTAAACAATGGGTAGCTAGTGTCGGGATAGGTTGTACTAATGACCGCCCATTTTCCCGTAACTTTAGAAATATAGCAAAGTCCTTCGTATTAATCAAGTCCTCGGTACCCCACATCCATACATCTAAATCCTGTTTAATAATAGCGACCGTGGAGGCGAATGTATTCGTAGTAGAGTTCGTAATCATCCAATACTGTGTGTCAGTTTTAATGACCTGCGTGGGTTCCGATACATTCTCTGCTGAGGTATAGGGATTACCACCGTTGGAGGGATGTTGGAATTTATCAGGGTGACAGTATCCCGTGGCGTAATCAACATACTGCAAAACATCCATAATCTTCTGTTCTGGGTTTGACCCTGGAATATAGAGATAGTCATCTTCTTGAAAGAGTACAACTTCTGTATCGTCTTTAAGTTCAGCGGCAGTCTTAAGAAGTACCCGCATAGACTTTGCATCCGACCCCTCGTTTATTTTTTGAATAATGATTCGTGGTAAGGTATGTAACCAATTCCACGTTTCATCGGTGATGGAGTCCACAAATACCGTGATTTCTGCAGTTGGAAAACACTCAAGCGTATTTAGTAAACAATTACGTTTCGTGGCATTCGGCAATTTCACTTGCCACGTGCGTTGGGAGGCATGTTGCGAATTTGTTGATTCTGATATACGATAATAGACTTTCATATTATTTAGGGAATGGAGGAACAATCGGTGAGTTTGCAGCAAAATATTGCATCATCTGGGGATACTTCACTAAGTTAGGTGGAAGTTTCTTTCCTGAGAGGATATCCAATGTTTCATAGATAAGCTGGTCTTCGGTAATCGTTGGGCAAAACATATGATGCATGGTGTTCCCACTAACTTCTCGGGGAATTAACCGAAGCCAATTCATATAGGCACGGTGGTCAAGATTAAGTTCATTATGCCGAACATAATGCCAATCGGTAGTAATCCCACACCGAGTATTAGTATATGCCGCAATTGCTGCTGTACCACCATTCATCCCCAGATGGAACGATGCTCCACCGATAAGATGTGCGGTCTCATTAATCAGCTGAGTACGATTCAATTCTTCGGCTATAAACTGCGGAGTGCCGGGTTGATATAGGTTACGGGATTCGTTCCCCGTCTTCCCTACCGCAATACACTGAATATTCTGCTGCGTTAAGGCATTGATAATATACTCTACATTTAGAGCAGTTCTATTTTGCCAATCCAATTGATACGTGATGTATGGTGTGGTGGGCTTTACAAATGTTGGGGACACCGATACCTTGGACAAATCTATGAATGCTGGAGTTAAATCCGCATCGCTAGGAAGATTTTGAATAAAGGATTCACAATAGGTTTTTACTGGATTCTCATGTGCCTTACAGACAGGCATTTCTATGACGCTATCCCATCCCTCCGTGAGTCGTTTTTCGTCGTGCAGTATTTCATCAATAACCCCCGTGGATAATAGAAGTTCATTCAGAAATGAGAATCGGGGTTCGGAGTAATAATATGCCGTAAGGTCAGGATAATATCGCTTGGCTACCGTGATTGCCGAGGTTGCATACAATCGGTCACCAATAAATCCTAACGGCACAAATACAATTTTAGACATAACCACCTCTTATAGATTTTTAGTGCAGAACTTCTGTAGTTCTGCCGTAAAGTTTTGATTTGCAATTGTTCTAAATTCATCCTTTCGGTCTATACTCACCACGTAATCTTGCAGATACTGCGTAGCATGTTGTCTACGATTCTCACCCAATACAAAGTTTTTCAATACAAACTGTATCGGTTTAATCGTCGGAGAGTAGGTGGACAGATACGTTGCACAATTCAATACAAACGTATCTTCCATACCATAATGCCCAAAGGATTCGGGAATACCCGTGAGTCGTAACAACTCATTACTAATAACCGTCGCCCATCCACCAGCTGCCTTGAAGGTGGATAACGGCTCCAACTCCACCTCACCATACTCGTCTAATGCCAATGTAAATATATCAGCGGTAGTATCTGTGTGATTTATCTCGTGGTGTATTAAGTGCTCACTGACAATCGGATCCCACGATGCATCCCATTGGCGAGTGACTTGTGGCGTTATAATATAGTATGGAATATTACTCTCTTTAAGTGATTCCACTGATGCCGCTACGTAGGCCAGAAGCTTATCATTGAAAAAGAGGTCGGTATCCAACCACATGGTAAAATCATACTTATCAATATATTGAAGGGAATGTCTACGTTGAGATACGCAGCCCAAAATCTCATCCCCATATTCAATATTAACGTGTTCTAAGGTAATCCAGTTTGACCATCTACATAGCTTGTCAATAATTTCGGTGAACTTATCGGCAAAGTATTCTTTGGGGAGTTTAGACTTCTCCCAATCGGTCATAGAATCACTGAGACACAACGTAATATCTAGCCCCATACGAGCATCCTTAGATAAATATACAGCATTCCGACGAAGGTTGTATAATATCAAGTGTAGGGAGTCTATTTCATGCGGTAGTACAAATAACGAAATTAAACCGTTGGTCATAAATGCGTTTGTTGTGTATAAGATTGAAATAATTGAGTAGACTTGATAATCCTATCTAGCATATAATAGTGATTACGAGTAATAACTGTTATGTATGGTTCTATACGTAGATAATTTATCAAATCTAATATCTGAAATAGCTCGGTGTGAATATACTCTGCGTATCGCTGTTCTATTGTGTTCCACATTTCGGTGAGTGCTGATTCAACCGTTGGTGACGTATTATTTAATATAGTCGTGTTCCACTTGTAATACAAGTCTTGTTTCAATTTCACCAAATCAATAATAAATGATTCCATATAGGAATCTAAAAAGTCTATGAAATAGATATTGTTATCGGCAAATAATATATTTGATAGGGTCAAATCCCCATGGCATATATTCTTCGTAATCGGTGAAAAGTTACTGGCCGTGACCCTCCCCACAGTATAATCTATTAATAATTTATATCGGGAGGTGGGTCTCAACTGCATCAGCTTATCACACAATATCTGTTGTATATCGGTTGCTGTATAGACTTCCGATGTATTTTTCGTGTGGTCTATATAGTTGATTAAGGTGTTAGTATATCCATCCACCGATGTATGTAAAAACTGCTCGGTGAATAGTTTACTTTCAATATACTCCATATCCGCGTACAATAAACCATCTATATATCCAACATCCAATATTTTCGGTACCCGTACATTGGGTAACGTACCTATAAATTGTTGTTGTTTTTGTATTTGCTTTTCAAATCGTGAATTGTAGGTAGTGGACTGTGAAATCTTTCGTATAACGGAATCCCGTATAAGTTCCAATTTACACCCTGACAGCCCCAATCTAATATAGCTTTGCATATAAATTTGATGATGGATACCAATCTATTTCATCGTGTGTTGGCCCATTCACGAAATTCGCAAATGTGTTCGGTGATTGTCCACTCCACTTTACGTCATTCCAAGGTGAATTGCCAGGCGAGAACTGAGGTATCATCTGTGGGTTCGCCCGTGTCCAGTACGAATCAAGTCCCACATCGTTCCAACGTAAATATGGAAATCCTCTACCAAACTGGGGGTGTCCCTCCGTTACAATCGGTGATTTAATATCTGTTCCCTCAAACGTGGAATCAGTTGGCCATCCATGCCATCCGTGATAATCTACAATAGATGCTTTATTTACGCCCAAGTCCTTACGTAAAATTCTAACGATATAATCCAATTCGTGATTACCATTGGTAGCATATCGTTGATCCCACCACCCAAAGGTTTGTAATCCTTCGGGTGTCATAATATGCACTTGGTCACCTTGGGGGGCGCTGTAATACACGTACTCTGTATCACGGATAACCGAATCCCATCCCTTCTTAATCATCATATTGTCGTGTGCACAGATGCAATATTTCTTACCAGATAAAAATGTATGCACATATGCCTGATTGAAATTCTCAACGATAGGACCGATTGCATCATCGTGACGCATCGCATTATTCCATATCTTTACTTTCGGTTGGATATCAGAAGTAAAGTCATCAAGGGTGACCGATGAATGATTGGTTATAACATTCACCGTTTCAAATTCATAGGAATCTAACCATTGACGAGTAAAGGTATCAATGGAATCCTTTCGCTTCCAATTACATATCCATAAATCTATATTGTCGGGCGTAAAATCGGTACGCATGATTATTACCTCTTCATAAATTCTTCATACATATTCTTACCCAACGCATCCATCTGGTCAAAGAATTGCTTACTTAAATCAATGTTCGTATCGGTTACCAATGGCATATAGTCAGCAAGAGGAGCCTCTGGCATTTCATATTGCGTATCCCAATATGAGGCAAATTCTTCCCAACGATTTTCTGCATCAATCAAATCCCACACCCGGGTTCCAATGGTCGGTACCGTATGATAATAGATGGACTTCTTTAAGCCTTCAATCGTTCGCATACTTCCTGCGATAATATTTTGATGACGTAAGAATTGATGTTTCGCCAAATATTCCAAATGTGCATCTGCGTTGATTCCTACTTCTTCCATACGACCTGGGATAATACTGGCAAATGCTATATTCTGATAACTCAACGAACGGATAATGGTACCAGCATCAGAGATACCCGTAACATTCACAAACAGTTCCCGTAATGCGGGGTGGTTTACGAGATGTAATGCATAACTAAAATGTGGAATTTTTAAAGCCAATGCCGCTGGCCCAGTGTTTAGCGTACCTACATACTTTGCCCACGCAATGATATCTTCCTCTTGCATCGTGGAATTTGGTACTTGAACATATACCAATCCTTTACTGGGTGAATCTGTCCCACGAATATTAGCAACTATTTCACACATTCTGGGTACCAATTCCTCAAACTTTGCTAATGTATCGCAGTTCACTTTTGCCAACGCACTGGGGTTGGTGGTAATTCCTACTACGGATTGTGGGTCTACGTACTTTCCTAACTTATCCCACACCTTATTAATATAATCAGTATCTGCGGTATCAAAAAAGAAATATGTCATATTACGGGTTCTCCGGGCCTCGTGGCCCCTTCTGTATACGAGTTTTAATGGCTTCCACGGTGGAAGTCCAATCGGTATGTTGGTGTGCAGCATCATCAATAATCAAGTCGGCGTGGGGCTTATTCCACCAGAGTTCATCATACGGTACGTCATATTTATCCAACCAATCAAATAGGACTTTACCCTGTCGAGCTAGTACTTTACCCGTATTGTTTTCACACGTTCGCATGTGCCGACCTGTGTAGAGTACAATCGTATGTCCCTCGGACTTCAACCACCGTAACGTTTCCAGTGCTTCTGGGAACGGTTTCACATCTGCGTATGTTTTTCCCGTGGTCTTGGGTTCGCATATCGTATTGTCAATGTCAAAAACTATAATCATACTTCCTCCATAAACTGCTGTAATTGTTCTGGTGTTCCTAGGGGAACTACGTTCTCTACTATATGTGCATAGGTAGACTTGATATTACGACAGACAACCATACTCATATAGAACTCTGGCGTCGAGGCGAATCCTACTGGAGATTCATAGGTCATAATATAGTCTGCTTCATTTTTAAAATACGCGGTATCATTGAAATAGAATACACCAATCATCTTGGGGTAGATAATCCATGCGTCATCTTTTTCACGAATACCCACCACTGTTCCATTCTCTATTTTAACATTAGACCACTTGTTCGGTAATGATATATCTGGATTGTTAAAGCATGCCACCGCCTTAGTATTAATACGATTTGGAAGGGAATCGTAGAAATTTACCATTCCATTCTCCGAGTATTTATTATCCGAATCTAATACTAACAGCGGGTCACGCTGATGTTGTGGTGGTATTAGTTTGGTTACGATATATGCAGTATCTAAACTTCCTCGTGTAACATGTGTAAAGGGAATAATAGAAATATTTTTTCCGTAGGTTCGATGTAAAAACTCAACGAGTCCATCATTAATATAATCTTCCAATACGGCGAAATATAAACGGATGTTGGGTGTTTGGTCAACCCCCCCGTGCATAATATATGGACATGATTCGGTGGTCCATTCTAATATTGTTTTTCCATTGACAGGAATCAATGGTTTGGGAATAGTGTATCCTTTATCACGAAACCGCTGTCCTCGTCCAGCCATTAATACGATGATATTCATAGTGCTAATGCCTCATTAAGTAACCGAGTTCCTGTGAGATACATTGCCCGTTGACGTTCCATACTATCGTAATGGCGAGCACACATACCAATGAAGATACATCCCTGAATGATTTTGATTTCCTTCTTATTGAATGTGGGGAAGAAGATATGTTCAAATTCATTCTGTGCCAAATTCAATTCTTCATTACTTTTGATATCCATTTCGTATATATTGTTATTGACACGAACCGTAAATTTATCGGTAATAAACGCTTCGTACGTACCATCAATGGAATGATATAGCTTTGCCACATCATATCGGATATCGCCATAGATATCCGTTTCCCCAAAAGACCCACGGGGATCAATAAACCGAATGAGATTCTTATTCTGTCCATATAGAATATTGCTAAAGCAACAGTCCCCGTGCATGAGAGACGGTGTAAAGTCCAACATATTGTCGTGGATGTATTGTTTGATTTGTGGCCAAATAGTCTCAAACACTTGATAAGTCATACCATTAATAGATAACGTACCCGAATCTATTTGGTCAACAAATAAATTATCAAACTTATCGCGCCACCCCTTATGGAAATTATGATATTCCCGTTCGGTTTTGGTGATATACATATCCAACGCTGCTTGCCGAACCTCCTCAGTAGTCCAGCGATTGCGGGGATGTATAGTTGACCACTCGGTAAGGATATTTCGTAACGAGATAAAGAAATCTGCCCATGATGGCATAACCCCGTCCCCAAACAAATAACTTCCTACATTGGGATAATCATATAGTTCCAAGTCCATCCAATATTCATTTTGAATATGCGAAGTGGAATCTATAATGCGAGGAAACAGTACCGCATGCTCTGGGTGTTCGGTATTGAGTTTATTATAGTACCAGATTTCATCACGAAGTCGTTCCGTAGAACTTAGCTTTCTAATGATACCCTTCGTTGTATCTATCTCAAATCTATTGTATGCCCTCGTAACCATTTCTGTCATATAGTATCCTAGCCGAGAACTGGATGCTCCCACCCAGTTTCGTTACAATATTCAATAACCTCGTCAATAGAAATCATATTCAGTCCCCACTTTTCCGCATACGGAAGGAGGTCAGGTACCCGAGACATACTACCATCGGGATTCATAATCTCACAGATAATAGCCACAGGCTTCATCCCCGCCATCAGACAGAGTTGTACGGAGGCTTCGGTATGTCCTTGTCTATCCGTTAGGAGATTTGGACGAGGACGGAGTGGGAATAGATGGCCTGGATATGCAATTTGTTCTGGCGTGGTGTTGTCGTCCAGTACCAATCCAATCGTTACCATACGGTCTTCTACACTCACGCCAGTAGTCACTCCATCTCGGGCATCAATACTCACGGTGAATGGCGTAGAAAACTTATCGTTGTTGTTGGAGGGACTCATTGGGATTCCCAATCGGTCCAATATAAACTTAGGAGTGGGGATACACATAATACCACGGGCTTCCCGAGCGATAAACGCCAGAGTTTCTGGTGTTGCCTTTTCTGCGGCAATCATCAAATCCCCTTCGTTCTCTCGATCAAAACTATCCACCACGACGATGGGTTTCCCGTTACGAATGTCTTCTAATGCATTTTCTATTCTAGTCTTCATAATACCCCTATTAAATTAAATTTTTTCACCGTGTTGACTATCCAACTTTACAATTCCATCCGATAAATGTAACATAAGATTGGTTACAGGAACAGTATGTACATTCGTTGCTTCATAAAATCCGTATCCATCCGTATTCAGACAGAATTCCCATATCTTGTTCAAACGAGGATAGATAGAACATAACATATCCATAGTTTTACTTGGGCCATACATCCAAAAATCACTGATACCTTTTTTGTAATCTACCCATGGTTGTGGTAGTCCACTTGGCCACGGGCCGGTAACAATGGAATTAGTTTCGTTTAATACGAAAGAACTGTCTGGTCTAAAATCTGTACGAGCGTGTAGTACCACATCGTACAAAAAATTATTGTCTAATTCGTATCTCTGCTTTAATTGAGATACTTTCCACCATTTATAGTGCATAGATACCATTGAGACAAATCTAGGATACGCATGCCAAAATTCTTCTGGGTGGTTCCGTAGTAGTTCTACTCGGGCATCTTCCATCCATTTAGTATGTTCAACAAATGTGGGATGGTGTTCGCGGTATGTATCTGCTACAAATAATTTAGGAGAATATAAGGCATATACGTCATCAACATTCAACAGTTCATAGCTATCCTTTTGTCCAGAATGTCCTGCTTGAACCGAGTCAATACTTTGATTTATCGTTGCATCGTGATATTCTTCGGTGTCCCATGTATGAATAAATATATCCGCATTATACGTATCAATCAAATATTTCCAATATGGAGCATTTTCTCTAAAATTTCGCATGAATCCAAAAAATGTAATGGCTACTTTCATAGAAATTTCCTAAGTATTAATGTCAACGACACGATGCATAATTTCATACTGGAATTCGGGGACACAATATGCTTCCAATTTTCCCATTGTTCTGACCCGATACCCCAAATAATTCTCGCCATAGGGAATATGTATCTGTGAGTGAATGTACGTCATATTCGGATAGGTATCACAGAAGATATCCATATTCTCAGATGAAGAAAATGCAAAAATATCTGTTAGTGTATAATTTCCGTGAGTAAAATCAGGGGCGTTCCGTATCCCTTGAAACTTCTCCGATGTTACGATATGTGTCTTAGCGTGTTCAATATATTTACGTACATCTATTTTATTATCGTATACTAAATCGTATCGGGTACGAATTACCAAGTCATATTTGAATCCATTACGTAATTCGTGCTTTCTCTTTAGGAGATTTGCCATATACATAGAATAAAAAATACTTGCCATTCTATCTTGATTCGCATCCGATAGATGTCGGAAGTTCTGGGTAAACGGGAACACTCGTTGTGGTTCCATTATATAGTCAATAGGATGTAATGTCTCTAATAACAAGCGTTCGGTATCAGGGTGTACCTTCCCCACCTTCCCCAGATTATTAGATTGTGCGCTATCATAGGGTTGACCAATCGTATCGGGGTCAAACCACGCATGGAAGAATACATCCATATTGTCTATATCCAATCCTGACTTCAAGGCGTCCAATGACAGGGGGAGTCCACGGGGTTGACCCGAGAGGCATAATGCGACTTTCATATTAGTTCATAAATTGGAGTACCACCATAACATCATCTGCCAATCCTCGTGGGCGGCGATGATAATCATATACGGTAGTCGTGAATAAACGATTAATACGATGTACGCCTTCGGTCAATAGTCTGGTAAGATATGGGATATGAATATCTTCAATAATGAAGTACCCACCTGGCTTAACCATTTGGTGATACAAAAATAGTACTTGGATTTGGTCATCAATTAAATGCGACCCATCATCAATGATTATATCTTGCGGGGGTAGCTGTGCCATCATATAATTGACGTTATCAACATCATAGGCCATTCCAAACATCATATTCACGTTTGGTAACGAATTTAGATAATCAAATGGGAGGGGCTTATTTTTATCTATCCCTGTTATGGTACCGTTCGTAAAGAACTTTGACCATAAATCTAAACTCGCCCCAGTAGAAATACCGATTTCCAATAAATTAATGGGGTCAGCTTGTAGAGGATTAAATAGCTTATCGTAAATATCTATGTAAAAGTGATTATGGGACGGGTGGCGGTCACCCTTATCGGAGAAGCCTACGTTCTCTACTTCATCCAACTGATAATACAGTTCCTTTAATGTCATAAGAAAAACCATGTTTGAGGTAAAACGTCCATTATATTATTCTTTCCTGCAATGTTGGGTCCGAACCACTGGGACGGTGCCACTACAATCTTTTGTGGGTTAGGATTTAACCACGCACCCCACCAACTAAACGTACTATTTCCGATAATGTGATGGTCGCACATACTCATCATACACATCTCGGTACGGGCATCATTAATATCTATCACGTACCCACCCTCAAACGCATTTTTACACCATTCTACATCGTCCGAAAATACCACAAACTGATATGGTTGGTCAGAGAAAAACTTCCCGATAACATCACTATAAAAATCAAGGTCTACTACGGTATGATTACCGCTATTAAACACATAATCCCCACGCCGAACGTGGATGGATACTAACGGAACATCCTGTCGTATCTTATCCAGTTCACGCTTTGCCCGTTCTTGTATCTCTGGTTTAAACGTGAAGACTGAGCGTACGGTGGATTCTGCATCTCTGAAATACTTATCACTTTGAAAAAATCCATTAATATCGGTTCCATCGGGTATATCAAAGATATTCTTATCAAAATTAAAAAATGGCTCTTTATACTGTCGTTGGATATTTCCCATCACCTCAGCACGAGGAGCAAAATACTTATCAGGAACTTCAAAGCATTCTTGCATCTCCATATAAATATGTTTTGTCTTCCCCGTGGCAAGATTATAGAATTGACCAAAATCGTGGTTGGTGTTTTCTCTCGGCAGTTTTAATTCATGTCCTGTCTTTTCGGATACACCAATCAATGTTGCAAGTTGAAACATTTGATTGGCAAATAATCCCATTCGGCCCAACTCGGAAAATGTAATCATATATTTACCTGTGCCGTAATCCATGCGTAGGTCTTGCTAATACCAGAAATAAGTGGATAATTGGGACTCCAGTTCAATTCCTTATGAATCAACTTATTATCCGATGACCGCCCCCGTACTCCAATCGGGCCTGTAATATGGTTAATCCGTATATCGGGTTTCTGTGCGATTCCCATAATCATATTGGCAAAGTCATTCAAGGAAATCATTTCCTCTGACCCAATATTCAACGGAGTAGTCACATCTGACCACATCAACCGAATCACGCCCTCAACACATTCATCAACGTATAGAAACGAGCGTGTTTGCTTCCCATCTCCAAACATTTGAATTTCTCCACCATTTTCCGTGGATGCTATTTTCCGACACAATGCCGCTGGTGCTTTTTCCTTTCCACCCGCCCATGTGCCTTCGGGTCCATATATGTTGTGGAATCGAGCAATACGACATTCAATTCCATAATTTTTGTGATAGGCCAAGTAGAGGCGTTCCGAGAACAACTTCTCCCATCCGTATTCACTATCTGGGTGTGCGGGATACACGGTATGTTCTTCGCAATTTGGGTTATCCGGATCTAATTGATTTTCTTCTGGGTATACACATGCCGACGATGAATAAAACACTCGCTTTAGTCCGAGTTTCACCATTGTCCGCAGGGTATTGAGATTAATCAAGGTAGAATTTGACATGACGTTTGCATCGTTCTCCCCACTAAAGAGATATTCCGCACCACCCATATCAGCGGCAAGCTGGTATACCTCAACATCGGTTCGTTCGAGGTTTAGGGCATGAAACACCACAGCGGGGTCGGTTAAATCCCCAATAAAGACATCATCGGCAAACGTGGAGGGGTGGGAATATTCTTGGTCTTTAATATCCACCACACGTACCCAATATCCTTCCCTCTGAAGTCGTCTGGCCAAATGATGCCCAATGAACCCACATCCCCCAAATACAACGGCTACTTTATTCGCTTCGTGTATGGGAGTACCACTTACATTTCCATTAATGCTCATAATCATGCCTCATAATATTTTAAAAACTGCACTAAATCTTCCGGTGTACCCAATCCCCACATACGAGGAACATCAAAGGTCTTAATCTTCTTACCGTCTCCGATAGCTTCATTAAACACAGGACAGACGTAAAACTCATTATTAATACGCATATTCTTTTCTATCATCTGTTCGGCATATTTCACATAATCTGATCCAGTCTTCCAATAGTAAATACCTACTGTGGCAATATTGCTTATGGGATTCTTTTCCGCTACTTCTGTTACATATCCGGAGTCATCAATCTTTGCAAATGACCATTTTGGGTGGGTTGATTTAAAGGTTACGATTCCACCATCCACACTTTGTTCAATCATTTTATACATAAACTCATTGGAATCCCATTCTACGAATTGGTCAGAATTTGCCATTAATAGCGGTTCGTCGTTATTAATGTATTCCTTTGCCAATAACGTAGTACATGCGGCTCCTTCGGTTACTGTATCTACTTCTACTATTTTACAATTTGGTGTGATAAGCTTAAGAAGTGTATCAAGATTATATTTTTCTCTATGCTCTTTTTGTACAACATAAATAAACGTAGCGTCCACATTCAAATTTTCGGCAATAACTTGAATCATTGGTTTTCCATTAACATCAATAAGTGGTTTCGGAAACGTATATCCTGCTTGCTCAAACCGACTTCCCCTACCAGCCATTGGGATTAATATATTCATTTTACCGCCTTGCCATTTTGGTATAACAACCAACTGCTTCTCTTGTAACTTAGAGAAGAGTTTTGCACTTGTCAAGTCCTTTGGGTTATTAACTCGTAATATATGTGCCCGACTCCGAGCAGCTGCCAGTAATCCCGGTGGTGAATCCTCAACGATTAGTGTTTCGTCGGGCAATACTCCCATCATACTCATCGCCTTCCAATACATTTCTGGATGTGGCTTACTATTCTTTACATCTTCGTTAGATAAGATTAAGTCCATATATTCAATCAATCCTAATTTAGATAACATGACCAATACTGACCGACGAATGGAATTGGAACAACATGCAATTTTATAATTATTCTGTCGTAAGTTTGCAAAAATAAGTTGTAATTGCGTATTGGGTTGTATCTCATCTAATA
>Ga0114969_10001984_pt1 | contig 16994 bp, 13 predicted proteins | sample M_130807_MF_Meta_FD_87316 | JGI IMG/M metagenome (GOLD analysis project Ga0114969, IMG submission 87316) | Freshwater microbial communities from Lake Montjoie, Canada to study carbon cycling - M_130807_MF_MetaG | ecosystem: Environmental > Aquatic > Freshwater > Lake | place: Lake Montjoie...
ACTATTTTAATTGATCATTATGGAAAGAAGAAAGTTTATTCAAAATTCAGGACTCTTAACTGCAGGTATTTATCATACCCCTTTAAAAGCTATTGCAGGTCCATTTGTGCAATCTCCCTTATTACATAACATACCTATTGATAAAAAATTAAATCAGGAGTGGATCAAGTCCTTATATCATAGGGGTTTTGTGACGACGTATAAAAAAACAAAAAATGAGTTACAGTATATTGGTATGCCCATTGGTGGCATTTTCACTGGTACTGTTTACCTAGGTGGTGATGGTAGACTTTGGTTATGGGATATTTTTAATGAAAATCAAAATGGAATAGATCCTAAGACCATTGATTGGGAATCAGATTTGCATGTTGGTAAAAAAGTGCGTCCGCAGGATGGATCCGCGTATGTACAACCTGCAAAAGATATCAGGCCCATTGAACAAGGCTTTGCCTTTAAAATTGTATCAGGGAAAAATACAATCATAAAAAAATTAGAAGCAGCGGATTGGGATGAAATTTTATTTGAAGCTACCTACCCAATGGCAAAGCTTCATTATATTGATCATAGTTTAGGTTTGGATATTACAGCAGATATATTTTCTCCTTTTATTCCATTAGATGAAAAAAATTCAGGACTACCCTGTACGATCTATTCTTTTTCAATAAAGAATAAAACAAAAAATGACATCACTGTTTCCCTATTGGGTTGGTTGGAAAATAAAGTATCGCCAAAATCAAAAAAGGAAACTGATATAAGATTGAATACTTCTGAAATTAATAATGCCTCCACAATTTTAAATAGCAGTATTAAATTGAATGTTACTGAAAATCAGGATAAAAAAGCGGATTATGGAACCATGGCCATTGCTGCGATTAAAGGCAAATGCATCGTCAATACCGCATTTTCGTTACCACTAACTGCTTCCTCCTTTTTGGATGAAAATTACTTACCTACTGAAAAGGTAGTTTCTGCAGGACCATTAATGAATTCCTTATGTACTAACCATATCATAAAAGCGGGTCAAACCATTCAAGCTAATTATGTAATTGCTTGGCATTTTGCAAATTTGACTTTAAATCCAATCATTCAGGGTAAGGGACGTTTTTATAACCAACAATTTAAAAATGCAGTTGAAGTCGTAAAATACGTAGCTACAAATTTTTCAGCACTTTCAACACAAACTGCATTGTGGCGACAAACATGGTATGATTCAACATTGCCATGGTGGTTTTTAGAACGTACCTTTTTAAATATATCCACTTTGGCAACCACCACTGCACATCGTTTTGAGTCAGGCAGATTTTATGCTTGGGAAGGCGTAGGCTGTTGTGAAGGTACCTGTACGCATGTTTGGCAATATGCACAAGCAATGGGTCGTATTTTTCCTGCGATTGAAAGAGATACGAGAGAACGTGTTGACTTAGGTTTGTCTTTAAAATCAGATGGGATGATGTTGTATCGTGGCGAAGTGGTGAAGACACCTGCGATTGATGGACAGGCAGGCACTATATTAAGAATATATAGGGAGCATAAAATGTCACCAGATAAAATATTTTTACAAAAAAATTGGGATAAAATAAAGTTGGCAACCACCTGGGTTTTAAATCAGGATAAAAACGGAGATGGCATGGAAGATACGCCCATTGAAAATACATTAGATGCAGTTTGGGATGGTGAAATAGCTTGGTTGGTAGGCATGTGTATTGCGGCAGTAAAAGCAAGTGAACAAATGGCCATAGAAATGGGTGATACTGGATTTGCAAAAATTTGTGCGACTTATGTAAGCAATGGAACTAAAAACATGGAGGCGCAGCTTTTCAATGGAGAATATTTTATTCATAAACCAGATGAAATTAAAGGGAGAGAAAAATTAGGATCCTACAATACCTGTCATATTGATCAGGTATATGGACAAAGCTGGGCACATCAGGTGGGATTAGGAAGAATCATTGACAAAGAAAAAACCATCTCAGCACTTAAGGCATTATGGAAATATAATTTCACCCCTGATGTGGGACCTTATATTAAGGAGCGAAGAGGCTGGCGTCCTTATGCGCTTGCTGGTGATGGCGGTATGGTAATGAATACCAATCCAAGCAATGAAGCAAAACCGTATGGCGAAAAAACCACTTGGCAACTAGGCTACTTTCATGAATGTATGAGTGGCTTTGAACACCAGGTAGCTTCGCATATGATGGCAGAAGGTATGACAGATGAAGCACTTATCTTAACTAGGATGATCCATGATCGATATTATGCAGGGAAACGAAATCCATTCAATGAAATAGAATGTAGCGATCACTATGCGCGCGCGATGGCGAGTTATGGTACATTTATTTCAGCATGTGGCTTTGATTATGATGGGCCGAATGGCTATATAAAATTTGCGCCAAAATTAAATACAGAAAAATGTAAAATTCCTTTTACATCAGCAACTGCTTGGGGTTCCTATGAACAGTTACAAAGCGATAAAAACTTTTCGGCAATACTAAAAGTTAAATATGGCAATTTGTTTTTAAATAAAATTGCCCTTGACGCCAAAGTTCCTGGCGCTGTATCTGTTCCAGAGATTTATATCGGAACCAAGTTGGTCAATGCAAAAATGGTGAAGCAAGGCCAAACCTTTACTTTTCATTTTGAAAATAAAATTGAATTAAAGAAAGGCCAGGAACTAAAAGTTAATCTCAGCTAAAATGCAAGTTGAAAAAAATAAAGTTGTAGGCATACATTATACTATTTCGGTGGATGAGGAAGGCGAGGTGTTTTCAAACCTTGATTTTGAACCTGAAGAATATGTACATGGTGCCATTGCCATCTTCCCAATGGTCGCAAATGCACTAGAAGGTCATCAACTATATGATGAAGTTCAAATAACCCTAGCTCCGCAACATGCTTATGGAGTAAAGAATGATAAATTAATTAAAACATATCCCTCTATTTTATTTGAAAATATTAATGATTTTGAAATTGGCAATTTTATTCAAATACCCGATGGAACTGAAGCAAAATTATTACAAAAAAACAAAGACACTATTTTAGTGGATGCCAATCATCCCTTCGCCGGAGCGACCGTACACTATAATATAAAAATTGTATCTATTCGTCAGGCTACTGAATTAGAAATTCAAAGAGGCCTTACAGAAGCCGTCATAAAATCATGTGATGGTTCCCCTAATTGTTGCTAAATTTAAAATATGAAAAACAAACTGCATTTATTGGTTTTAGTTTTTGTTATGAATCTGTTCGTTTCAAAAAATTTCGCACAGGAATTATACAAAGCCCCCTCAAATCAAATAAAAACGATTTGGGTAAGTCCTGAAAATCCAACAGGCGCCAAAGGAAATGCAGGCGTAATAAACAAAGGGGCAAAGGGTCGTGCATTTATCACGCTAGAAGCTGGTGAAAAAGTTGCATTATTAGATGCTACTGGTGCTGGTATTGTGAGACGCATGTGGCTAAGCGGTACCATACCAAAATCGGCTGAACAAATGCAGCATGTGCGCATTGAGATGTATTGGGATGGTAGTAAAACACCCGCAGTTTCAGCACCTATTGGCGATTTTTTTGGTTTAGGTCTGGGTAAATCTAAAGCGTATAAAAATGCCTTATTCTCAAATCCAGAAGGGCGCTCTTTTAATTTTACAATACCAATGCCATTCAGGACAGCAGCAAAAATTGTTTTAATCAATGAGTCAAGTTCGCATGCGCTAATTTGGTATGATATCAATTATACTTCTGAAAAAGTACCCGATGATGCAATGTATTTTCATGCATACTGGCATCATGTAGCAAAAACAACCCTGGGCAAGGATTTTGAAATTTTACCTACGATCAATGGAAAAGGACGATTCATTGGAACCAATATTTCAGTGATTAGTGATACTATGTTGCGTGATACCTGGTTTGGTGAAGGGGAGGTGAAAGTATATTTAGATGGCGATAGCAAATTACCCTCACTTTCAGGAACTGGAACGGAAGATTATATTGGAACAGGATGGGGACAAGGTGAATACCAAGATCAGTTTCAAGGTTCATTAATTTCAGATGATAAAAAAGGGGAGTATTGTTTTTACAGATATCATGTACCAGACCCTATTTATTTTCAAAGTCAATGTAAGGTGACCATTCAGCAAATAGGGAATAGTTCTGTTGAAAAAATTAGAACACTTATAAAAAATGGAGCAAATATTACCCCTGTTTTTTTCATTAAACAAGAAGGCGGTCGCCTTGGCAGAGATATATTTAATTTAAAGGGCAACCCACCTATTACTTATGGGCTATTAGATACCAGTTTTGAAGGAGGTATTAATAATCCATTTTTTGATAATAAAAATTTTGGAATGAATTTTTATCGAACCGATGATTTGGCTTCAACCGCCTATTTTTATTTAGATAAGCCCTATAATAATTTAAATACCCAAGTAAGTAAATCGGATAAATTTGAGAAAGGTTCATTTGGGTATGACCTGGCTTTTTTAAAAAAATATCATAAGGATTTGGTTTTGTTAAAAAACGGAGAAGCTTCTTTAATTGTTTTACCAAAATACCAAGGCCGTGTAATGACTAGCTCGGCCGAAGGCGATAAAGGATTTAGTTTTGGATGGATTAACCATGATTTAATTGCAGCGAACAAACCAACACCTCATTTTAATGCTTTTGGCGGAGAAGAAAGATTTTGGTTGGGACCAGAAGGTGGGCAATTCTCCATTTATTTTAAACCCAATACCGAATTTAAATTTGAAAATTGGTATGTACCGCCAAGTCTTGATACCGAAGGCTTTGATTTAATAGCTACAACCAATACGGAGGCTAGCTTTAATAAAAAAATTCATTTATTAAATTATTCGGGTACCCAATTTGATTTGGAAGTAAACAGAAAAATTAAATTATTAAGCACTGAAAATATTACCAATGCCCTTGGTGTAAAAACAAGGGCTTCGATAAAAGCGGTTGGATTTGAAACAGAAAACAAAGTAAAAAATATAGGTCAATTCACGTGGACAAAAAATACAGGCCAATTATCCATATGGGTTTTGAGTATGTTGCAAGCGAATGATCATACCACGGTTTTTGTTCCCTACCAGAAAGGGGATGAAACTAAGTTAGGAAAAATTGTTACTGATGATTACTTTGGAAAATTAGATAGCACAAGATTACAAGTAAAAAATGGACACTTATTATTTAAAGCAGATGCAAAGCAAAGAAGCAAAATAGGCATCTCTCCATTTCGTGCAATACCAATGGCCGCAAGCTATGATGCACAAAACAAAGTTTTAACCATCATACAGTTTACTATGCCAGAAGGCAAAACGGATTATGTAAATTCATTATGGCAAATGCAGGCTGAACCCTTTAAAGGTGATGCTTTAAATGCCTATACGGATGGGCCGGTGGATGGCAAACAAATGGGTAAGTTTTATGAATTAGAAGGGTCCTCTCCAGCAATGGCTTTATCTCCAGGCGACACACAAACCCATATTCAAAAAACGATTCACCTAAAAGGAAATGAAATAGATTTAAACGCTTTAACACTAAAGCTATTTGGTGTAAAACTTAGTGAAATAAAGTTGTAGGCAATCAGTTATTGATTCAATTTACTTTCCATCAAATCTAAGGAGTACCATATTATCTAGAATTAAGTTAGATGACCAAATAAATTGAGCATCACTAAATTGTGAAGAAAAATTGGTAAAAGCAACTTTAGGCCCTACTTGCGCAGATGTAAAAATATTTGCTGAAGGCCATGCTTTATAATCGTAAGTAGTTGCATACCAGTCACTCGGAATTGCCCAATGTAATGCGTAAGAAGTATTTGCGGAAGTTGGGTAGGTACTACAACCATTCGAATTTCGATTGGTTCCAGTTTCCGTCACACAATTTACATTACTCAATGGTGCTATATAAAATGTTTGTGCTTGCCAATTTGCATTGGTGACAGTGCCATCGCTGAACTTCGCAATAAATCCTCCGTCGCCCGGATAAAAGGAATTGCCGCCATTAGGCTCACTACCAATACCTAAATTTTCCTCCCAATCAATTAGTTTAATTGCATATTTAATTGGCCGCTTTGCTTTAAACTTAACAAAGCTGGAATTAAATGGAGTATATGGTACTGGATCAACACCCACCAATTTTCCATTTACATATAGTTCATAATAATTATCTCCATACAAAAAACCACTTATAATTTCCCCATCGTTATCAATAATAATAACGGGGGCTTTTGCTGTATCCGCTAAATTTATTGTTGCAGGTGTTTTTCCAACACATTCGTTATATAAGTCAAATAGTTTTGTTCCACTTGTGAAATTATTTTCACCGGGAACAATCCATGTTCTATTGTCCTTTGAAATGATACTACCCATATTCGTAACCCTACCACCGCTACAACTATAAATGGAACTATTGGTAATTGTGCCAGTACCTTGTGTGACTGAGCCGCTACCTGTATAAGTTGTAGTAGGCAGCGTGACAATAGCATTATCTGTTTGCGCACTGTTTTTTGCACATCCGATAATAGATATACTAACAATTAAAATTATTATTTTATACTCCATCATTATTTTCTTTTATCGTTGATAGCTTGTTGTAGTTGCAATTCCTCCGGTATCTGTTAAAATGAAGGTATACTTATTACTTAAGTCCCAACTGTACTTTACATACCCCGTTTTAGCACCAATTTTATAGGTTAACAAATAACCATTGGGCCCAACGGCTACAAAATCAGTAATGCTTGCGCCTTTTAATGGATTGGTCGCTGGTCGTACAGGCTTTGTAAATGCTTGCGGCAATATTTGATTTTCTGGAGCAGCAGTGCTTGGATCTAAATTTACTTTTCCTTTCATTGCTCCTACTACATAAGGGTAGTTAGTAGTTCCATGGTAGTGGTAGATATTATTAGTACCAACATGACCATGGCAAGAATCTAATGTACTCATTACACTTCCATCAGGTTCTTTGCTGCCATAAACAGGGAATCCGTCTAATGCAAATGCAATAGGCTTTAATCCAGATGTAGTTGATAAGTGCAGTGGTGCTGAATGATAGTGATAATCATCGCCACGACCACAATGCCCTCCCCAATTATCTAATTCTCCAATCAAATAGGAATCCTCGCCGCGATTATTCAATGCATTAAATATGGGGATACCATTTACTGCAACAGCAACTGCCCCCTTCATTAAATTTGTTTTTGTACTTAATGGTGTTGTTGCATAAGCCGGCTGTAAAGGAATTGACCAACTATTGTTATCTGTATAAGGTTGTGAAATGGGTACTTGTTGTTGCCAACTGGTAATCCCGATCATCATATTATGACTGGGTAAGCCGTTTGAGCCAATATAAAAATAAGTATCATCCCATTTGGTCGTAATGGAGGGCTTATAGGGGGCGAAAGCAGAATCAATAAACCCAGTACTCGTTTTTGGGAGCGTAACAACAATGTTGTTGTTATTATTTGTATTCCCACTGGCATTGGTAGTTGTGGCTGATTTGCTACAGGCAATAGCAATGGTCGTTATTAGCATTAATGAAATGCCAAGGAGGTTTAAATTATTTTTTAATACATATTTGTTAAACAATAATGGTTTAAATATTTTGAATAGTAAAAGCGGTGTGAGTATAATTAATAGATATTGTAAAATTGTAATTAAAATAGTTGAATTTGAGTCGCTAGGTGTTGTATTGTCAAAGTGGTAGTTAATACCATTTAATTTATTAATTTTAAAATTGGCTAATTTTTGGTCTTGTATGCATAAATCTTGGATTGGCACTGCTAGTAATTTTCCATCTTCTTTTTCTAAATAAATCATATCGCCTTTATTCATTAAAAAATTACCTTTTAATGGATTGCCATTTTTTAATTGCCAAGTATTGTATACCGTTGCATCTCCATGATGATAATGACCACCACTATGTGCAAATGTTGATAGTGGATTAATAATTAATATTGCAATTATGAATGCAAAAAACACAAATAGCTTCTTTTTCATATAAATAATTTTATCTCGTATAGGTGACAGTCATAACTGTACTATCTAAAATTTTATTTCTAATGCCTGCAAGTAATATGTCCATCGTAACCTGCGAACTACTCACTGAAATGGTCGGTGCAGCACTTAATGCGTATAAAGTTAAAATATAAACCTTTGCGCCAGGTCCCTGAGAACAAGGCGGAGTATATGTATTTTTCCTATCCACTGTATTTATTCCAAAGCTTCCAATAGTTTTTGAGTTGTTCGTTAAGGAAGTAACAGCACTGGGGATGTTATACAATACAACATATACATGTTTATCCTCCGTGGGGTAGGTTGGTGGCAAATGATGCATCGTGATTGCATAAGAATTGGTCCCTGTGGGAGCATTTGACCACTGCAAACCTGGTGAAAACCCACTACTATCGCAGGTAAATAGTTTTGGGAAATTGCCATTATTGGCAAATCCGTTCCCAGTGAATAGGAGTTGTTTGGCAATGGTGATGGGGGTAGGATTAACTGTATTATTGTTACTATCTGTACTTGTGCTTTTAGTGCAACTTGAAAAACTAATAAAAATTAATAAAGGTATTAAAATTGATCTCATAAGATTAGCGCTATTGGTATTTTGACAGATACATATTAATAAGGTTTAATTTTTATAAACTTTATTTCACATGTTATGACTAATTTAACAAGTTGCAAACTTTATACCAAGTAAAAAATAAATAATACAGCATTAAGTATTATTTTGTGTATACAATATTTACTTTATGCACTATTTCTTTAAACCGATTAAAATAATATTTAATCTATTTTTTCTGTTTATTTCTTTAAAAGGGTATGCGCAATCATCCAATATTAATTGGCCGGCTTTTATGCAGGAGCAAAGGCTTAATTGGGATTCTATTAGTGACAACTATTATTCGGGTATACTTTTGGGTAACGGGCAGCTAGGTACTAATATTTATAAGGAAAATAATCATGCGATCCGATTTGATATCGGAAGATCAGATGTCACTGATCAACGACCACATAATTCGGATACAGTTGCTTTCGAACAATTATTATCAAGACCGCGTTTGCCTATTGGGAAAATGTTATTAAATTCCAATGGAGAAATTTTATCTGCTGATATGCATTTGGATATTTACAATGCAGAAAGTAATGGAACCATAAAAACAACCAAAGGAACCATTCATTTTTTTGCATACGTTCCAACAGGACAAGATGTTATTGTAGTAAAAGTGTATGGTACAGGAAATGAAAAAAACATACAATGGCAATGGGTGGGAGAAGAAAGCATTTCGCCAAGAATCACTTCCCAAAGTAAAAAGAATGGCATCATAGATTATCAGTATAATCCAGCCTTTGTTGAAAAAGATTCAGCAGGATATCATATTTGTCATCAGCCACTTTTATATAGTAATGGTTATAGCACCGTGTATAAGGTAACGAAAACAATAGATACCAGTGTATTATTAATTGCAGTGGGTAATGCAGTTGAAGTAAATAAAAGTGCCACTGCAGAAGCCATTCAATTTATAAATAACTATTTAATAAATGGGGAATTCAATATATTACAGAATCACCGCAATTGGTGGCATCATTTTACACAGCAAAGTTTTATTTCCATTCCCGATGCTAGAATGCAAGGGTATTATTGGATGGAGCAATACAATATAGCATCCGCTACCAGAGCGGGCAAGCCAATGGTTGATTTGATGGGGCCATGGTATAAAAGTAAAACACCTTGGCCTGCTATTTGGTGGAACTTAAATACACAATTGGCTTATTCGTCTGTATTTGCTTCCAATCATTTGGAATTAGGCAGGTCACTGTTTGATGCATTTTACAATAATCAAAATACATTAATTAAAAATGCCCCAGCAAAATGGCAGTATGATGCAGCTGCTGTGAATCGTATTTCATCTTACGATTTACATTCACCTGTATTAAATGAAGAAATTGAAAATGGAAAATTTGAACCAGGAAATTTAACCTGGGCTTTATTTTATTACCATAAGTATTTTTTATATTCGAAAGATACCAATGAATTACAAACGCGCATATTCCCATTACTTAAAAGATCGGTCAACTTTTTAATTCACTTATTAAATAAGGATGATCAAGGTATTTATCATTTAGTAAATTCATTTTCTCCAGAATACAGCGATGCAGTAGATGCACATTATAGTTTAAGTGCTTTAAAGTGGGGATTAAAAACATTGATTAATACTGACCAGTTACTTAAATCCAATGATGCTGACAGAAAAAAATGGGAAGAAATTTTAATGCATTTGCCACCCTATTATAGCAATGAAAAAGGCTATTTAATTGGGAAGGACAAAGAATTATTAACTGGACATCGCCATTTTTCACATTTGATGATGATATATCCTTATCGCGAAGTTTCACTTACGGATTCTGCTACTTTAGCTATAGCAAATAAATCCACTAATTATTGGATTTCAATGAATAAAAAGTTTAGGGGTTATTCCTATGTTGCTGCTTCATCGATGGCTTCCTTATTAAATAAAGGCAACTTGGCCTATAATTTTTTAGATACCTTTTTATTAAAACATTCCGAAGTGAATGGATTATATGCGGAAGCAGGACCTTGTTTTGAAACGCCCCATGGCATGACGAATAGCTTATTAGAAATGTTATTACAAAGTCAGGAGCCTATCATTCAAGTTTTTCCTGCAATACCAGATGCATGGGAAGAAGCAAGTTTTGAAAATTTGCGTGCGGAAGGTGCATTTTTAGTAAGTGCGGCGCGCAAGTCAAGTAAAACTGCAGTTATGATTGTTAAAAGTGAAAAAGGTGGAGTTACTACTATAGTGACAACTATTCCTACAAGTGCATTGAACCTTGCATCCAATATGGGTAACCCCAATTACCAATTAAAATATGAAAATAACAAAACTTATATCACACTAAATACCAAAGTGGGAGAGGTAATTACAATTAGAGATAAAAACTTTCCAACAGCAGTCATAACTCCAGTAAAAAGTACAAGCTATGAAGCACAATGGTGGGGGTTTCAAAAAAATCACAAGGAAAGTATTTTGAAAAAAAATCGCAATTAAACTGAAGCGATATATTCAGGAGCAGTATTTATTATTCAAGATATTTAATTAACTTGAGGCGCATTATTATAAGGTATTAAAATAAGTATACTATGAAAAAATTTCTACTCGTTTCAATTGCATTTTTATTGTTCGTAAATTTTGCAACTAGTCAAACAATGATTAAGGCGGTCAAAATTGGCGATAAAATTGATGTCTCTATTAATAAAATGTTTTTTACGAGTTATATTTTTTCTGAAAATGAAAAATATCCTTTTTTCTTTCCAGTAAATGCGCCATCAGGATCGGGGGTAACCTCTATGAGAAATGGTGTTTGGCCACATCATAGTTCCTTGTTTTTAGGATGCGATAAATTAAATGGCGGCGATTATTGGAATAAGGAAATGGAAAGAGGGAGAATTGTATCAGTCCGCGAAAAAATTGTTGAAAACAATGGCTCAAGAGTGGTCATTGAAAATGATTGTATTTGGCAACGCCCGGGTGCGCCCTCTCCCATACAAGATTTTAGAAAAATCACCATCACTGCTCCTTCTAAAGATCAATTTCAAATTGATTTTGAAGTGCGTATGGAAATGTTAATCGATGTGACTATTGAAAAAACAAACCATTCCTTTTTCTCAGGTCGTATGGACGCATCACTGACTGTTGAAAATGGTGGTACTATGATTGACGCTGATGGCGCGAAAGGTGAAAAAGCAACTTTTGGAAAACCTTCTCCATGGATTGACTGCTACGGTAAAAGAGGAAATAAAATTGAAGGAATGGCGATTATGCAACACCCTACTAATAATTGGTATCCATCGCCATGGTTTACGCGCGATTACGGCTTTTTTTCACCTACACCCATGTATTTCCCAGCTGATGATAAAAATACTTATTTGAAAAAAGGAGATATTGTACATCTAAAGTACAGAGTGTTAATTCATAATGGAACGCACGAAACTGCCAAGATTGCCGAGGCATTTGCTACGTATGCAGCAGAAAAATAAGTTGTCGTCTTTCATAACTATTTGAACACACGAAATAGCTGTACTAACCATTCCTTGTCCAATTTAAAAATTATCTTAAATGCGTCATCTAATATTTGTATTTCTTTTTTTAATAAGCTTCACTAATTTTTTAACAGCACAAATATCTGGTTACAAAGTTCCAGCAGTGGCAAATCCTACAGCTAGATTAGTATTACTGAAAGAAAAATGGGACCTGTTGCATCAGCCCATACCTAAATTGGGATTGCGTGATTGTTTTTTATTCATTTTAGATGCAATGGATACAAAACAATTTAATCAAAACGACATTGAGTGGCTATTAAATAAAATGATTACCCGGGTTGTTACAAATCCCAAAGATTTTAATTATGGTAATATTTATTGGAGCTGGGTAAATCCTAAAAATATAGTTGAAGATAATAATAATGTTGAATTTTGCGTACAATATGGTATTCTTATCAAGTTGTTATATGATAATCAGTTATCTGCTGGAAGTCGAAAGGCGCTTGATACTATATTTGATTATGCTTTAAGTGGAATAACTAGAGCCAATGTGCGCGTTTCCTATACCAATATATATTTAATGCGTATTTGGAACTTAATTGCCCTTGGCCAAGTATATAATAAGCCCGAAGTTTTAGAACAAGGCCGAGCTTATCTTAATATATTAATAAAGCATATTGCAAACTATGGAAATAGAGAGTATGATAGCCCTACCTATGGCGGTGTTGATTTAGAGTCACTCTTATTACTTTCGCAATTTGCAAAGGATAAAGATATTCAAACCAAGACTGCAGATTTGTTGAATTTATTTTTGACTGATTTCTGTTCGCATTATAATCCATTGGGTGGATTTTTGGGCGGCGCGCATAGTAGAGATTATAACCGAGCATTTGCAAGAGATTTACTAGAAGAAAAATATTTTAATCCCTTATTAGGGAAAGTCAATAATAATAATCAATTATTTCATCAAGTATGTTTTACTAGGTTAAAGGAGATTGGCTTAAGCCCACAACAAAAGAATTTACTACATCGAAAAAATAAATTTATCATTCAAAAGTGGGACAGTTTTCCTAATGCATATGCGACCGAATATGTGGGTAAAAAAGTAGCTATAGCTTCATCGAATCAAACCTATAGCCCTGATGACAAAGCTTTTGTTATTTATTTAAGTAGTAAAACAGTTCCTGAAATGGCTAATATAACATATGTCATGGAAGGTCGAGATGATCATTATGGACAATGGGGTGCACAAGGCTGGGGCGATAAATTTTTAAATTTACAATCCAAAAATTACCCCTTAAATGGCGGCTGGGGCAAAACAAGACATTTGATGCCATTTATGCAGGTTGCTCAAAATAAAAACGAGTTTGTCATGTTGGTATCAGGGCAAAAGGACCATAATAGTATCAAGGATTATTTAAATTCCACCATCTTATTACCGAATGCTTTTAGTGAAGTATGGGTGGGCAATAAAAAAATAACAATTCCAGCCATTGGGGAACAACTAAGTTTAGATGCTACAAAAACATTTTTTGCAAAATTTGAAGACGTCGTTGTCGCTATTAAAATTTTATACGATGATGCTACTACTAACGAATCGGCGTATATCATTAATGATGGGTTTCAATATAACGCTTCTCGTGAAAACTTTTCGTTAACTAATAATAAACTGATTCGAATGACATTAAAACATTCGAATAATGGAAAGGCGACGATTGCTATGTGGTGGGAAACAGCAGAGGGGATAACCACTGACTCTGCATTTGCTACATTTAGAGCAACTGTACTCAATGCTACATCTGAAGTAGCGAATCATGCAGGTATTTTGGATGTATCAGTGATGACACCACAAGGCAAATTAGGGGTAAAGGCGGACTTGAATCTTAAAAAAAGAATTACTTATTACAATCCCACCCCATTACCTGCGCAATTTTTATTCAATGTAGATGGCGTTGAACTAGGAAAAAAAATCATGCAGAAGTATCAGTAAAAATTAATGGCATCAAAGGGAAAGGGGGTCAAATATGGTTTACCGGAATCTACTGAGGACCTCATTAAAAATAGCAAAGTAAAAATGTGGGTGGATTGGGTGGAGGTATCTCGTTAAAATGAGATATATCTAGGCATTATTTATTTTTATAATAACGATAGAAATTATATCCGATTTCTTCGTAGCTCGTTCGTTATTCTTTATAATTTTTCCCTTAAATTTGGTAAGGAAAAAAATTTCCATTTTAGTGGATAATTAAAAAAATAATAATGAAAAATCATTTCAAGCAATTCTCGATCACCTTAATTTTACTAATTGTTGTATTTAATTTAGCTGCACAAGTAAAACAGATTGACGATTTACGAATAACACAACAACACCCAAGAATACTTTTATTAAAAGGGGAAGAAGCGAATTTAGTCAGCTCAATAAAAAAAGATCCTGTATGGTCCATGTTGCATGGTGCAATACTGAAGGAAAGCGACCGTATCATTACTTTAGCACCCATTCAAAGAATCCAAATTGGCCGCAGACTATTAGATAAATCAAGAGAGGCAATAAGGAGACTATTTTATTTATCCTATGCCTATCGTACCACCAATGATCAAAAGTATTTTATTAGAGCAGAAAACGAAATGTTAGTGATAGCAGGTTTTAGTGATTGGAATCCACCCCATTTTTTAGATGTAGCAGAAATGACCATGGCCATGTCCATAGGTTATGACTGGTTATTTGATCAACTTTCTCAAGCATCAAAAGATTCAATACAAAATGCGATCATCAAAAAAGGAATTGAACCATCACTTGATAGTAAAAATAATAGTTGGTTGAAAGTGGAACACAATTGGAATCAGGTGTGTAATGCAAGTATGTCTTATGGCGCCATGGCTATTTATGAGCGAGATCCCAAATTGGCTAAAATGGTTATTAATCGTGCTATTGAATCAATGGCAATTCCAATGAAGGATTATGGACCTGATGGCATTTATCCTGAGGGCTATGGTTATTGGGGATATGGAACCACTTTTAATGTTTTATTCCTAAGTGCACTTGAAAAAATATACGGTACTGATTTTGGCATGACGAAAGCACCTGGCTTTTTACAAACTGCTAGTTTTATGGAAAGCATGACTGGCACCACTGGTAAGCCTTTCAATTATTCGGATGCAGGGGGTAACGGCTCATTTAATCCAGCTATGTTTTGGTTGGCAAATAAGGTAAAAGATCCAAGCTTACTTTGGGTTGAAAAATCCTATCTTAAAATAGAAAGGTCAGATAACCTAGTGAGGGAAAGGATATTGCCAGCTATTATGTTATGGAAAGGACAAATAGCAACAAAAGATATTAAAGCACCTATTGCAACTGCATTTGTAGGCAAAGGAAAAAATCCAATGGCATTGATGAGAACATCCTGGACGGATTCAAATGCAATTTATATTGCAGCAAAAGGAGGATCTGCATCAATCAATCATGCACATATGGATATTGGCTCCTTCATCATGGATGCTGATGGTCAAAGATGGGCAATGGATTTTGGTATGCAAGACTATGAATCACTTGAGTCCAAGGGTGTTAAACTTTGGGGGCGTACGCAGAATTCTGAAAGATGGGATGTTTTCAGACTTAATAATTACGCACACAATACGCTTACTATTGATAGCCAACTTCAGGTGGTAGAAGGAGATGCACCCATTATAAATGATAGTAAAGATCCAAATTTCATGCAGGTAACATTTGATTTGAGTACGGTATATAAAAATCAACTTGCCTCAAGTACTCGGGGTATTGCTATTGTAAATAAAAATCATGTTGTTGTAAGAGATGAGATTCAAACATTAAATCATGAAACTAAAGTTAGATGGACAATGCTCACACCTGCTGATGTTGAAATAGTAGGACCGGAAACAGCAATCTTAAAAAAAGGAGGAAAGACGCTTACCTTAAAGGTATCAGGCGCAAAAAATATTACGATGAAAACCTGGTCTACAATTCCACCACGGGATTATGATGCACCCAATCCCGGCACCATACTAGTAGGCTTTGAAGCCATTGTTCCTGCTAACACTAAAGTCGATTTTGATATATTGTTAATTCCAGGTTCAAAATCGAGCATTGTAACGCCAAAAGTTAAACCATTGCGTGCTTGGTAAAAATAGTAGTTTATAAAATTGATTAATCATAGGACAGGATAAGTTGATGAATAACACCAATATACATAACGAGCGTATTCGAAAAATGATTTTTGGATCTGTGTATCCACTTTATTTAGCAAAAGTGGAAAAGAAGAGTAGAACCAAGGAGGAATTAAATCAGGTAATTACTTGGTTGACAGGTTATGATAATAAGAAATTAGAAAAACTAATACAGGAAAAGGTAAGTTTTGAAATATTTTTCAATCTTGCAAAACTTAATCCGAATGCGCATTTGATTACTGGCGTAATATGTGGTTATCGGGTGGAAGATATTGAAGATAGACTAACCCAACAGGTTAGGTATTTGGATAAACTCGTTGATGAATTGGCAAAGGGTAAAAAAATGGAAAAAATTTTAAGATCAGAATAAACATAAACAATGAAATTAACAAAAGAGGCGCATCATTTGATGCGCCTCTTTTTTGCTTTTAATGTATCTTCAGATCAAGTCGCTTTGATTTTTAAAGTGCAAACTTAATATATTTTACAATTTAGTTGTTTTGTATATTTTAACTGTTCCATCATTTTCGTTGCTTGTAACAATTAAACTTTGATTAATGGGGCTTTTAGAAGCAGGTATGAAAATGAGGCCTTCTGGTGCATCACCTGTTTTATACATTTTAATAAATACTGGAGCAGTTGGATTGGTGATATCATAAATAGCAAACGCATCTGCTCTTTCTAATCCAATAATTGCGATATTTTTGCTACCTATTCTTCCAAGGCATACTGATTCAGGCTCAACCCCTTTATCA
>Ga0114969_10001985_pt1 | contig 16981 bp, 19 predicted proteins | sample M_130807_MF_Meta_FD_87316 | JGI IMG/M metagenome (GOLD analysis project Ga0114969, IMG submission 87316) | Freshwater microbial communities from Lake Montjoie, Canada to study carbon cycling - M_130807_MF_MetaG | ecosystem: Environmental > Aquatic > Freshwater > Lake | place: Lake Montjoie...
CGGCAGGACCGGCAGGACCGGCAGGACCGGCAGTGCCGGTTCCTGCACCCCGTGTTGGTGTCGGAGGGTCAACGACGATGCCAGAAAAGTCGACGTTCGAAGGGCGAAACGCGTCGGGCGCGACCGTGTCGGACTCCATGGTGTGCGAGGGCGGATCAATGCGCGTGTTGGAACCACCGAGCATGTCGCGTGCCAGGGCATCGGCTGCCATTGCCGATTCGAGCGTGACGAGCTCGACGATCTCCCCACTTTGCACACGGCGGCGGCGAAAGACGAAATAGACCGCTGCCGCGCCGACGAGGACTGTCGCACCTCCGGCAGCAGGGCCGAAGGGGAACCGCGACTGCTCGCCGGCGCCGGGGATGCCTGGCGGGCCGGTTGGCCCGCCTGCGCTTCCACCCGCGGGCGCGAGTGAGTTCGAGCCGGCTGCCGGCGTCGGCAATGCGAGCGGTGCATCGAGCTTGAATGACGCGTCGTAGGTCGCGCGGCACGCATCATCGGTCTGAATGTACGTCGCCTGGATGTCGGTGCCTGTGACTTTGCCAGTGTAATCCTCGGACTTGCCCGAGATGTGGAATGTGCCGTCGGGGTTCAGCGTGCCTGTGGCCACATCCTTTGTCGACGGTTGCGTGATCGTGAGTTGGTTCCCGCTGACCTCGAAGATGAAGCGGTCGGTGAAGGGGCGCTGCCCGCGGCAGGCGCCGCTCGTGGGCTTGAACGTTCCAGTCCCGTTAATCGGTGCAGCGATTGCGATCGTGGTGAGTGTCACCGTCCAGATCAGAGTGAGCATGAGCGCTACTCCGACGTTGCTTCGCGTCCGGCGCAGCAGTACGAGCGACATGGCAAGGACCTCGTGCGGCGGATCGGCTGGCCCGCTTGGCGCGACTATAGCGAGACGGCTTCGACCTCGCCGTATCCGACGTGCAGCCGTGACTTACGCTGACTGCATGACATCGATCTGGGCAGAGAGCGTTGGACGCAGTCTCGACGAGGCGTTGGGGTTGCTGGCTGCTGCGGTGCAGGACTGCTCCGATGAGCTGTGGGTGACGCCGCTGTGGCGGGTGCCGGATCCGGCAGCGGATCGCGAGGTGCTCGGTGCTGACGGGCGGGCGATCGACGCTCCGTTGCAGCGGAGTGCGCTCGTGCAGCGGCACGCGATGCCGTGGGGTGTGGCGTGGCATGCGCTCGAGTGTGTCGACTACGACTTGAGTGGCGAGCTCGAACGGTGGGCTCCTCCGGCTCCGTTCGTCGGGCATCCTCACTGGCGTGATCTCACGAGCTTGCCCGCGGCGTGGTCACGGCTCGAAGTGCTCGCGTACATCGAGTACTGCCGCGAGCGGGTGCGGGACACGCTTGCGGCGATGAGTGATGCACAGGCCTCGACGTTGTTGCCGGCGGGGCATCGCTATGGCGGGCAGCCGCATGCGTGGGTGATCACTGCGCTGGTGGGGCACACGACCGAGCATGCGGCGCAGATTCGGCAGTTCATCGCTGCTGTGTCAGATCAGACGTCTACCTCGGACTAGCGCAGCACTCGATCACCAGGCGTTCGGGTCGCCGTCTTGTGAGAGCGTGAAGGTGAGGCGGACCTGGTGGGCGTTGGCCTCGGCCCAGTCGCACATGGACGCTAGTTCGCGGAGGCGTGGGACGAGGGTGTCGTAGCCGGAGAGCAGGTCTCGCAGCACCTCGTCGTCGGAGTCGATGGCGGTGGTGACGGCGCGGGCACTGGCTGCGAGGGGGGCCGGGTCCTGCCAGGCGTGGTCGAGAGCGAACTGGTCGTCCTCGTCTTCCACCTCGAGGTCGGCGTAGGTGAGCAGTGGGCGCAGGTCGACCTTGTGCTTGCGCTGCATCTGCATCGCGGCCTGGGCGAGCTCGTGCATGCCGCCGAGGCGGAGCGTGTAGGCCCAGGAGATGAAGAAGAGGACGACCGTGGGGTCGCCCTCGAACTGCACCGGGCACGCCTCCTCGTTCTGTTCGTTGTTGAACTCGACGAGGAGACGTGTCTGCTGCTGTTGCGTCACCGGTACTCGTGTCTTACGCGCTTGCCTCGGATGAGTTCGTCGTTAGACGTCGAGGGTGGCGGCGAGGGCGTGGGTCATGATGAATGCCTTGCGCGGCGGGACGTCGTCACCCATGAGCTTGGTGAAGAGGTCGTCAGCGGCCTCGGAGTCGTTGACGTGGACCTGCAACAGCACGCGGTTGGTTGGGTCCATGGTGGTGGTCCAGAGCTGATCCGGGTTCATCTCGCCCAGACCCTTGTAGCGCTGCATGGTTTGGTTCTTCTTCTCGTTGGTCGCCATGTACGCGTCGCGCTCGATGTCGGAGAAGAGCCACGTGACGTTGCGACCAGAGGTCATGCTGTAGAGCGGCGGCTGCGCGATGTACAGGTAGCCCGCCTCGATCAGCTGGGGCATGAAGCGATAGAAGAAGGTCAGCAGCAGGGTGCGGATGTGGGCGCCATCGACGTCGGCGTCCGTCATGATGATGACCTTGTGGTAGCGCAGCTTGGCGAGGTTGAAGTCCTCACCAAACGAGGTGCCGAGCGCGGTGATGAGGATGCGGATCTCCTCGTGCGCCAGCATCTTGTCGAGGCGCGCCTTCTCGACGTTGAGGATCTTGCCTCGGAGCGGGAGGATCGCCTGGTTGCGACGGTCACGCGCGCTCTTGGCCGAGCCACCGGCGGACTCGCCCTCGACGAGGTAGATCTCGCTGAGCGCCGGGTCGGACTCGGAGCAGTCGGCGAGCTTGCCGGGGAGCATGGAGCCTTCGAGGACGCCCTTGCGCTGGACGAGGTCGCGGGCCTTGCGGGCGGCCTCGCGCGCACGTGATGCGGTCAGTGCCTTCTCGATGATGCGACGGCCGACGCTGGGGTTCTCGTCGAGGTACTGGCCGAGCGCCTGCGCGACGGCGGAGTCGACGATGCCCTTCACTTCGGGGTTGCCGAGGCGGGTCTTGGTCTGGCCCTCGAACTGCGGCTCGCCAAGCTTCACGCTGATCACGGCGGAGAGGCCCTCGCGGACATCGTCACCAGTGAGGTTTGGGTCCTCGTCCTTGAGGATCTTGGCGCGTCGCGCGTACTCGTTGAGCGCGCGCGTGAGCGCGGAGCGGAAGCCAGTCATGTGGCTGCCGCCGTCGATGGTGTTGATGCAGTTCGCGAACGAGTGCACTGACTCCGTGTAGGAGGCGTTGTACTGCAGGGCGACCTCGACGGAGATGCCGTCGCGCTCCACGGCGATCGAGATGGGGTCGGGGTGCAGCGGGGCACGGCCACGGTTGATGTGGCGGACGAATGCCTCGATGCCCGAGTCGAAGTAGAAGTTGCGCTCGTTGCCGTCGCCACGGAGGTCGATGAACTGAATCCAGACACCCTTGGTGAGGTAGGCCTGCTCGCGGAAGCGGGCGGCGACGGTGTCGAACTCGTAGTCGAGCGTCTCGAAGATCTCGTGGTCTGGCATCCAGCGGACTCTGGTGCCGGTGTGCTCGGGCTTGGCGCCGCGGACCTTCTCGATATCGCCCTGCGCGGCGCCGCGCACGTAGGTCTGGCGGTAGAGGGCACCATCGCGCGCGATCTCGGCGACGAGCTCGGTGGAGAGGGCGTTCACGACGGAGGCACCGACGCCGTGGAGGCCGCCGGAGACCTTGTACCCGCCACCGCCGAACTTCCCGCCGGCGTGAAGCACAGTGAAGATGGTCTCGACGCCGGAGCGGCCGGTCTTCTCGACCTTGTCGACGGGAATGCCTCGACCGTTGTCGTGCACAGAGACGTGGCCGTCGGGCTCGATGATGACCTCGATGTGGTCGCAGAAGCCGGCCATGGCCTCGTCGATCGCGTTGTCGACGATCTCGAAGATCAGGTGGTGGAGACCACGCTGATCGGTGGAGCCGATGTACATGCCGGGGCGCCGCCGCACGGCCTCCAGACCCTCGAGGACCTGGATATTGGCGGCTGTGTAGTCGCCCTTGTCTTCCGTGTTGCGGGCTGTTCGGCGTGTCGTCATGCGTCCTCGCTTCTCGCTGGGCTCACATCGTGCGCGTGCCGCGAACCGGCGCGCTGAGTGCAGATTTCCAGGCGGCCTTGATCGCTCGAATCGGGCGGAAATTCGCCAGTTCGTGATGATTGAAGTGCCCTGTGATTCTACCACGAACGCGCGTTCTGGCACGCCGTTTTCAGCTCTTCGCCTGGCGGCTCATCGGGCTTGGTACACCGCACTTTGCTGCTGAACTCAATGCGCGCATTCGCGCGCAGCAGGGGAGACCCCTGCACCCCCTTCGGACAACATTGCGTGCCTACAATCCTCGTCATGAACGATGTTTCTGTGGTGACTTTTGGGCCGATCGGCGTGGTCGCCAACGCGGGTGAGGACGTCAATCGTCAGGACTGGTCGCGCGTGCGCAGCGAGGTGCGACTACGCGCTGAGCTGGCCGATGCATTGCTCGGTCTGAGCGAGTACTCGCATGTGATCGTGATCGGGTATCTCGACCAGATTCCGGCGGAGCTGCGTGAGCGTGCGCAGGCGTATCCGTCGGGTGATTCGAAGTTGCCGTTGCAGGGGGCGCTCGCGTTGCGGGGCGGGGCGCGGCCCAATCCACTGTCGTTCACGGTGTGTCGATTGCTCGAGATCGAGGGCGCGACGTTACGCCTCGAAGGGCTCGACCTGGTGGATGGGACGCCGGTGTTGGATGTGAAGCCGTACATCGCGTTCTACGACTCGGAGCCGGCGGCGACGTTGCCGAAGTGGGCTGGGGGCTGACGCTGGGTTAGCGCGAGGGCGCGTCGTCGGAGATCGAGGACAGCGCCTGCGGCGCTGGATGAGTTATTCCCGCCCTCCCACCCTGTGAGGGCTTCGCCCGTCGACCCCACCGGGGCTACCGCCCCGGACCCCGTTCGGAGTCGGACTGAGCAAACTGGCTTGCCTCGTTGGTGAGCGCCACGGAGACTGACGGCATGGATCTTGGAATTATTGGGCTGGCTCGGTCGGGGAAGACGTCGTTGTTCAACGCGGTGACGCGTGGGCAGGCGCAGGTTGGGGCGTACTCGTCGCAGTCGGAGCCGAACATCGGCATCGCGCGCGTGCCCGACGAGCGCATCGACGCGCTGGCGGCGGTGTTCAAGCCGAAGAAGATCACGTACGCGGAGATCCGATGGGTGGACTACCCGGTGGCGGGCTTCGGCGCTGAAGGCCCGGGCAACCGCTTCCTGGCGGAGATCGCCGGCCTCGACGCGATCGTGCATGTGGTGCGGGCATTCGAGGATGACTCGGTGCCACACCCGGAGCAGACGATCGATGCGCATCGCGACATTGAGGCGTTGGACCTCGAGCTGACGTTCGCGGACCTCGCGCTGATCGAGCGGCGGTTGCAGCGCATCGAGTCGGAGATGCGCTCGATGAAGGTGGCCGACCGCGCACGCATCGAGGAAGACCGCGATCTGCTGCAGCGGCTGCAGAAGGAGCTCGAAGCAGGGCACGCGATCCGTAGTGTCGCGCTGTCGGAGGCTGAGCGTCGCGTGCTCGCGGCGTACCAGTTCGTGACGCGATTGCCGGTACTGCTGATCATCAACATCGGTGAGGCGCAGCTGGCGGATGCGGCAGCGCTCGAGGCGGAGTTCACGGAGCGACACGGCGGCGACGGCATCGCGGTGTCGACGCTGTGCGCGAAGGTCGAGGCGGAGCTGGCATCGCTCGATGCAGAGGAGGCGGCGGAGTTCCGTCGCGACCTCGGACTGCCGGAGGAGTCGCCGCTCGACCGCGCGATCCAGGCGGCGTATTCGTTGCTCGGCCTGCAATCGTTCATCACAGCGGGCGACGATGAGTGTCGCGCGTGGACGGTGCCTCGTGGTGCGATGGCGCCGGAGGCTGCCGGCAAGATCCACAGCGATCTCGAACGCGGGTTCATCCGCGCCGAGGTGGCGCGCTGGGACGAGATGGTCGAGGCGGGTGGCTCGAATGCTGAGCTGAAGAAGCGCGGGAAGCTGCGCACCGAGGGGAAGAACTACGTCGTCCAAGATGGCGACGTGATCAACATCCTCTTCAACGTGTGACTCGTCACCGTTCCTGTGAGCGTCCTCGGTGGTTTGCACTGGGCGGCTGAGGTCGCCTGGGCTGGGTTGTGTGCGTTTACGGAACGATGTGTGCGGCTCGATCGAACGGTATGCGCTCGTGTGTGGCGTGTTCGAGGAGTGACGCGGCGGTGTCGCGCGCACGCGCGATCAGGTCGTCGGGGTAGCGCATCGCGAGCAGGTGCTCGGCGAACTCGTCCTCGTCGAGGAGGACTGGGCCAGACTCGGTGAGGATCACGTCGAGATCGAGGTCGACCCATCGGACCGTCTCGCCATCGAAGGTCACGGGCAACGCGACGTTGACGTAGGTCAGCAGCGAGGCCTGATCCGGGAACGCCAACGGCTCGTGGTAGTGCTCCGCGTTCCACCACACGTCCTGATTCGGCCAGAAGACGTGCGTGAACGTCGCCTGCGTGTCGCGCTGACCTCGATAGGTTTGCATCGGGGTGCCGCCTCGCACGAGTAGCACCAGCTGCGAGTCGTCCTCGATGGGCACGAGCTCGGCGAGGTAGTCGTAGTGGGGCGAGCCGTCGAACTTCGTCGAGAGCACGCGCACCAGTTTGGGGACGAGCCGGGACGTATTCGCTGCGCTCATGCGGTGATCTTTAACTGTGCTGCGATGGGTTCGTCGAGTGCGGCTTGTAGGATCGAGGCGTGATTCGAAACTGGCTGCGAGATGCGATGGTGCCTCACTCGCTGCGCAAGTGGGCGGACGAGGTGCGTGGTGACACGCTCGCGGTCGCCTCGGCGCTGCGTGATCCTCGGACGCCGCTGCTGGCGAAGCTGCTAGGCGCGGTGGTTGTGGCCTATGCGTTCTCGCCGATCGATCTGATTCCAGATTTCATCCCCGTCGTGGGGTATCTCGATGACCTGGTGCTGGTGCCGATCGGGCTGAAGATCGTGCGCTCGATGATCCCGGCGGAGGTGCTGGCGGAGCATCGCGTGCGTGCGGCTCGCACGGAGCAGCGGGTGCGGGGGTTCGTCGGGGCGGGGTTTGTGGCGAGCGTTGGGTCGTTCCTCGTGGGCTTCGTGCTGTGGTGGTTCGGGCGGCGGTGACGCGCGCTAAGTGACGCGATAAAAGTCGATAGAGTCATCGAGCAGGAAACGTGCCAGCAGTGGTGTGACGTCCATACCGGACATGCGGTATAGGAAGTTAACTAGGTCATTTGCAAGTTCGTCACCGGCAGTCGCCACCGCTTCAAGTGTCTCGACTGCAACCTGTTCGCTTGGGCCGATGCGCCTCTTGTTGTGGCTGAACTTCCCTCGGACGCTCAGCAAGCTCGGTTCGGACTTTCCAGCGTTCGCAAGAAAGTTTGGGACCCGCCAGGCGCCGTGGAGGTAGCGGTTCCGCTCCTCACCAAACGACTTCAGTCGTTTCAGTAGAGGGTTGAACGCCTCGCGTTCGCCTTTAACAGCTGTTAGCCCGGCCAGGAGCTCGCACTTTCCTTGGTACTGCATTTCCGCGGAGATCAGCACGCCCTCGTTGCTCGAAATGTCGAGCAGATGCCAGCAGGCGAGTTCCACGATGTGTTCGAGCGAGGCGTGCGCAATGGCAATTCGACCGATGGCCGTTGCATGCGCCGTGGGCATCTCTGAGGAAGTCACGTTGGAAGTATGGCACCGCGAACTCGGTGCTGCCTCGGTATAGTGGTGCGCGTTCGAGGAGGCCGGCGATGGCAGACGAGACTCGCGCTGAGGTGTTGGCAACGATCACGGACGACGTTGAGCGAGCGCTCGGCGGCGGGATTCCGATCGCGGTGGCGACGGTGATGGATGTGGGCGAGCAGGCCGGGCTCGAGGTCGGCACGAAGATGATGATTCGCCGCGATGCGGTGGATTCCGAGGTGGGCTCGATCGACGGTGGTGGGGCGGTCGATGAGCAGGTGCGTGAGGGCGCGCAATCGCTGTTCGAGACGTTCCCGCGTATGGCGTTGCAGATCCTCTACATCGGCACCGAGCACAACGTGGTGACTCGACGGTCGCAGGCGAAGCCGGGCGACGCACGGTTGATGCTCGAACTATTCGAGGCGCCGCCGCAGCTCGTGATCGCGGGCGGCGGGCATGTCGGCCTCGCTGTGGCGACGATCGCGGAGATCGTGGGCTTCGACATCACCATCGTGGATGACCGCCAGGAGTTTGCGAACCCCGAGCGCTTCCCGATGGCGAAGAACGTGATCTGGGGCGACTTCGGCGAGGTCTTCGACGCGATGGACCTCGGCGCCTCCCACTCGATCGTGCTCGTGTCGCGAGGGCATCAGCAGGACACGATCGCGCTGCGGCACACGGTGCAGCGTGGTGCGGGCTACATCGGGATGATCGGGAGTCAGCGGCGCACCGGGACGGTGCTGCAGATGCTGATCGACGAGGGCGTGCCGGAGGCGGCGGTGGCGAAGGTGCACACGCCGATCGGGCTCGACATCAACGCCGAGACGCCGGAGGAGATCGCGCTGTCGATCCTCGCGGAGATCGTGCTGGTCCGGAAGGGCGGCACGGGCGTGAAGCTCTCGACGATCAAGGGTGCGAACGCCCGTCGGAACGCCAGCGCGACGGTCGGCTAGGCACGCTCGCGGCGGTTCCTCGTTTGACCTCGGTGCTGGCGTTTACCTCGGTGATCCACGCTTCAGCGCGGTGTCAGGTAGCGCTTGCGCGATCGTGATAAGCTATCGCCATTCGTGATGGAACGAGGCGGGACACGATCCTCATGGTCGGTCCCGAGGCGTGCCAGCGAACCTTCGCCAGCCCCTTCCGAGAAGAGTACGGCCTTCTCGGGGGTATCCCTCTGGAGCATGAGGGCCGACGCGAGTCGGCCCTCATGCTTTTCCTCTCGGAGGCACCCTCACCAGTAATTACGGGACGTTTCGGGGGCTGGATTCACTCTCTGGGGCTCGTGATGGCCTCTGACGAGATTTGTTATGATTAGCGGGCTCGTCTCGCGATCCTCGATGGAGGGTTGGTGGGGGCGAGGCGGTACGGGAGACATGTCATGAGCCTTGAACTGTTCAAGGAACTGCGTGAGGCGCAGGCACAGGGCGAGCGCCGTGTGCTGGCGACGGTGGCGACGACGCTCGGCTCGACGCCGCGCGGGCCTGGCGCGCACCTGCTGCTGCGGCCGGACGGGACGTTCACGGGCACCATCGGTGGTGGCTGTGGCGAGGCCGAGGTCTGGCAGGAGGCGATGGAGACGATGCAGGACGGTCGTCCGCGCATCGTGAAGGTTGACCTCACGGAGCCGGTAGACGGCGACGACAAGATCTGCGGCGGCGTGATGGAGATCTTCATCGAGCGCGTCTCCGGTAGCTGAACCGGGGCAGCTAGCTCGCTGGTCGCTCGGAATCCGTGCTCAACAGGCGGGTCGTATCCCAGTGTGTTGAGCGCGGAGGGAGTCTCACATGTTCGGTAGTCTGGGCTGGCAAGAGCTGCTGATCGTGCTCGTGATCCTGGCGCTGGTGTTCGGCGCTTCGCGCGTCGGTGCTATCGGTGGCGCACTCGGACGTGGGATTCGTGAGTTCCGCAGTGAGGCGGGCGGCGAGAAGAAGTCGTCGGAGAAGACTGAGTAGCGTTCTCTGCGCGCATGGCGCGCTGTCGGATGAAGCATGAGAACGGGGAGCGGCGCAGCCGCTCCCCGTTCCTGTATCTACCCGCCCTCCCACCCTGTGAGGGGCTTTGCCCCCAGACCCCCTCGGAGGAGATGGAGCGGATCGGGCAGCAGGTCGCTGCGCGGCCTGATCGCGATCTCGGAAGCCCGGTATCGTGGTCGTACGAGGTGATGATGGCTGGTGTCGGGATCCGTGCGCGCGGTGCATTGCTACTCGGTCGAGGGGCTGGGGAGGCGGTGCGCCGACTCGGGCGCGGCGGGGGGACGGCGTTGCCGGGGCTCGTGGCGGGGCGGCTCGCACCGGGACTGCTCGAGGCATGCGCGGCCCAGCTTGGGCACGGGCTGATCACCGTGACGGGGACGAACGGCAAGACGACGACGTCGCATCTGATCAGCGCCGCAGCGCGCATCGCGGGACTGCACCCGCTGCACAACCGATCCGGTTCGAACCTCGAACGCGGGGTGATCAGCACGTTCGTCGGCGAGGTCGATGGCACCGGCACGATGCCGGGCGCCGCGGATCGCCTCGGGGTGATCGAGCTGGATGAGGCGGTGTGGCCGCTGCTGCTGCCGAGCCTGCGCCCACGTGTGGCGGTGTTCCTCAACCTGTTTCGCGACCAGCTCGATCGCTACGGCGAGGTCGACTCGGTGGCCGAGGGTTGGCAGCGCGCGCTCGCGGCGTATCCATTTCGCACGACGCTCGTGCTGAACGTCGATGACCCCTCGGTCGCTGCGCTCGCGGATGGCAACGCGGCGCGCGAGGTAATCGGGTTCGGTGTCGAGGATGTCGCGATCGCACTCGATGGTGCGGAGCACGCCTCGGACGCCCGGTTCTGTGTGTGTGGAGCGACGTATCGCTACGACGCGGTGTACATGGGCCACGTCGGTATCTGGCGCTGTGATGCGTGCGGTCGTTCGCGGCCGACGCCGGTCGTGTCAGCTCGAAACATCCGGCTCGGGACGGACAGCACGACGTTCGAACTTGTCGTGGCGCGCGAGGTGACCGAGGTCACGATTCCGCTCGCGGGGCTGTACTCGGTGTACAACGCGCTGGCCGCGGCGGCGGGCGCGCACGCTCTCGGGCTGCCGTTGGAGGCGACGACGCGCGCACTGGCGGAGTCGGGGCCGGCGTTCGGGCGACAGGAACGGTTCGCACTCGATGGCCGCATGGTGCGGGTGCTGCTCGCGAAGAACCCGACCGGGCTGAACGAGGTGATCCGCACGCTGCTGGCGCTGCCGGATGATGCGACGCTGCTCGCGCTGCTGAACGACGGGATCCAGGATGGGCAGGACGTGTCGTGGATCTACGACGCAGACCTCGAACGACTGTCGGGGCGGGAATTCCGGCTGATCGTGTCGGGTGATCGCGCGGACGACCTCGCGCTGCGGTGTGCGGTGGCAGGGCTCGAACCACGCATGGTCGAGCGCGACATCGCGTTCGCGCTGAATGCGGCAATCGCGGCGACGCCCGTGGGTGGGCGCATCGAGATTGTCGCGACGTACACGGCGATGATCGCGATCCGCGGGATGCTAGCGACGCGCACGGGTGCGCAGCCGTACTGGGAGTCGACGGAATGACGAGCGTCGCGTCGAGCGGTGCGGCTCGCAGCATTCGCGTCGTGACGCTCTATCCCGAGGTGATGGACGTGTATGCCGACCGCGGCAACCTGCTTGCGGTGCAGGCGCGCTGTCGCGTGCTTGGTGTGGGCGTCGAGGTGATCGCGGTGGGGATGGGCGATGCGCTGCCGAGCGAGGCAGACCTCGTGCTGATCGGTGGGGGGCAGGACCGCGAGCAGCGGCGGATCGCGCCGGACCTTGCGGCGAAGGGCTCGGCGCTGCGCGCGTGGGCGGACTCGTACACGGCGATGCTCGCGGTGTGTGGGGGATTCCAGCTGTTTGGGAACTTCTATCGCACGGGCGCGGGCGAGGAGCTGCCGGGGGTCGGGCTGTTCGACGTGACGACGGTGGCGCCGGCGCCGGGGATGCCTCGATGCATCGGGGACATGCTCGCGCAGTCTGATCTCGCAGGGGTGGGCGAGCTCGTGGGGTTCGAGAACCACGGCGGGCGCACGTACCTGGGGCCACGCGCACTGGCGTTCGCGTGGGTGCGGCATGGCTTTGGCAACAACGGCGACGACGGCACTGAGGGCGCGGTGTACCGCGAGGCGATCGGGACGTACCTGCACGGGTCGGTGCTTCCGAAGAACCCGGCACTGCTCGATCGGCTGATCCTCGCCGCGCTGCGGCATCGCTATGGCGCCGAGGCGAGCATCGAGGCGACTCGAGATGAGTATGCAGAGCGCGCACACCGTGCCGCTGCGGATGTGGCCAGGAAGCGTGGTCGCGCGAACTCGTAGCCGAGCGCGCGTGTACGATCGTGCGGTCGTTCGATAGGAGCGCTCGTGCCGTTCTCGTTGCTTCCTCTGCTCGCGATCGAGATTCCGTGGTCACCGAACATCGTGAGCGTGCTGACGTGGCACGGACTGTTCACGGCGATCGGGATTCTTACGGGCGTGCAGCTGGCGCTGCGCATGGGGCAGCGGGTGCACTACGACCCGGACGAGGCGTACACGCTGGCGCTGGTAGGCGTGCCGTTCGGCATCCTCGGCGCGCGGACGCTATATGTGGCGGAGCACTGGGAGTACTACAGCCAGTCGCCGCTCTCGATCCTCGCACTGAACGAGGGTGGCATCTCGGTGTGGGGTGCGGTGCTCGGTGGCTTGATCGGGGCGGCGCTGTTCGCGAAGTGGCGCGGCTATCCGATCGCGCGCGGGCTGGATATTGCCTCGTTCGGCATCGTGATCGGGCTGGCGATCGGGCGGCTCGGCGACCTCGTGAATGGCGAGCATTGTGCGCGCGTGACGAACCTGCCGTGGGCAGTGACGTACACGAACCCGATCTCACCAGGCTTCGTGTGCGAGGCGCAGCCGGACGTGAACTTCCTGCCGGTGCATCCGGCGACGACGTACGAGCTGTTCGTGCTGCTCGCGATGATGGGCGTGATGTACTGGTTGTTCACGCGCGTGTTCGCGCGGCGGCCTGCGCTGACGTTCTTCGCGTTCCTCTATGGCTACTCGGTGACGCGGTTCTTCCTCACGATGCTGCGCATTGACTCGGAGGTGATCGCGTTCGGGCTGCGCACGCCACAACTGGTCTCAGTGCTGACTGCGATCGTGGCGCTGCCGCTGCTGCTGATCGCACTGCGTCGCCCGCCGGAGGCGGTGGAGCCGACGATGCCCGCAAACCGCATTCCCGTGCAGCGCACCGGTCGCTAGCGGTGACGTCGTCGCACTCGAACCACCCGGTGCATGAGGTGGTGCTGTATTCGTCGCCGGGGTGCCACCTGTGCGAGCAGGCCGCGGATGCGCTGCGCTCGCTGCAGCGCGGGCGGCCATTCCATTGGACCGAGGTCGACATTCACTCGGACCCGGAGCTGGCGAAGCGTTACCTGCTCGAGATCCCGGTGATCGAGGTGGATGGCGTGCTGGTGACGCAGGCGCCGATCGAGATCAACAAGGTGCGCTTCGCCCTACTGTCGTAGGGCTCTCGCCCAGCTTCGGGTGTGGTGAGGCGACGACACCGACCGATGTCTCTTCTGGGACGGGCGCCGGAAGGTGGAGGCGATCGCCTCCACCTCTGTTAGATGCGGCCGCTCAGTGAGAGTGCGATTACGAGCAGACCGAGCACGACTCGATAGACCACGAACGGGCGCAGCGAGTGCGTCGACAGATACCGCAGCAGGAAGTGGATCACGATCGCGCCGAGCACGGCTGAGGTGATGGCGCCTGCGAGCAGGACACCGATGTCGAGCGGCTCGTGATGCACGACGGCCTTGGTGAGTGTGAGCACGGCTGCGCCGGCGATCGCGGGCACTGAGAGCAGGAACGAGAAGCGCGTCGCGGTGACACGGTCGAAGCCGAGGAAGCGCGCGGCGGTGATGGTGATGCCGGCGCGCGAGACGCCGGGCAGCAGCGCGATTGCCTGGGCCGCACCGATCAGCAGCGCGTCCTTCGCGCCGACGTTTTCCTCGCCGCTGCGACGTGAGGCCGCGCGATCGGCGAGGCCGAGCAGCAGGCCGAAGCCGAGCAGGAACGCGCCGACGAGCCAGGGCTGGCGGACGTGCTCCTCGATGAAGGCGTCGAGGAGTGCACCGGTGATCACGGCGGGGATGGTGCCGAGGATGATCCATGCGCCGAGGCGCGCTCGTACGTCCCATCTCGAGATGGCCGCGCCATGGCGGGCGATCGCGCGGACGGCGGCGGTGGTGATGTCCCAGAACTCGCGCCAGAAGTAGATAACGGTGGCGCTGAGGGTGCCGACGTGCAGGCCGACGTCGAAGGTGAGGCTCGACGCGCCGCCGCCGAGCAGGCTGGGTGCGAGGACGAGGTGGCCGGAGGAGGAGATGGGCAGGAACTCGGCGAGGGCCTGGATGACGCCGAGGATGATGGCGCGGACGTAGTCGTGCATGCGGTCCCACTCCTCGCGCAACGCGCGCACTCGGAGGCTACGTGCGGGCGTGGGTTGGCGCGACCTCGTGTGGTTGAGCAGCCGCGTGGTGATTGTTGTGACTCGAGGTCCGCGGAATAAGGGCGGCGCTTCGCGCCGGAGGTGTTGTGCCCACCCACCCGCCCTTAGGCGAGGGCGAAGCCCTCGCGCTCCCTTCGGAGCGTTCGTTGTGGACTTGGGGCGTTGGGCCACGACTCCGCCGTGAGCGTGCTTCGCACTGCTCACGCTTCGGAGCGTGGCATTGTGAGGACTCGAAGGCTGCGTGTAGCTCGTGTGTTGAGGCGACCTCGGATGCTACGTGCCGGTGGCTTTGGCGACGTCGCGCGAGCGGATTAGCCAGAACGCGGTCACGGTGAAGAGCGTCGTGTAGATCGCGAGCACGACGAAGTGGTGCAGTGGGCTGACCGACGCGCTCGGGTTGGCACCGGCACTCCAGCCGCTGATATTCGCGGCGAGCAGGTAGTCGGAGGCGCCGCTGAGGCGATCGAAGAGCCGTCCCAGCAGTGCGAGCACGATCGGCTCGGCGATGGTGTAGCCGATGCCGATGGCCATGCTCGTGGCACTCGATGCTGTGAGCACCGTGAGCATGACGAGCAACGCGATCATCGGCACGAGGGCGAACCAGGCGCGTCCGATGGTCTCGAAGAGCGAGGCCCAACTCGCGGCAACGAAGCCCGACGGTGCGGAGATGACGAAGCTCTGCGCGATCGCGCTGCTGATCGCCGCACCGATTGCAGTGACGAGGAGCGCACCGAGCGCTGCGAGCAGCAGTACCGCGAGCTTGCCGGTGAGGTACTGCATGCGACCGGTGCCGCGCGTGAGGGTGGTGCGCATCGTGCCCCAGCCGTACTCGACGCCGATGACCGAGGCGGCCAGCACGGCGATGAGGATCGTGCCGATCGGCGTGCTGAGCGCGAGGTTGATGCTGCCGGGCAGCGAGACGTTGGCGTAGATCTGTCGCAGCTGCTCGTCGCGCTGCTTGGCGATCTCGGCGCATTGCGCGCGGAAGGCTGGCACCAGAGATGCGTCGATGCCTTCCGGCAGCACGGGCGGCTCGACGAGGATGTTGGCGCAGCTCACGGATTCAGGGCCACCTCGACGGCTCGAGTTCACGAGGACGTTGCCGCCCTCGGTGACCTGGCGGTACTGGAAGACCGTTGCCCAGATCGCGAGCTGCGAGAAGAGCACGAGGATCAGCAGCAAGATCCACGGCATCCAGCGGCGGCGCAGCTTGAACCACTCCCAACGCGTGAGCCGTGCAATGGCGAGCACTGCGGGCTGCGTGTGCCTCGTGCGGAACGGTCGAGTGGCGACGGGCGGGGCAGCCGGCGTCGGCACTGTTCGAGTGTTGTCTGGAGCCGGGGCCGGTCGCGGCTCGAGCTGCTGCGTGGTGGGCGCTGGAGCGGACTCGGGTGGTGGATCGAGATGTTCGGCCACGGGAGTGGGGGTGGGGACGGGTTGCGGTTCGAGGTGTTGCTGCGGGCGAGCGGGCATGGGCATTGCCACGGGGCGTTGGCGGTTCGAGCTCGTGGCACGGAGCATGCGCTGCGAGCAAAGCACGACGATCGCCAGCACGAGCCATGGCAGCCAGCCGCGGCGCTTCGACGCCCATCGAGGGAGCCGGGGTCCGCTCACGATGCGCTCGTTTCATCCGAGACGTAGCTGCCGACGGACGACGTGCCGGTCACCTCGAGGAAGTACTGCTCCAGCGTGGTCTGCACGGGGGTCATCTCGCGGACATAGATGTTGCTTGCTGCGAGTGCGCGCGTGAGCTCGGCGGAGTCGGCGTCGGTGCGCACGGTGATCTCGTGCTCTGCCTGCGTGACGTCGTGGACGGTCGGCAGTGCTGCGAGCACACCTCGGGCGCGGGTGTCGTCGGTGGTGTGGATGCGGAACAGGCCCTGGCTGCCGATCAGCTCGGAGACGAGGCCCTGCGCGAGCAACTGGCCGTGGGAGATGATCGCGACGCGATCGCAGACCTGCTCGACCTCGGCCAGCATGTGGCTGGAGAGGATCACGGTGCGGCCGTCGTGGCCGAGGTTCTTCACGAGATCGCGTACCTCGGCGACGCCCGCGGGGTCGAGCCCGTTGGTGGGCTCGTCGAGGAAGACGAGGTCGGGATCACCGAGCAGCGCGTAGGCGATGCCGAGACGTTGCTTCATGCCGAGCGAGTAGGTCGAGAACTTGCGGCCCGCGTTGTCGGTGAGCTCGACCAGATCGAGGAGGCGCTCCACCTCGCCCGGCTCGCGGTCTGCGCTGATGCCCGCGAAGTAGCGCAGGTTGTCGCGACCGGTGAGGTACGGGTAGAAGCTCGGCGTTTCGATGATGGCGCCGATGCGGTGCAGGTCGTCGTCTCGGACACCGGCGTTGTCGTGGCCGAAGAGGCGGATGGTGCCGCTGGTCGGGGCGACGAGGCCGAGCAGCATGCCGATGGTGGTGGTCTTGCCGGAGCCGTTCGGGCCGAGCAGGCCGAACACGCCACCTCGCTCTACGCGGAGGGAGAGGTGGTCGACGGCGCGGACGCGGCCGAAGGTCTTCGTGAGCGCGTCGGTCTCGATGACCGCGGGGGCGTCAGGGGGCATGCGGTCGTCTCTCGTGGGTACGGCTGGTGGTGTCCGCGGTGTGTGGGCTCGCCTATTCAACGTACGCCGGGGTGAGAAGTGGACGACGCTTTGTGGGGCGTTACGACTCGGACGTTTGGTGTGGGTTGGGCGCGCGAGGAGGTATGGGCGGGGCTTCGCGCCGGGGTGTTTCTCCCCCCCACACCGCCCTTTTCGGGGGGGATGCCCTCCCCCCCCCCTCCGCGGGGGGAGGGGGGGGTA
>Ga0114969_10001987_pt1 | contig 16966 bp, 20 predicted proteins | sample M_130807_MF_Meta_FD_87316 | JGI IMG/M metagenome (GOLD analysis project Ga0114969, IMG submission 87316) | Freshwater microbial communities from Lake Montjoie, Canada to study carbon cycling - M_130807_MF_MetaG | ecosystem: Environmental > Aquatic > Freshwater > Lake | place: Lake Montjoie...
GGTTTCACCTTTGCGATATAACTTATACCTTCTAATTATCGATTCTATCATTTTATCGAGTGGTGCTTTCAACCACTCGTTAAAAATAAGATTCCTTTCTGTTTCGTCTTCTGATTCTAAAAATTTAATAACGGCTTCTTCTTCCTCTGGACCAAAATACATGTCGTTTTTTCTTTTGCGTCCTCGTTTAGTTACCATTTATTATTTCTGAATTTCGTATGTTATTTGTCTATCTTTTGGAAAATAATACTCTTTTTTTGCTGTAGCTAACCACCATCTTGCTTCTGCTGGGTCTAATGTTTCTTTGTAAGATGAGAATAATGAACCTGGTCTTTGGTTGATGTGTTTGTAACCAAATCTAGGGATAACAAAAACTTTAGCATCTTTAAACGTCATACGTAATAAGAATTCATAGATAAATGTTAATTTGATACTAGGTTTGAAACCACCAAAATCATCATAGATTGATTTCTTGATTACCATACCATCAATGTTAAAGTTTTGGTAAGCCAACAATGCATTGTTATCCAATACACCTAACTCATCAGAGAAACTTTGAGCCCAAACAGCTTCGTTTGTAAATCCAATAAATTGTCCAGTGTTATCTACATCAATAATAATTGGCATAAAGATATCTACATTTGTGTGTTTCTCTCTATATTCAACAACATTTTTAAACCAGATTTTAGCATATTCATCATCTAATTCTAAGATTGAGAACCATTCTGTTTTACAAACAGAAACACCGTAATTAACTTGTGATGCGAAATCTGTTTCACCATCATTTTCAACGATTACTACTGAATCTTTATAATCACCATAATCAGCAGTTTTAACTGTTTTAGCAACTTCACTACCTTTTGGTACAACGATGATTAATTCATCTGGTCTAATTGATTGGTCAATAACGCTTTGTACAGCGTTAGAAAATAAAAGTTTTGTTTCTTCGTTCAATTCGTGAACTGGAAGTATTACTGAAATATTTGTATTTTTCATATTGTATTTTATTAAACGTTAGTTGTTATTTCTTTTTGAGCATTTTCCAATGTCTCTAAAGTAATTTTTAATTCAGAAAGTCTATTTTCACATAGTGTTGAATAAACAGCAGTTGCTACTTCAATTTGTTTTTCTGATGTGTATAAACCTTTAGATTCATTAATTCCGTCTGTTAAATCAGATGGAACTGAATCCTCTAACCAAACTTTTAAATAAGTTGCGATTAATTCTGGAATATTTAATGTAGTATTTGTCCAAACACCATTTTGTTTGATTGTAACATTTCCTTCAGCATCAACACTTTCCATCCATTCTGGAATCATGTTAGGTATTTTACCGATAACTGGTGTGTTACTTTCGATAGCTTCTAATGGGAATGTACCAAAAGATGATTGGTCATCAATCCAAACAGCTAAACAAGATTTACCTAATTCAGAAGCAAATTGTTCTCTTGGTAAACCTCTCAATTCTTTGAAAGTAATCCATTTGTAAACTGGGTATTGTAAGTAGAATGATTTTGCAATTTTAGCTGCATCACCTTGGTTTCTAGTTAAAATAGTAACAACTGGGATTTTTGGTTTTTCACTATCTTTAAAATAAGAAGGAATTGAAACTGGTACTAGGTGAGTTTGAATAGATGGGAATAATGTTTTCAAATAATTAGATTGTCTTTCAGTTGTTGTAATTACATCTGTAAACCCATAATCAGTATTCCATCTTTTACCGATTGGTAACAATTCTAATAAATAATCGTAACTTTGAGAGAAAACTACTTTTTTACATGGGAAACCTTTTACTTGGTCCATGATATTAGCAAAAATCTCTGGTATAATAATAAAATCAGCTGGACTAATATTCAATTGTTGTCCTTCGATTGATGTGTGTGGTAATGAAGCATATTCTTCACCTAACCAATCAGCAATACCGTTTCCTTCTTGGTCACCTCTTAATTTGTAATCATTTTTTTCATGAAGAATACTTGCTTTGTAACCTAAATTATTTAAAATTTTAACATGCTCGTAAATATTTGCAATACCAGCTGTTGGGTTACCTTTCGTATCTAATGTGAAAAAGTATAAGTTGAAATCTTTTGATTCCAATTTTGCTAGAACTTCTTTTACTTGATTAATTTGTTCTGCGACTTGTTTTTTTTGTTCTTCCATTTTTTTTTTATTTTGTTTTTATAATGTTATTCTTGTTCTTTTAATATACCGTAATGGTATAATGTATTAAAAGCTATTTTATATGATAAAGATGTTTTATCCAAAGCTCTTTCAGCACCTAGTGTTGCATCATCAGTTTCTTCTCCACCATCCATCAATATTTCCATCATCAATCTGACCATTTCATATTTGGCACCATCGATTTCTCGACCTCTTTCTCTACTAAGTTCTGTAATGTCAGTATGTATTATTTTATCATCAGCACCTACATGAATTTTTTCTTCACGTTCAATTATTTTTTCCTTTGGGTCAAGCCCTTTTGGTAATATTGTTTTTTCTAATGCATCTAGGTCAATATAATAGATGCTTCCACCGAATTCAATCATGTTAGTTAATTTCTTCGTAAGTTGTTATTTTTGTATTTAAGATTTTTGCTCTAAGTTCTTCATTATTTATGAAGTCTAAAATAGAGTCTATCTCATAATCCGATGGCGTATTTTTATTGTAAGTAGTATTAACTTTTACACTAATTTTACCGTTTGGTTTACTTTCAAGTGTTTGTGGATTCGCTGTAATAAGCAAATCAACATCGTTCCATTTATCTTCGTATGAAGTGACAAATTTAATATTTGAGGCACGACATCCAGTTTTAGATAAAAAGAAAAGTGTTGATGGAATACTTTTTTCGACTTCACGACTAACAAGAATAATTTCATGTTCGCCTTCATCTTTAGTATCCATTAAAAAAGCATTAAAATGGTTAATTAAACCATCTGACATCTGGTCGGCATGGCCGAAAATTTCTAGAGGTGCTTCTAAGTAAAGAAACCTATTAAGTTTATTGATGTCATCAAACTTAAAATATTCAATTAAATTGAAACTCGTTACATCTTCTTGAGTGATATCAGTTTCCTCGATATACTTAGAATAAGTGTAATTTAGTTGGCCAATAAAATCTCTTAAAACCTCGTTTATAGTTATCCCTATCTTCATAAAATAAATCTAAGGAATAATTGACTATAAGTAAAGCAAAAAATTATTTTTTTCTAAAAAATGATAAAATATTTTCTAAAAAAGTTTTTTCTTTTATAATTTGAGGTTTAGGTCTTTCTATTACTGGAATAACTCTAGGTTCTTTTTTCTTATAGTCTTTGTGTTCAAAAATGTTGATGAAATATCTTGTAAGTCTATGTCTAACAACTTCTTCATCTGTAAACTCAACAACGTTGACACCTTCTTCTGGGTATAATTTAGCCATTCTAACCAACTCTTTTAAACAACTCAAATCTGGGTTTTTTAAATCTACTTGGTTGCTATCACCCAAGGCAATAACTTTTGTATTTTCAGAGAATCTAGTAAGTAATGTTTTACCATTTCTATCTGATACGTTTTGGAACTCATCAAACAAGATAATAGCATTTGCAATTGACCTACCACGAATAGCACCAAATACTTCCATTTTGATGTATCCAGCTTCTAAAAGTTTGTTAGTAAGTTCTTCACCAATAAGTTTATAGAAAGCATCAAAGAAAGACATCATGATAAATTTAAGTTTGTCTTTTTCATCACCTGGCAATGTACCTAAGTCTTCACCCTCTAGGTTTATAATCGATTTAACCAATTTAATTTCATGATATATATCACTATGGTTTTTAAGAAGCAATAACGCTTCAGCAACACTTAAAAGGGTTTTACCCGTACCAGCTGGTCCAGTACATATTGTAACATCACCAGTCTTGATTGATTGGGTTAATTTCTTTTGAATTTCGTTCTTATGTTTGATATCTATTTTAATTTGCGATAATAAATTAAATGAAACTGTTTTATCAACAACAACCTCAGTTGTTGTTTTTTTAACTCTAGGTTTTCTAGCTGTTGTAGCTGGTTTTTTTATCATACATTCTTTTATTATAAATATCTTATGTTTTCAACTTATTTAAAAATATTAGTGTTATGATACAACCATTCTTCAGAGGTAAGATATTGTTTGGCTCTTTCAAAATTGTCTTTGATTGCTGGCAACATAGACTGATATTTCTCTAAAGATAAAGTATTAATTTTATTAAGTAAATCTTCAACATCATTAAAAATTATCATTCCATCTAAATTAAAAAAATCACCTATTGATGGACAACCCCAATATATCGGAACTGTACCAGTCATAAATGAATCAATTATTTTTTCAGTGAAATAATAATCTATTTTACTATTTTCAATTACAATGGAAAAAGCAAAATCTTTAAGTGCATCTAATTTATATTCAATAGTGTTATAACCTCTACCAAAATTATCAATTTCAATTTTATTTTCTTTAAAAACACTCATCATTGAATGTCTTAACCTATGTCCAACAGTTTGTATTTTATCAGAAGCGATAAAAGATAATAGTTTTGTTTTTTCGTAAACTATATGGTCTTCAGTGTTTATCCAACAACCCCCATGAGGGTAAAATTCAACATTATTATAAGTTTCTATTAATTCTTTATCATAAGTAAAAATTTTATTAAATTTATTGTGATTAATTTCTATAAAATGATAAATTGCTGGATTAATAGCTCTTGGTTCAACCAACATACCAACTTTAATACCGTTATAATTATCAACTTTATTTAACGAAAAATCAGTAATGAATAATAACTCGTTAGTGTCGTTATTTTTAACTTTATCAAATTGAACAAACTCTGATTCATGATAACTCATAGTACCTTTACGATATTTAAAAGTATCATCTATGATTTTAATTTTAATCAATGGTTAAAGATTTTTTAATATTTCAGAAATTTTTATAGATGATTTTCCATCACCATATGGTGACTCAATATTAACCCTATAATCATTAATGTGGGATTCAAAAATAGATGATAAATCTGTTGGTTCATTAATCAAAAAACTAGTTAAATTTATTGATTCTGGTCTTTCAGTTACTTTTCTACAAACCAAACATTTTTTATTAAAGAATGAACATTCTTCTTGGATACCACCGCTATCTGTTATAACCATTTTTGTCTTAACTAAAAGTTCTAATAAATCATCATGATTTAACGGTTCAATTAATTTAACATTTGTTAATATTGATTTGTGTTTTTGAACATTTGGATTTGGGTGTAAAGGTAAAATAAACTCTAATTCACTATGTTTTTTGGCTAACTCATTTATTTCAGTAAACCATTCGTGAATGTTTTCATGGTTTTCACGTCTATGCATAGTAAATAAAACTTTGTTTGTGTACTCACATTTTTCTTTATATTCAATTAGATTATCCAAAACTGTATTTCCAACAACGAAAACATTTTCTGTAACATTTTCTTTATATAGGTTATTAGCATTTAATTCTGTAGGGCATAGATGGATTTTAGCGATAGTTGATACTATTCGTCTATTGTTTTCTTCTGGAAATGGATTTTCTGTATCATATGTTCTTAAACCAGCTTCTAAATGAATTAATTTTATTTTTCTATGTAAAGCAGCCATAGATAAACCAACAACAGATGTTGTATCACCTTGGACCAACACGTAATCAATACCTTCAAATAGTTTATCAGATAATATCATTAAATTAGCCATAACTGAATCTAATCTATTGTTAGATAAGTCAGACATTTCTATTTTAAAATCGTAATCACCGTTAGCTATATCTTTATGTTGACCAGTGAAAAGAATTTTAAATGGAATATTAGAATTCTTAAATTCTTTTATTAATGGTTTAATTTTGATATATTCGGGTCTAGTACCGTATGTAAGTAAAATCATAATTTTATTAAGTGAATTAATATAACAGATAAAGCACCATTTGTTACAACATGACCTTCTCTATTAATTTTTATTTTAAAAAATTCTTCTATTTCATTAATGTTGACATCTGGATAATCAAATGTTAATATAAGCTGTCCACCTTTATTTACTTGATTCATTAAATTTTCAATTGCTAATAATCTTTTATCATTTGGTAAATGTTCAATTGTTGAAATGTTTAAAACCAAATCAAATTTTTTATCCAATGGTTGTGTTATATCATAAAACATGAAATTATCTTTTTCTGGTTTTGTTTCAGTACCTATATAACCACCACCCCATAAATCAGAGTGAGTTGCATTTTCACATAAATTATCTAAATCGGAACAAAAAGTTAAGTGTAGACAATCACCAGTATTCAACCCACCACATGCTGTATTATGTATTGATTTTGGTTTTAAATTATTAACAGTGTCAATAACATATTTCCACTCATAAAGTCTAGACCAGTGAATGTATTTACTGTCTAAAGGAAAAGAATTATTTATAAATTCTGATTTGATTATTTTAAAATTAGTATGCATATGCTGGGTGTATTTCAAATTTGTTAACGAAATCGTTAAACGCTATGTTATTTTTTTCACTAAATCTTCTTATGTGTTCAGTCAAGTTACTAGGTAAAACTTGATTTCTAATTGATTGACCGTAATGAACAACCCATGACATACCAGTACTTTTAACTTTATAACCATTGTTTATAACTCTAAAAATAAAATCATCATCTTCACATTCTTGTGGTGAAAAAATAGGGTCATAATAACCACCGACAGCATCAACAATTTTAAGGTTAATTAACCATGGGTGTGTTTGTCTACATAAATCGTATTTAACATCTTTTAATAATGTTGGTAATACTTCTTCAAAATATTCTAAACTAATAGTACCCTTACTTCTAGGTTGATAAATATGTGGTTCTATTATACCAGTATTTTCATCAAAAATTTCATATAAATTCTCAAACCAATTTTTTGGGAATAACATATCTGAATGTATCTCTAATAAAAAATCAAAATCTTCTTTTATTATTTCCTCATAAATTTTTATCCTAGGAATTACTATACCATCGTTAACCTCACTATTATAAATCCATTTATCAACTGTTTGTGATAATAATAATTCTTTCATTTGATTATTTGAATTGTTATCGTAACAAAACAATTTTAAATAATGTTTGTTGATGTCAGACTCAAATAACGATGATAGACAAGGTTTTAATAAAACTTCATCGTTATGACAAATTAATGATATTGCAATTTTTAATTTTTTCATTTTAAACTAATGTTTTAATCCAATTATATGTTATTTCAATTCCATTTATTAATGGTTCATTTACTGACCAACCTATTTTTTCTTTATAAAGTTTATTATCAGAATTTCTTCCTTTAACACCAGTTGGACATTTATGACCATATTTTTCGATGAATTCATCACCAAATATGTTTTTTATTGTTATGTTTTTACCAGATAGTTTTATAGCCATTTCAGCTAATTGATTGATAGTTACCATTTCTTCAGAACCAATGTTTACTGGACCAGTAAAGTCACTATGCATAAGTCTTAAAACAGCTTCTAGACATTCGTCAATATATAAAAAAGAACGTGTTTGAGAACCATCTCCCCAAACTTCTAAAATACCACCATCTGGTGTTTCTACCGCTTTTCTACACATGGCAGCTGGGGCTTTTTCTTTACCACCTTTCCATGTACCTTGTGGTCCAAAAATGTTATGAAATCTAGCAATTCTAACTTCCAACCCATAATTTCTCATAAACGATAAATAAAGTCTTTCACTAAATAATTTCTCCCAACCGTATTCAGAATCTGGGTTTGCTGGATAAGCAGAAGATTCTTCACAGTTAGGGTTATTTGGGTCTAATTGATTATGTTCTGGATACATACAAGCTGAAGATGAATAAAAAACTTTTTTCACATTTTTTAAAACAGCTTCTTTTGTAACATTCAAGTTGATTAGTGCTGAATTATGCATCACATCTGCATCATGTTCACCAGTAAATATATATCCAGCACCACCCATATCGGCAGCTAATTGATACACTTCATCAAACGCATTTTCTTTATCGTTTAAACTATTTTGATTTGGTGCATACATAACTTTAGATACCAACATTGGTTCTCTTAAATCACCGACAACAAACTCATCACAAATATCCTCATGGTTGAAATACTCGTGTTTTTTAATATCTACGACTCTAACCCAATGACCTTCATTTTTTAATCTTTTTGCTAAGTGACCACCGATGAAACCACCACCACCTAATATTAATATTTTTTTCATATAAATGATTTTTTGTATTTGTTATAAAATTCTAAAGCTTCTTTAGGTATTATTTCTTCAAAATTTACTAAATTTTCAACTAATTGTAAAGTGTTTCTATAACCAATTATTTCTTTTTCTAAATTAGTTACTAAATCTTGAACATTTCTATCTTGATAAACACTTGCTGGAGCATATATTACGCTATTTGGAAAATAATGTTGTAAAATATAACCACCCCAAATATCATCCATTCTACCAGTAAACGGTAACACAGAATAAAATGGTATAACCTCTCTAGCTAAAAAAGTGTTTTGGGAATTGAATGGTGCAATTGCATTTGAACAATAAGGTTCAGTAATATCTGAATATTTAACAATTGGTTTGTAAGTCAATCGAGCCATAGCGTCAATATCTGGGTCTCCATCCCAAAGGTCAGCTTGTACCAAGACTTTTCTTTCAGTTTTTCCTTTGTATTCAACTCGATGTCTTTTTTGTAAAAATTCTATAGGATAACCTCTATGCCAAATGTAGTTATCTTTGGTTATTGATAGTGGGTCGAACACATTTAATTCTGGTTCGTATAAATCGACATTTATTGTTTTACCAACATGTAAATTTTGTCCCCAATTATCATAAGGAATATTATCATCATCAACAGTAGCCAAAACATCAGCACCCATTTTATAAGCAGCAATAAACCCAACATTTCGTCTTTGAATTGTTCTCCACCCAATGATGTCACTTATCTCTTTATAATCTCTTTCTTGTTCTTCTGGAGAAAGGTATTTAACATTAGAATATTTCGATTCTAGAGCTTTATATTCATCATGTGGTGTCTTTGTATCACCAACAATGATAAACGTCCAATTATCTCTTTGTGCAATTTGAGCAAACTTAATAGTTGCTATTGTTGGACTATTAATTGTTGTCGTTACTATAATTTTTTTCATATTAATTATTTTATGTATTTGTTATAAAAATGTTCTATTGTGTAATTGTTGATGGCTCTATTGAAAGCATTTTCAGCTAGATATTTATAATCCTCATAATTGTTTAAAATATCATCAATTAACCCATCTTTATAGTATAGAAAGTCTTCACCTTCTTTAAAAAATTCTTCTATCAATTTTTGACCAGTATCGATGTGAACTATAATTGATTTGTTGAAAGCAGCTTCAATAGTCCTAGCTTTATGTTGTTCGAATATTCCATCTATATGACTCACAGTATCTTTGTGTGTATTCATAAAAGAAATCAAATCTTTAAATTCAACAATACTGTGACTTATTGATACTCTGGAATCCCTAGTTAAATTTATCTTTTCCAAATAACTGATATTATGTTTGTTCCCACCACGACCAACCCATATTAAACTATGGTTATTTATTTTACTACAAATGTTTAAATAATCTTTATTACCAGTATATATAACATCATTTGTTTTGTTTATTTCTGTTGAAATGTATCGTAAACTATAAGGGAAAAAAACATGTGTATATAAATCAACACCTAATGTTTTATTTCTATTAATAACAAATTCTGGGTTTATTGTTAATATTTTATTAAAAAATCTTTCACAAATAAAAGTACTATCTTGTGTTGCTGGATGTAAAAATCTATTTGGTTGTTCTAAATCAATTAAAATATGTTTTTCATTTTCATTTTTTCTTATCATATTAACTGGGTTATAACCTAAATGAATAACTACATCATTATTGTCGTGAAAGTCTTCTAAATGAAACTTATGTAATGGGTCTTCACCAAATACATGATTATTATATAATATCATTATTTTAATAAATGTTTAGCTTTTTCAATACAAATAAGTTTGTTATCGAAATAATGGTCAACATAATGATATAATTCGATTATGTTGTAATTATGTTTAAAAAATACCCAGTTGTGTGCTGTTTGGTCGCAAACGTGCCATATATTAACACCTAAGTCAGATACTGGTTTAATATCAACCTTTGTCATTTCTTCACAAACATTATGAAATTCTTTCATTGGATATCCTTTTGGTACACCTAACACACCTAAGTTATAACCTTTGAAGTCTATATTATCACAAACTTTTTGACAAACTAAAACCTCACCCATTCTTGGGTCACCATGTCTGATTATTCTTTCAAATTTCCACACTAAAACATCTTTAGTTTCATCAAAATTAGGTAAACTAGAATTCCATATCAAATCATTATCTATTTTAATTACATAATCATTTGGGTCTGAAGTATCATATAACCAATCACATAAAGGTTGAAACATGAATGGGTGTTTTTTTGATTCAGTAATTTGGTCAGTATAATCAACATAATCAATATTATCATAATTAATATTGTATTCTTCCATACAATTTTTCATCAACTCAACATCATTGGTATAAATACTTAATTTAATATTTGGGTGTTTATCAATAAATGTTGCATAAGATGCTGCTGAATATTTAAAGATTGAAATTACTTTATTATCATAAACTTTTTCAGCCCAAAATCTACCGTTAGATTTCATTTTATTTAAGTCGTAATCGAATGTTAATGCTATTGCTTTCATATTATTTTGTTTTTACAAATAAACCATCACCCCATGATATACCAGCCCAATTTTCTTCACTTAATTTGAAACCATATGGGGTTAATAGTTCTATTATTTTATCTATTGTTGTTGAACCAATATAATCTAATTGTTTACTTGGTGTATCTCGATTTATTTCACATAAAATATAATCAACATTTTCTAATGTTTTTTCAGCACCTTTTAAAACTTCATATTCATAACCTTGAACATCAATATTTAATAAATTATAACCGTTAAAATTAAAATCATCTAATCGTTTCATTTCAACTAATTCATTTGGACTAAAAGCTACATTTGCGTAATTAGAACTAGGTTGAAGTATTGATGAGCAACCATAAGCATCTGCTTCTTCAATATACATTTCAATCATTTTATTTTCATTACCTAAAGCATAGTTATATTTTTTAGCGTCTTTAACACGTTCATTTAAAACATCAAATGTTTTTTTAACTGGTTCAAAATAAACTATATCGTTTATACCTAAACTCTTATATGTTGGATGTTCTTCACCGAAATGAGCACCAATATGGATAACTCCAGTTATCTCCATATTGTATTTGTTTTTTAATTCTTGTAAATCTAAAAGCATTTTTTTTTGTTTTTATATGATACCTCTTTTTTTGATATCGACATTGTTATTGTTTAAAATTGGTGTTAATTCTACTGAATATTCAGACATAATCCATTTACCTCTAACCAAGGCAGTTGCTATGTATGGATAAACATTTGTATCATAATGATTTGCACCTCTAATTGGTTCGTTATCATAATGGTAAGCACCTTTCATGTTCATTTCGCCCATTGCTTTAGTGTATTTTTCATTTTCAAGCCATTTTGAGTCTTTAACTTGTTCCATTAATGCAATGTAGTCAGACGTTCTCCATATCGTAGCTTGCATCGCAAATATGAATGGATTTGTTGATTCTATTTCGTATAAAGTATCAGACAATTTTGTTCGACCTAAATTACCAGATTTTAATAATCTAACAAATGAATATTCTGGGTTATTTTTTAAGAATTCAACATATTCGTTTAATTTATCTTTATCAACATCTTGGTAAAGGAAAAAATCTTCTTGTAAATATATAAAATACTCACTATCAAATCTGGATAAAGCATCAACCCATACTTTATAATAAGGGTCTTGATTGTTATAAATAAACAAACCAGATAAATTTACATTATTAACTTCCTTATCACTAATCATATAAAGTGGTAAGTCACAGTGTTTTTTAGTCTGATTTTGAAATATATCCCAAAGGTCAGAGCAATTTGAATTTGTATAAGCTACTTGTATCATTTTTTAAAATTTTGAAATTAATTTACTATAATATGAATTATTATCCATATATGGTCTAGTTTTATATCCATGTACGAATTCATCAATAGATGAACCAACATCAACATACGTATTATTTGGGTTTGCTTTATATAAAGCATCAATTATTATTTCTGATATTGGACCACAAGAAATAAAAAATAATTGATTATTCATATGTGAATATTTTTTAGTTATCTCATCAATAAACGATAAATCATTATTTTCCCAGAAATTAATACAGTCATCTGGAAATGGTGTCATATCAACTACGTTAAAAGGAAAGTTTTCTTTTTTTGCATCTTTATTACAAATTAAAATAACCTCTCTTTTATTTGAACAAAGATTTTTTAACATTAAGTTGTAATTAGCATTAATCCATAGATTAACAAATGTTAAATTATCTTCTTTTTGTTTTATATTATTTTTTAAAAATGTGTAATCATTAATATTATCGCTAGTTGATGATATGGCGTAGAAGTAGTCATCTTCAACATGGTTTAATGTTTTTAATAATTGTTCACCAACTTTAGTTAAAGTATTGGGTGCTTTCCATTTATCGATAGATGAAGCTTGTGTTCCATCACTAACAGCTTGACCTTTCATTAACATAACTTCACCATCAGCATATCTAGCAAATGTGAAATTAATATTATCATTAATTAAACCCCAAAAATAATTAAAATCTGAATTAAATTTTTCCATTGTTTATTATTTTAAATCCGTTATTTATTAAATGTTTATAGTATTCGTTCATTTTATCGATATTTGTTGGAACCAAAGATAATCCATTTTTTTCAGTTCCCATTTCCCAACCTTTTGTGCTACCCCACATTTCTGGAACGTGTGGTGGGTGTGGTGGAACATAAGTGTTTAAACCTAAGTATTTCTGCAACATATATGAGAAATGCATATCTTCACCAACAAAATCAAAACCATCTGGTGGTAATTCTCTCCAATAAGTTGATAACCATTCTCTTTTGAAAAACCAAGCATGACCTACTATATCAACTCTAACTGGTTTTAAGTTAGGGTTATCCCAACCATATCTAACATTAGGTAAATAACCGTTTTCACTATTGTAAACTAGACCAATGGTACCCAATAACCCTTCATGTGATTCCATTGTATTTAAACAATTTTCAAACCACATTTCCCCAGGTATAGTATCATCATCAAAGATACAAATATATTCTGTTTTTGCATTTAAAGCAAATGCAAATCTAGCCCAAACACCTAAGTTTTTATTACATGAAGCTGTTGTTATCGAACTAGTTAATTCTTGGTCAAAACCTTCAGTACTATTTTGCCATAACATAATCTCTTTTGGTTTAATAGTTTGATTATTAATGGCATCTATTTGTTGTTTTAGAAATTGTGGTCTTTTATAACCATTCAATATTACAGTAATTTCACCCATATTAATTTTTCTTTTCTTTATTTTCGTATTTTTTATCTAATTCAACAACTCTATGAGTATCCAAAATATCTTTTCCATCGATTTTAATATCAGCAATAAATTTTACAACATAAAAACCATTGTATTCAATTATTTTATCAAATGAAATTATATTATATTCAAACTCTAAAAAATCATTGGCACCCATTGATTTGTATGTAATGAAATTAACACCAGTAAATTCAATTATAGTAGACTTTTCTGGTTCATCCATCGCTTTCATTAAATCACTAAGGAATAACCTACTAGTTCTATTGTATTCATCTGGATATTTACTAACATAAAATTCTAATAAACGTTCTGTTGCGTTTATTTTTCTAATATTAAGTTTTTTAGTATAAGTTTCTAGTTTAAATTTAGGTACTTGGTTTCTAATAATCAAAATAGGTGTTTCTGATTTGTTGGTAGCAAAATATTCTAATCCACTAATTGAACCGTGAGATGCTGACCATTCAATTTTACTTGGTTCTCCATCAATATCTTTTTGACCATCTTGACCTATTGGTCCAATCATACCTATTGGTCCAGTAGTTTGATTTATAATTACTTCATCAAAGATAGAAATATTATCATTATCCATAGCTTGATTACCACCCAGCACTATTTCAGAGTTATCAATAATCATTTCCAAAGGATAATCATCAAACGCATCTAATTTAACTTTTTTAAGACCAGCTTTTACATTTCTTTTTCTAGTTTTTACTATTGGCATACCATCTTCATCATACCCAACAATCTCAGCTGTAACACCTTCAGTTTCACGTATAATTTTATACGTTCTCCATCTCATGTCGATAACTTCTTGCGTTATCTCACCATTGATTAGTGAATCAGCTAATTGACCTTGAGTGTGTCTTTGGAATTTAGCTGTATCGGTTGATAAGGTTTCACCCATTTGACCCAACGCATTTTTTTCAACGTTAGCCATCGCTAACGAAATCGTAGCCATTTTACCAGCAAACCATCTTTTAATTTTCTTCATCATTATTCAATTATTGAAACGTATTGTTGTATTATTTCTTTAACAACATTATTACTTTTAAATTTGTCAATGTCTTCTGGAATATCATGTAATTTTTTACTTAAAATATTACCAGATGAATCAATATCATAAATCCAACCTTTTTTACCACACATCCAACCTTCAATAGTTGTTCTACCTAAAAGAATACCAGCTGTTTCATCACATTTATTTATGTATTGCTCAACGTTTGATGTTGGCTCATGGTATTTGACATGTGGTTCATCTGCAATCATATCTGGTAAATAACTATCATTTTGTTTACCAACAATCCATAATTCTTCACCATTTTCTTTTGTCACATCAATTAAATCTTGAATAGTTTGTCTTCTTAGATAATCGATAGTTCCAACAAAAAGAATTCTTTTCTTTTCTTTCTTCTCATTTGATGTTACTGGTTTGAATCTTTCTTCGTTTATTGGGTTATAAATAACTTCTACTTTATCCGATTCAACATTAAATTTGTTTACTATATAATCTTTAATTTCTGGTCTAATAGCAATGTATTTTTTAATTTGAGGTGACAACACTGGTTCCTCTAAATTAATAACTTCAGAATGGATTGAACATATCATAGGTGTATCTGGAAACAATCTTAATAAATGTTCAGTTACTGGTTTATGATTTAAGTGTATAACATCAAATTGAATATTTTCAGTTCTATAAAGAGTATTTGGTTGAGAAGCTGTATCACCTTGTGGTGTTTTTAAATTCCATTTCCCATCACCTAACTTAAAACCTGGAGGTTCTTGTAGATTATATAGTTTGATACCTAATTGTTTAGCAGCTTTTGCCAATGGTTCACCAATATTAGAACAAATACTAACGTTGCAGTTTTCTTTTAGTAATTTTTTAGCCAACTCAAAAACATATAATTCAGAACCAGTGTAGTTAGCAAAACTTAAACAACCAATAAGAACATCAATTTTTTCGTTTTTACGTAAAACTCTTTTAATATTTACTGGTAATTTATCTTTAAATGTTTCAGCAAATTGAACTCTATTTGTTTCCCATTGTTCATTGGTCATACCAATAGACATATGATTAACTCTTATCGATGTTATTACACCTACCTTCACACCTTTTAAATGGTTTTCAAAACAGAAAGTCACATCATAAAAATGGAACCCTTCTACTGATTCGTTGAATGTTTCTTTTAATTTAGATTTATCAACAGCAAAAAATAACCCATCTACAATAACAGTTTCCTCAATATTTTGACCTAAATCATCTGAATAAGCTGATAACCAAGTTTTCCCTTCATGTGTATGTTGTACTCTACCATACATTTTTTTAGGTTTAACCCACCATTGTCCAGTTTCTGGTAAATATTTCGTACCAGCAACACCTATAATTCCAAACTCTGGGTTTTTCTGAAATGTTTTCAAAAGTTTTGTACCCCATTGTTTAGTTTCAATAGTTAAATCATCATGACAAAAAACAACAATATCGTTTTTAGCCATTTTTAAACCACGATTATATGCTTTTGTTAATGATTCACCATTATTAATTATTTCTAGCACCTCAATGTGTTTATGAAGACCAGATGACTTTATAAGGTGTTCTCTATGTTCTGGGTTTGATTGTCTTGTACAATATACTACTGTTATCATTTAATTTTTATTTTACACCAGTTGAACCGAAACCACCAGAACCACGTTCAGTGTTTTCACTTATATTATCAACTTTATTTAATTTTACAAAGTTTTTACCGATTACAGAACCAATAACTGCTTGTGCAATTCTATCACCATGATTAACAAAAAAACCAACTTCACTATGGTTGATTAAAATAACTTTAACCTCACCACGATAATCAGCATCCACCGTTCCAGGTGTATTCAAAACCGTAACACTATTCTTAGCAGCCAAACCACTTCTAGGTCTAACTTGAATTTCAAAGTTCTCTGGAATTTCAAAATACAGACCAGTAGGAATTATTTTAACACTATGTGGAGGTATGGTAACTGGTGAATCTAAATTAGCTCTTAAATCAAAACCAGATGACCCAGCTGTTGCATATTCTGGGTCTGGATTGTTTGATTCATTTTTAAAATTGAAGTTAAGTTTATGAGCTTCATAATCAATAGCAATTGGCATTGAATTAAATTCTTTATCGAAATCTTCTTGTGTATAACCACTATCTGGGTCAGCAAGTAAAAAAACTTTCTCCCTCATTTTTTCTAATAAATCCATTTATTTTTTTACCCTTTCATTTTTAACAGCAAACAACGCAGCAGTTTTTAATAAATCACCAACAGTTGAGTTGTGGTATTCAGCCATTTTATCATCATTCTTTTCAAAGTTCAAAATAGCACTGAATTCTTCTTCTGTAAAAGAAACACCATTTGACATAGCATAA
>Ga0114969_10001989_pt1 | contig 16963 bp, 23 predicted proteins | sample M_130807_MF_Meta_FD_87316 | JGI IMG/M metagenome (GOLD analysis project Ga0114969, IMG submission 87316) | Freshwater microbial communities from Lake Montjoie, Canada to study carbon cycling - M_130807_MF_MetaG | ecosystem: Environmental > Aquatic > Freshwater > Lake | place: Lake Montjoie...
CAACAAGCAGCAGCAGCAGAAGGAAGCAGCGCCGCTCTTCGGCGGCAGCAGCTTCTTCTCCTCCGACGCTGCTGCTGCCGCTGCCCCTGCTGCTGCCCCTGCTGCTGCTGCTCCTGCTGTTGCCCCTGCTCCTGCTGCTCCTGCTGTTGCTCCTGCTGCTCCTGCTGCTCCTGCTGCTCCTGCTGCTCCTGCTGTTGCCCCTGCTCCTGCTTCTACTCCTGCGAGGTGGGGGGCTGTGGCTACACGGCGGCGCAGCGTGGCGACCCCGAGCGGCACGGCCGCACGCACACGGGCGAGCGCCCCTATTCCTGCGAGGTGGAGGGCTGTGGCTACACCTGCTTCTCATAGACATGCTATTCAACTAGGTGGCGCCATTTTGCCTATAAAGATGGATGGCCCGGCAGTCTCATCCACCGTTGTCATTTTCAGCGTTCTTCTTTTGGCGTTTTCTGGATACGTATTATATATGGTTCGTAAAACAATTGATGAAACTAGAGATGAGCGAACAGATGATTCCCCTCCAGAATCAGATTCAGTTCGAAAGCCTGCTGAAGCCCGTGCAAGATAATGGGCTGCCTGCAGAAAAGGCGGTCGTAGTCTATTTTACGGCGCCTTGGTGCGGGGCCTGTAAGCGCATCGATTTCACAAATTTATTGGCCTCTACCCCCAAGGACATTGTGTGGTATAAGTGTGATATTGATGAGAACGAGTTTACCTTGGGATACTGCGGTCTAACAAAGATTCCTTCGTTTGTAGTTATCAAAGATGGAAAGGTAGTTGGCTCTTTTACGACGTCAAAAACACTAGAGATCTTTGACAATCTCCAAGCACTCCTTTATTAATTTTATAGTATGCAATACATGTAGAATGGAAGGGGCGGCTGCAGTAGCAAAGCGGGGAGATATTATGGCCAATATTGAAAGTCGCGTAAATAGTGGTTCTTATACAAGAAAAAATGAGAAGGATGTAAGGGAAAAGGTCAGATTCTTTCAGAAGAAGGAGGCTGGGGGTGTTTTGCCCAAATATATGGAACCGAGATATGTGAGAGCCAAGGCATTGATGGCGAAAATCGACGCGCTGAAATCGGGTAATCCACTACCAAAGGCTAATGGAAGCCCGAAGGCTGAAGCAAGCCCGAAGGCCAATGGAAGCCCGAAGGCCAATGGAAGCCCGAAGGCCAATGGAAGCCCGAAGGCTGAAGCAAGCCCGAAGGCTGAAGCAAGCCCGAAGGCTGAAGCAAGCCCGAAGGCCAATGGAAGCCCGAAGGCTAACGAAAGCCCCAAGGCCAATGCTGCAGCCAACGCCCTCTCTAAACTTACACTCTCTCAGCCAGTTATGAGTCTAAAAAAATCTCGCACATCAAAGAAAAGGGCCACTGTTGCTCCTAGACCAGCACCAGGATCTCCTGTCGGATTTAATCCCCCAGCGCCCTCTCCGAAGCCCCAGCAACCAACGTTTGGAGAATATAGCCCCGGCGGAACATTTTATGTAAAAGGTCATGTGCCTGTAGCCCCCCCAAGTAATTCGCCTCCACGTAGCCCCAGGCATTTACAGTTCAAGGCTACCGCTAAATCCAGAGTTCGCAAGACGGCTGGGCGCACCAGAAGGCGTCTGACCTATAATCCAGAAAATATAAAATACATGGAAATCGCATCAAAAGGCGTCGAGGTCCCCAAACTATATGACCCATTTACGGGCGATAAGATTCCTGACGAGGAAGATCCGATGGAGAAAATCGGCAAGGCCCATAAAATGTTAGAGGACCTTCTTGCCGACACGATCGAAAAGGCCTATAAGTTGAAGAAGGCCAGTCTCAAGAGGGCATCTAGATCAAAACCAAAAGCAACTGTATAATTAGTGAATGGAATACGACATATGCATAATAGGCGCCGGTATGGCCGGCCTCTATTGCGCATTAGAACTCAGCAAACTGTCGCCAAGACCGAAAATTTGCATTCTCGAGAAATACAAATATATCGGTGGCCGCACCTATACGTATCGTGACAAGGAGACTGGTCTGCAATGGGAAGCCGGTGCAGGCCGCATACACTATTCTCATCATCACGTTACAAAACTTATTGATCACTATGGTCTCACTAAAATACCCATATCAAACCACATTGACTGGAGGCCCTCTCCCGACATCTGTGAATCTGTGAAAATAGAGGCCCTCGTAAATAATATTGGTCTAGATACCTTGCCAGCGAAAACTCTGAGAACATCGACCTTGAAAGATATTCTTGGCGGAGTCGCAGGAAAAGCCTTGACAGAGCAAATTACGGACAGATATGAATACCGCTCAGAATTCGATACTCAGAGAGCCGATAAGGCCTTGGAAGCGCTGAATCACGAACTGGGCGACAATGAGCGGTTTTTCGTAATAAAGGAGGGTTTTTCTGCCCTTGTCGGGGCTATGAAGTCTGATATTATGAAGGCGGGTATCAAACTCTTGCGAGAATACATAGCCACCGACATTAAGAAGGGTCCAAGTCACTATGATGTGCATGTTCGCCATAAGCAGACAATCAAGGCAAAAAAGGTCATCGTAGCCCTGACTCGCGACGCGGTTGCGGAACTCTCTTGTTTCAAGGATCTGCCAATCCTAAAACAGGTTAAAATGCGCCCACTGGTTCGTATATACGCCGTATTTCCGCGTGTAAATGGTGCCATCTGGTTTGACGGCCTCCAGAAATTCGTGTGCCAGAAGCCAGTAAGATATGTGATACCTATTGACCCAAAAAAGGGTGTTATAATGATATCGTATACTGACGGTGAAGATGCCGAATACTGGATAAAGAAAGAGGCCAAAGCAGAATCCGTAAGTGCCTTGACCAAGGAAATCATGCAGCAGATTCGTGCCCTATTTCCAGATAAACGGATTCCGGATCCGACTCTAGTAAAAGTCCATCCGTGGTCGGACGGGTGTTCCTATTGGGTTCCGGGCGACTATGATTTCAATCGCGTGTCGAAGGCATCCGTAAGACCACTCCCTGAGTCTATGCCTGGCGTATATATGTGTGGAGAATCATGGGCCTATAATCAGGCGTGGGTGCAATGCGCTATAGACCAGGCGACACATGCTCTGGATGCCTTTCATGAAGATGCCAAGGCTGCAGTAGCCAAGGCGTCAACTTGATGATTGAACATCCAGGGAAATTGGTATTGTTCAGAGCCACCCTTGTGCCCCTTTAACCATTTGTATTCTAGCCTATGACCCATCTGTGCAGTCTTCTCCACCAATTGTTTTATGAGATCCAGGTGTTGAATGGGCCCGCCTTGCTTCACCCAACCCCTTTTGCGCCAAGAGGGGCCCCAGACGGAGGCGCAATTAATGGAATATTGGCTATCCGACCAGATTTTTATCGACCCCGGGTATTTCTCTGCGGCCTCGAGGCCCATTAATAAAGCCATCAGTTCGGCGCGTTGATTGGTCTGCTGTTGGGACTTGGGTATGGGGCCAGACCCCCTATTGAGTATGGAATAGCCGTTACCTGCAACGGTGATGAAGGCCCACGCGGCGTTTGCGCTGCGCCGACCATTGTTTGTGCATGCCCCATCCGTGAATATATGTGTTGTATTTTCACTCGATTCCATTTCTTTGAGTATAGAAGGAGGTAGAGCGGAATGGATCACCACGTTCTCTTGTCGCTCTTCCACATTGTCGCAGTCGTCCCCTTTTTTATATATGTAGGCGTCCAGAGGGCCGCTACGCCGGAACCGGTGTTTAATGGGCTCCTTGGACTCGCCGGGGCCATGCTGTTGTATCATCTCTATAAAGCCTATAAGAAATCGATAACAGGTGATTCAAGTTTATGGGTGAACCTGGTGCACATTATCATAGTAGCACCGCTGCTGATGTGGATTGGATACTATAAAAAAGAGGCACCTAGATCGGCATTCGAGTTACTCTTACTCTTGACGTTTTCTGCCCTGGGTTACCATTTGTATAGCCTAACTCTCATGTTCAGCACGGTTTCTGGCGATGGACATAACAGAGGTCAAACTAAATAATCTCAAGTTTTGCTCTTAGGGCTGCATCAGTTGTCTGCTTGGCATGATCCATAAGATGATATAGGATAGCGGCATACGACTTACAGACCTTTTTACAACAGTCGCATGTATACTGGGTTGAATCCTCTGACTTGATAATCCACGGTTTGAGAGTGTCAGTCAGATGATTTCTCGCAATGTGGACACGGAGATACTCCTTTTTGAAGACTGTGTGATCACAGCCTTCAAATGGGCACTTGAGTGTTGGTTCTTCCTTCGAATGTGCGATTTTTTTGTGCATTTCAAGGGGATATTTTTGCACAAAGGTCATGTCACAATCAGGGCACTTGTATGGCCGAGAACCTTCGTGCTTTTGCATATGGTAGTGCATTGTATTCTGGTTCTTTTTCACCACACTACAAATAGTGCAGACATAGTGACCGTCGTTGTTTTTGATATACTCGAACGCCATTGCTTGTAGTTTACTTGGGCTAAACTGAGTTCAATTTTTACGTCGAGTTGGTCTAAATGCTTGGGATCTATATATAGTATATCGATGGAGGAATTGGTTTTAATAAATAAATGCTTGACAGTCAACACATTAGAGACATACTTGGAAAAGTATCCAGAAGATGCGGAGAAGTGGCTAGGGCACCTTATGCCTGATTATAATAGTGTTCCACCGCCCTATGTTAGGGGGAGACGTGAGGTGATTAGTGAAGAAGACATTGAAAAATACAATATTGTGAGAGACATGGATACGCCGTTTTCGAATCCAGAGGAAATGTGTGGACTCTGTCGAAAGATGTGGGATGCTACGTCATTGCATGCGACCACTACACTATTATGTGGTCATAAGTATCATACCGTCTGTTACTTTCTACATTACCATGAATATCATGACGGATGTGTTGTAGAGGGGTGTGCATCAGAGACGGCTCATATCATTAATCAATTATCTACACGCAGAACACATATAAGGGAAGGTGTGGAAGCGGCCTTGATCAATACGGTGAAAAATAATAAGGAGTTTAAAGCGGAGATTAAGAATTTGAAAAGATCTATTAATATGATTACAAAAAGATTAAATGAGTGTGGAAAATATCGTAATAAGTTGAAAAATGATGTCATAAAAAAGCATGAGTGCAATTTAAATCAATTACAGCATGATTTAAATAGGGCATATAAGATATCAAACAGTGGAGATATATATAAGGCATATAAATCAGAAATACGGAAGTATCGTATGATAGAAAATAGGATATATAGAAAATATCACTTGGATACAAATGATCTCGGTCGAATGGGTATTATGCGGCGTTATAATTGGAGAATCAGATATGCCTTGAACAGACATTATAGGTATTCTAACAAGTATCGGTTTGTAGTAAGAGTAAGTCCGGGTAAGTATAACTGGTTTGCTCGTAATGCAGAGGAGGCCGAGGAGGTCTAAAGGCCACAAAAAATTATATCTTAGATGTTGACTGTCTGCACAACGAGAAAGAGATCGACCCTCTATAAGCGACTCACGCATTCTGTGGAGTATGCTGTGTACTATTTCATGAATATTATTGCGCCGTATCCTGAAGGCTATAAAACCACCCTGAAGCAGGTGCGCATCTATAATCTGAGAAAGCGTCAGCCTAAAAACTACAAGGAGTAATCATATAATATGTCACTGACCATACTTACTCTAGCGATAGGCGAAGATTATCGTCAATCACTAGCGAAAGCGCTAGCATCCAAGCAACTCTATGCGTCTAAGCATGGCTATACCTATATACAGGTCGGTGAAGAATGGTGGGATCGTAGGCGCCCGATTGCCTGGTCGAAGGTCCCGTTTATCATGGACCAACTATCCAAACTTCCCGAGGGCGCACTAGTATGGCAGAGTGACGCAGATGTTCTCATAACAAATCAGACAATACGGGTCGAGGACCATGTATTGCCATTGTTGCCAGCAGATAAAGATATGCTCCTTATTTACGATGCATGTCACCATGTCAATAGCGGCAATATCTTGATGCGCAATACGCCATGGTGTAGGGATTTCTGGCGTCGAGTGAATGAGCGAACGGATTGCATATACCACATTTGGTGGGAAAATATGGCGATGATCAAACTAATAGAAGAAAATCAGGCCGACCAGGCTAAGATACATGTTACGAATCAACACAAGCGATTCAATGCTTACATAATGGGTCTGAATAGAGAACCATTGTGGGAGCAGGGGGATTTCTTGGTCCATTTCGCAGGGGTCTATAAACCAGAAAAAATGGCTGCGCTGATTGAAGATATAGAAAATGGGAAAACGCCTAGACTTAACATGTATAATCCCTAGCCTTGTGCCTCTATTTTCATAGCCAATTCCTGTCGCCCCCGATTCTGTTCGACTTCAATATCTTTAATGCGCTCGAACCCGTTCTGCCGAAGGATCTCACGATACGCTCTATTACGTATAATACGATCAATTGCCTCGCACCAAGCATCTATATCACCGCGTTGGCATAGTATGCCGGCACCACCCACAGATTCTACTAGCCCTGCAGCCTCGCTGTGAATCACGGGGACTCCAGCAGCCATGGCTTCTACGGCGGTGCGTCCCCAGGTCTCTTTCTTGGACGGCATAACTAAGATCCCAATTTTCTTGAAGACTACGCGCACATCTTTCTGGTTTTCCATGTATACCAGATTTTCGGGGCATGGTTCCAATAGTTTCTGATTTGCATAAGCACCTTTCACTCCCACAAATTTCACATGTTTCATACGCTTTACCATTTTGTTGAATTCTAGTGCACCCTTATTTTCATTGCAGTTGATGAGGCACACTGCGTTATTATTGACCGTATAGGATCGCAATTCGTTGAAGCGTTTGACATTGACGTAGGGAATCATTCTCAGATTGTCGTGTATTGTGGGGAGTAAATCCTGGGTCATTCGACTATTGTATATGACTACTACTGGAAACGATACCTTCTGGGTGAGGATCCATTCATAACCCGTCATAACATGAATAGATACATACAAGGGCTTATTGAACTTCTGAACCAATTCAAAATTATAGTGCTTGTCTTCCATCTGGAAGAGAATTGCATCACAATCTCTTATAAGTGCCAGGCACTCTTCATTTGTCGGATTGTATTTGTGTAGTTTCATACCGTTATATTCGGTCGCCTTCGGCTTGTCCGCTATAATATCTACGGTGTGACCTCTGTCTCGGAGATATTTCGCGGTTTCATAGGCGCTAATTTCTGATCCGGCAAAAGAACCTGGTAAAAATGTGTCACACATAAATACAACCCGTTTCGTTTTTGATGCGATTACAGTGGCATTTTTCCCGGCGAATAAGTCAGGCGCTTCTGTATCTTCTGGTTTTTTAGCATTTATGACAGCCTGTGTAATGACTGGTGGCCTATACTCCTTATAAAAGGGGCTGATGATTAAACATACGATTGCAATGATGCCTATAACCAGAAGATCTCTGGACATTCTATATTGTCGACCCTATTTTTTTATGGATATAGAGTATAATGGCTCAGACGCGTAAAGTTGCATCCGTGGGTTCGAAGGCGATGGTGTGGCACGGGAGTGCGAAACATACCCCCGGAGGCTTGGTGAAGAAGGATCTGATGAAGACAAAGAAGGGTCGCATTGTAAGCCGCAAGAAGCATGCGATCGGTCTTCGTCGGATCAAGACCCTGCGCAAACTGGGGTTCAAGCCGAAGAAGGGCACGTTCAAGTTATTCCGTAAGTAAGTTAATTCGGTTCAGCCAGCCGCTCTGTAACTGTTCGCAGCATCATTCTTGCCTCTGATGTATGGAGTCGAAGGGCACCATTTTCTTCAGGATAATACCACATAGAATGATACACTGTTGAGCGCGAATCGGTCAGAGAAATACAAAGACTAGCACCAGCCCCTCGGAGTTCTCGATAGATGCTCCGAAGGTCTAGTGATTGAATATAAGGTGTGATCGAACTGTGTAGAGTCGATACCATCGATGAAAATTGTGACTCCGATACATGGTCCAATTTAGGAAAGAATACTGTAGTTGGAATACAATATGCCGTATTATCCTCTTGCAGTTGCGTGAGCACTGCCGATGTGACCTGTGGCTGTATAAGAGAGAGTTTTTGCCATAGTGCCTGGGGTGCCTTGCATTTAGGAGTGGTCATAATGAGGGTGCGGCGCTTGAGATGCTGGACAATAGAGAGAAAGAGGCTCCAATCGGCGGGTTGTTCCGGTGTAAATACCATGTCCCAGGGATGGGCGATAAGCCAGGCTTTCGATTCTTGTTTCGTCGTCAGCAGTATGTTATGCTGGAATGGTGTGGGTCCATGTAAGATCTGATCTTGAAATCCGTCGGGAAGTATACAGGGACTATTCGGTGGCAGAATCCATTGGCTGAGTTTTCCTTTCAGATTTCCATCGAAGGCTTCTAGTGAGATAGAACTCATCTAGTTCTTCTTAGACTGGGGGGATCGTAAAAAAACGTGCCGACTTACAGATGAATGAACTGTTGAAGGTCCTGGTAATTGGCCTTGGAATTGCTATTTTAGATATTCCTTGGCTCTATGGGCAGGGGCCCTGGGTGCAGGAGATTATTCGCGACATCCAGGCGGGTCGCTCAATGAATCCGCGATTCTTGGCCGGGGTGCCGGTATATCTAGCCCTGGGCTATTTAGTGACTCAGCAGATATCTGCACCCCGGGCGTTTCTGACTGGGTTATGCGTCTACGCAGTATATGACTTCACTATGATGTTCACCTTTGACCAATACCCGGTGACTTTTGCTGTAGTAGACAGTTTGTGGGGTGGTCTCCTGATGGCCCTTGCGTGGTGGCTGAGCCATCGGGCGGGCCTTGTTGCTGTCTATAAATGAGTTCCAGGTAGTGTTCACGACATACGGGCATATACAACTCTGGGCCTCCGACGTGGACCGTGTGATTCGAGTGAAATGTGCCGTAGGTGAAGAGGCCAGGTATGGCCTTTCCACCTTTTCCACATATTTTGCAGAGTGCGGTGATTTTCGTGATTTTGTCGGCGAGGGGCACGAGACTAAGAAGTTGGCCAAAGGGTTGGCGAAATCGGTCACCGTCGAGGCCGGCCACTACGACGTGCTTGCCGTCGACCTCGACTGCTTTTAGAACGAAGGCATGAAGGTCGTTAAAGAACTGGCCCTCTTCTATGACGACTAGGGTTGCCACGCTATAGACAGTGCTATTTACTTGGGGAAGTAGGAAAGTCGCAGAATTGGCTGCTACCTTCGTCATGTCATGACTTAAGATGAATTCCGAGCAACCGTAGCGAGAATCAATTTGGGGCTTAAATGCAACGTATTTAAGCCCCAGCGCTTCGTGGCGCCTGATGATGGATTGTAGGGCACTCGTCTTACCAGCGAACATGGGGCCAAGGATTAATTCGAGACTCATTGTGCTGATTTACCACGGGTGGCAGGTGTTCAAATTTAATGGTGCCTAAAACTCGGCACTTGGCGGCATCGCTAGATAAACGGGTTATGTGACCACTGAAACAACCCCTGTCTCTGTCTTGGTCTGCACTCCATATCTCCCACCTTACAGTTCGCCTTGATCTGACCCGCATGCCTTCTGAATGCCGACCACCGTTTAATCTGTATGGCATCGAGAACAGGTATACGCCGCCCCATCCAGTAGCGGCAATACCACTGGAACCAGCCGCGCTCATCCGGATTTATGGCTGGATCAGATAGTTCGGGATGCTGACCCTTCTTATGTCCACCGGGTATCCAACCTGACTTTATCCAGAAATCAAGGGTCTGTCTGGAGTCGACGCCCAATAAATTCACAGCCACATCTGCTTCACCGGGTCGCAATTTATCCAATAAAATCGCATTCCAGAACCACTCGGCGGGGAATTCTAGGAGACAGTCATTCAGATATTTCCCCTCAAAAGCACCCATAGCCAACATTTCCCCGGGTGTCGCATATGGTTTGAATCCGGCTGCGAATCCAGTGCCTGGATCGACATCCAATTTATAGGAGTAACCCTTTTTCATCTTATTCCATACATGAATCGTATGGCCGGCCTTGAATGCGGCCAGGGGCCGACCCTTGCTTGTGAGAATTTCTCGCATACCCTCCACGCTATTCAGATGAATAATTCTAGGATCTTCTACTGCCATCTTAATCTAGCGATTGTATTTTACTAGAGCATAAAAATGAACCTACTTGGCGAATGAAGGCTAGCATATGGACCTTCAAGCACTTCCGACCACACATGTATTGACGAAGGAGGAAGAGAAGTTCGTGGAGAAACTGGATCAGAAAAGCAAAGAATTGCACGCTTTGGCCATACAGTGGCTGCAGACATCTTATCGTCCGGAGTGGAGTCATATGTGGAAGAATCAGAGCAAGACAATACAGTGATGTCCGATGGAACTAATGATATGCATGAATGCATGGTTTATATTTGCCGTTTCTGAATCTTCGTCGAAACAGTATTTTTTACACGTGTAGCCGTATACATATAATAGAGACGTTGCTAAGAATGTTGCAAATATAAATGCAGTCAACAGGACCTGTAAAAACTGGAGGGGTTGTCTGAGTTTATCGAACAGCACATGTGACCCATACAATATTACAAATAATATGGAAAATTTGTCGATTATGTTTGTGGCTGGTATATTATAGGAATGAACAATTATAGATGTGATAAATAAAAATAGGAAGGCGGTCATATATGTATTATAATTATAATACCAGCAGACAACCATATTTGTTAGAAATACATAGGAAGAAAAAATACGGGAATAATTTCCATAATCTTCCCCGCTCATGCTTACATTACAATACATATTTTACTTTAAAAAATGATCCCTGGATCCAATGTGCGGTAATTATGCCTGTAAATAATTTCACAAGAATAGGTATTGGATTCACGCTGAAAAACTTCCGGCAACTGATTTCGACCTTTCCCCGGCACGAGGGTTCTGTTTCTGTAGTCAGCGAAAACCGGATACAGACGCAAATAAGACGATGGAGAATGGCTCTGCCCAATGTGACACCCTATTATGCAGTCAAGTGCAACCCCGAGCCGATGCTTCTTAAGGCCCTGTATGAACAGGGTCTCGGCTTTGATTGTGCCAGTCTGAGGGAGGTATATGATGTGCAGAGGAATGAAGAAAAGGTGCCCGATATAATTTACGCCCATCCGATGAAATCCAGCCGTGATATATGTATGGTGGATTCAATGGGCATTGATGTCACTGTGGTAGATTCTGTCGAAGAATGTGTTAAACTCGAGGCGAATGGCTGGAGGGGGTCTGTGCTCTTGAGATTGGCCGTGGAGGATTCGAAGAGTAAGATGCCGTTCTCGATAAAATTCGGGGCATCCAAGGACGAAGTGTTCGAAATCGTAAAGCGGTGTAGGGTGCCGATTTCTGGAGTCTCATTTCATGTGGGCTCTGGTTGTGAGAATATGGAACAGTATGAAAAAGCCATTGAATATTCGATGAAAGTAGTTATCCCATTTCTAAGAAAAGCAGGTCACATTCCTACTACTCTAGACATCGGCGGCGGGTTTTCTTCCAAGGCGACTGAGTTCGAGAAGGCTGCGAACAGTATATCGGGGGCGATCCACCGTCATGTAGGAAACAATATGAAAGTAATTGCTGAACCGGGGCGCTATATGGCCCAGCCTTGCCAGGATCTCTTTGTAAAAATATTAGCAAAAAAGCCGGGACTGTATGGACGAGGCTGGCGATATGTGATGGATGAATCTTTGTATAGTCACTTCTCGTGTATCCCCTTCGACCATCAGCGCCCTGCCTGGCTTCATATTCCATCGGAAGAGCGGACCGGCCTCGAGGAAAAGCAGGAGGGCATCTTATTTGGAAGAACATGTGATAGCCTTGATGTCATTGCGAAGGGTATGATGGAGCCGATGGAGGTCGGTGATTGGCTTTACTTTCCCTTGATGGGAGCATATACATCGGCAACAGCGTCGGAGTTCAATGGATTTCCTAAGCCAGTAACGATTGTAGATAATGGGTTTTACTTACCAGATGTAGATATGGCTTGGAACTTGGTTGAGCAAATCCATACAGTGAATCCACTGACGTATTCGAATGCTTTGCCAGCCCTGTCTCATATGCAGCCCTTACCACTAAGTACGCGTTTTACTACGTGAATCTATGATGTCGATTACAATATGGTCGCCATCTGGTTGGGCTACGTAGGTGGGCCCCTTCCTATTTTCCTCTTCGAACCTGTATATAATTGACGAGTCCATATATATTTGTATAATAACGGAGATAAACTGGGCTACGGATGAAAGGTGTTTGAACATGTAGTATTGACTGTGTTTATCAAAGGTGGTGACTCAACGTTCAATTTTTAGCAGGCCACCTTGATGCCAAGTAGCGTTAGCAACTCAGTTTGGACACCGAATGCGTAATGCAAGACTTCTCCACTGATAAACCATACGATTAAGGAATATGTAAAACTCACTTTCATGAAATAAGATGTTATAGCCGCAGCAATAATTGTGGCAACTGTGTCAAATAGAGCAAGCCCTAAGACACGTCTTGCGTGAATACCCTCTTTTGGAATCCCGAGTATTTGTGAATACGGGCAAGGCATTCTTTTATACAGTCAGAAATATATATGGTGGTCTAAAATCGTCGATCGATACTATATCATGGCGACGAAAGTCTTCCCTTTATCAGACAGCGTAGGCTTTATTGAAATCCTTGACACATTCGGTAATGATCTCACGGTAGTGAACGCAGCCCGCGTGAGTTTCGCGAAGGAAGCAACCGAATTCAAAGGGGGTGATCAGAAACTCATAAATTATCTGGCAAAGCACCAGCACACGAGTCCTTTTTTTCATCCGCAGATTCGCCTACGTATTAAGATGCCGATCTTTGTAGCCCGTGAGTGGTATCGCCACACGGTTGGATTCGCCAGAAATGAGGTGAGTCGCCGCTATGTAGATACAGGTGTAGAATGCTATGTGCCATGCCCTGAGATGATTCGAGCAAGAGATGCAAATAAGAAACAGGGGTCTAAGGCAACGCCTGTTGATAACGCCGAGTATCTGCATGAGTGCATTAATGACGCAACAGAAGCAGCCTTAGACACCTATCATAAACTTCTTTCTGAAAATGTGGCTCCTGAGGTTGCCAGGCTTATCTTACCTCAGTCCATGTATACGGAATTTATTGAGACCGCCTCTCTATATGCGTATGCACGGCTTTGTAAATTGCGCCTGGGTTCCGATGCCCAACTTGAGATTCGCCTGTATGCGAAGGCTTTAGCGGGCCATCTTGAAAAGGCATTTCCAGTCAGTTGGAATGCATTAATGACGCAATACTCTGAGCCTAAAAATGAATTATAGATATATACTAGAAAGTATACGATCATGCAATGGCTCCTGTTGTTAACAACAATAGGCCTCATCGCTTCTACGCCCCCTGTTCCCAACCAATCAACGCCATTTAATGAAATCGCAGTATATTCGAATGTTAATCACAGGGCCCTGTCAATCAGCGGAGTCATGAACTCACAATCATCTACACAATCCAAAACTTCGACAAAAACGACTACACATACACGTTCTTCGTTTCCAACAAACATAGATACCATGTCAACTACGTCAACTAAGACTACAACTGCATCTATGACTTCGACAAAGACTGTGAGCACGTCAAAGACATCGACAGGATCTACTATACAGACGCTATCCGCTTTACAGACTAAGACTACCACGGGTTCGACTACTTCCACGCGGACGACAGCGCCCTCTAAAACGGGGACGAGCACCATATCAAGTTCGAAGACATCGTCGACCAGTCCGTGTAGCACTAGATCGGGAGGACCGTCCAAGACAAGCACTGCTTCCGTAACTCAGACAAGAACTATGGCTGCCTCGAAAACCTCATCTGCTTCGCCGTCATTTACAAAAACGACAAGAATGTCGAACACGGCCGCTGTTTCAATAACGGCCACACAGTCTATGAGGTCATCTAGGACCGCATCGTCATCACCGACTGCGACACGCAGCATAACAAGTTCTAAGACTTCCACAGTGAGTGTTACTGCGACGGTCTCGATGAGATCGACGAAGATACCAACACAGTCTGTGCAGCCCACTAAAACAAATTCGGCGTCTACTACACATACTAGGACTACATCATCATCAAGGACGTCTACAGTATCTGTATCCGGTACAGGGTCTATTCGAACCACCGGTTCTCCTGTCATAACAAAAACGGTATCGGGGTCAACCACACAGACTAGATCACCAAGTGCGTCTTCTTTAGTCTCTATAACACGCAGGCCAGGCTTTAGTGAACGTAATACTAAGACAGTTACGGCAACTTCGATGAATACAATGCCCCTGTCTGTATCGGTAACAGGCTCGGTGACAATCAGGCAAACGGTCACAGGGACACCGTCACCTACGGGTTCGTCTGCAGATACATCCACCTTATCGACGACGAATAGCCCCCTGGCATCAAAGACGGCTGCGTCAAGTAAATCCACCACAGGGTCCTCAAGCAGATCTAAGACAAGTAGCGCATCAGTATCCTATACGCCGTCGACTAGAGAAAGTAGATCACCTTCTTCTTCGACAACTGCCTCATTGTCTACACGGGTAACACCCACGGCCCGCCTCACGACCAGTGTATCTGCGTCTGCTCGTATTACTAGATCTGTATCGTCGAGCCCGTCACCGCGTATCACACCATCCGCAATTCTTACGAGATCACACTCAGTCACAGGGTCTCTGGCGAGCACAGGAACTCCGAGCATAACTACGTTTCCAACGGGTGTAACGGAGACAGTGACGACTACATATAGCGGGAGCGCTAAGGAGTCGGCCATACAAACTGCGAGCCCTTCTCCAGTGAATACGCTATCCTATAGTGATTCTGGCTCTGGCTCGTCTAGTGCCAGCACGGTGGCTACTGAGAGCACAACGGAAACACCAAGGCCCTCAAGCAGCACATTAGAATCCGATACAACTAGCACAAGCCCATCTATTTCAGCGTCGCAACTGCCATCAATCACGTCAATGGAAAGTGAGTCTGGCACAAGTTCAAAGACGTCTACCGTTTCTGTATCACAGACAAGTTCCACTTCAAATACGAAGACTCCTACACTCTCGACGTCGATGACTACCTCGTCTACGAATTCCAAGACATCGACGCACTCGTCTAGTCCGAGTCAGTCTTTCACTGCGTCGAAGACGACTAGTCTATCGACGACTATGTCGTCATCCCCGCTGATAAGCAGGTCATCTTCTTCAGTCCAAACAACTACTCGAACACCCAAGGAGTCTGTAACGGGGTCGCCTGAGCCGAGTTTGACTTCTCAGGCCTCAGAATCCTCAGAGGCATCTGTCACACCGACTGTATCTGTGACACAACATATGACACTTTCATCGGATCAATCTTATACTGGATCACCTGATATAAGCGCATCAGATATAATATCATCAAGTGCATTGTCATCGGCGTCTTATACGAATTCACCTAGTGTAACACCAACCCCATCTTTGTATTCGACTGCTTCTTATGCTCAGACATCTACTACAACCTATTCGGGCGAAGTAACGTCTTCTCAGACACTTCCAGAAACAGCGACATCGTCGCCTTTAGAAAGCGGCGAGAGTTCATTTACAGCAGTGAATAGTGGATCTATCTTGGCAACAATGACTATGCCGGCCTCAATATCCCCCCAAGCATCAGATACATCTCAGTTAACGAGTTCTTCAACTTCGTCGTCTAGCGGTGTGCAAACAGTTAGTGCGATTGGATCGAGTAGTTCGACTATAACTGCTAGTTCTGTAACTACAGATACAGAGACATCATCGGCTATTGCAACATTTCCTGCCACGGATACAAGCAGCGGAAGCACGCTATCCACGGGATCTGCATCAGCCTCATCTTCTTATACATCACAGGCATCTCAGACAATGTCTCCTAGTGCCACAACAAGCGCAGCGGCAACACAGGCTGCTACAGGCACAGCGACTGTATCATCGTTAGCGACTGTATCACCCATATCATCCGCTACTGGCACGGGAACTGCATCACCTGTATCATCCGCTACTGGCACATCGACTCTATCATCAATATCATCCGCTACTGGCATAGCAACCGCATCACCTGTATCATCCGCTAGTGCCACAGGGACCTCAGCGGCGACAGAGCCCGCTACAGCCACATCGACTGTATCGCCTATATCATCCGCTACTGGCACAGGGACTGGATCCGTAACACAGCCTGCTACAGGCACATCGACTGCATCATCCATATCATCCGCTAGTTCTACAGCGACGGTATCACCTATATCATCTGCTACTGCCACAGGAACCGCAGTAGTCACACAGACAACTACGACCACAGCATCTGTAACATCGGTTTACAGCATATCATCAATTTCAACGCAAACAAACACTGCTACAGCAACAAGTTCTTCGACCCCTACATCAACTGTAAGTCCTACAGGTTCTGGCACATTAACAAATACCCCATCACCATCTCTAACACCAAGTAAATCTGGGACTCCGAGTGTAACTGTGTCAGGAACACCATCTGTAACGACAACCGGTTCTGGAACCTCGACGCTAACGGCTACATCTTCCAGATCTGGGACGCCAAGTGTTACTACCACACCGAGTAAATCAGGAACTCCCTCAGTAACTATAACGAGTTCAGGAACTCTGACATCGAGTGTGACACCATCTAGATCAGGGACACCAAGTGTGACTACGACACCAAGCAAGTCAGGAACACCTTCGGCGACACCTAGTAACTCAGGAACCCCTTCTGTAACTCCAAGCAAATCAGGAACATCCTCTGCAACAGGGACCCCTACAAAATCAGGGACACCAAGTGTGACTAATACACGGAGTAAGTCAGGGACCCCATCAGTTACTACAACTGGTTCAGGCACTTTAACTCAGACGGTGACACCAAGTAAATCA
>Ga0114969_10001991_pt1 | contig 16956 bp, 17 predicted proteins | sample M_130807_MF_Meta_FD_87316 | JGI IMG/M metagenome (GOLD analysis project Ga0114969, IMG submission 87316) | Freshwater microbial communities from Lake Montjoie, Canada to study carbon cycling - M_130807_MF_MetaG | ecosystem: Environmental > Aquatic > Freshwater > Lake | place: Lake Montjoie...
AGGTCCGACAGTGACTCCAGCACCGTCTTATCGACGCCGTAATAGCGCGCGGCCAGCATGGATTCGCAGAGCAGCGCTTCCACGCCTTTGATCATCACGCTGCGGCACATCTTGGTAGCCGACGCTTGGCCGACCATGTCGGAAAACGGTTTGACGCCAGTAAATCCCAGCGGACGCGCGCGCTCCGCAAATTCGTGGGCGTGGGGGCCACCCAGCAGCATGGCGGATGCCACGCGCTTGGGCGCAATCGGCATCATGACAGCAGCTTCGACATAGCGGCCGCCGGTCTTTTCAACGATGGCCGCGCACGCCTGTTTCATGCCCGGCGAAACCGAATTCACGTCCATATAGAAAGCGCCGCGTGGCAGATGCGGCGCCGCACTCTCGGCGGCTTCCAAATCGGAGGCAGCGGTCACCGCGGCAATAACCAGCTCCGCGTCCTTCACCGCTTCGGCGGCGCTTCTGACGGCGCGCACTTGCACCTTGGACACCGCGCGTGACGGCAAGCTGCCGGGATTGGCAAAAAGAATGTCATACGCCGTCACGGCCGCCCCGGCGGCGAGCAAATCGGCGCCGAGGGTCTGGCCCACTTCGCCAAACCCGATCAGCGCGACTCGCGAGAAAGGGGCAGCCATTGCGGCGGCTCAATCTTCCGGCGGGTTGTCGAGCCACTGCAGGCCGCGCTCGGCCAGCTTGGCGCGCATATTGTTCACGTCCAGGCTGAGTTCGCCGTTCAGATAACGCTGGCGGCTTTTGGCCTCTTTCTCTTCACGTTCCACGGACATGCGCAGGACGTCAGCGGCTTCCTTGCGGCGCACGACCACGATGCCGTCGTCATCGGCCACGATTAGATCGCCCGGATTGATGAGCTGACCGGCGCAGACGATCGGGATGTTCACATTGCCGACGGTCTCTTTCACCGTGCCTTGCGCGAACACCGCTTTCGACCAAACCGGGAATTGCATCTTGGTCAGTTCCATGACGTCGCGGCAGCCGGCTTCCAGAACCAGACCCAACACGCCGCGCGTCTGAAGCTGCGTCGCGATAAGCTCGCCGAAATAGCCGTCCTCGCAGGGGCTGGTCGGCGCGGCGACCAGGATGTCGCCCTTTTTGCACTGCTCGACCGCCGCATGGAGCATCCAGTTGTCGCCCGGCGCCATCTCGCAGGTGACCGCCGTGCCGACGATGTGGCAGGGGCGGTAGATCGGCCGCATATAGGAGGCGAGCAGGCCCTTGCGTCCTTGCGCCTCGTGTACGGTTGCGACGCCGATGCCCTTGTAGCCCGCGACCACCGCGGAATCGGTCCTTTGGATGTTACGGACGACGACGTTCACGCCAATTCTTCCTTTGATTATAAAGACTTGCCTCAGAACCGAGCGGCCGGGCGGATTTGCGGACATTCATAGGCCCGCGAGGCGCGAAGCTCAATAGAGTTCGCTTGCCGCAGCCATTGCCGGAGCGCCAAGCCCGGTGCCATACAGTCGGCAAACAATGAGGGACAGACATGGCGTTCATCGAAGCCAACGGGGTCAGTTTTCATTACCGGCTCGAAGGGGCAAGCGGCCCGACAGTCATCTTCCTGCACGAGATCGGCGGCTCGCTGGATTCGTGGGACGGGCTGGTCCCGGATTTGGCGAAGCGGTTTCGCGTGTTCCGCTACGATCAGCGCGGCTTCGGACTGACCGAAAAGACGCGGGCCCAGTATTCGGCCAGCGATCTGGTCGACGATTTGCAGGCGCTGATCGGCGCGCTCAACTTGACCCCGCCGTTTCATGTGGTGTCGCTGGCGGCGTCCAGCATGCAAGCCCTGACCTTCTACAAGCGCGCGCCGGAAAGCATCGGCTCGCTGGTGTTCTGCAATCCCGCGCCGGGGGTCGATCCTTCGCGTGCCGATGCGCTCAACAGCGTGGCGGCCAAAGCGGAAGGCGAAGGCATTCGCGCGATTATTCCGGGCATGCTGGACAAATCCTATCCGCCGGAATTGTCGGACCGTGCCACCTATGACGCCTATCGCGGACGCTATATGGCCAACGATCCGGTCGGCTTCGGCAACGCCTTTCGCATGATGGCGAAGACCAATCTGATCGATCTGCTGGAAACCGTGCAGGCGCCCAGTTTGGTGATCGCGGGACGGCAGGATTACATCCGCGCCGTCGCGGTGACCGAAGGGATTGCGAAGAAAATTCCCGGCGCGCGGTTCGAAATTATCGATGCTGGGCATTTCATGCCGACCACATCGCCCGGTGCGCTTCTCGCACTGCTGCAAGATTTTTGGAAATAGGACGTGACCATGAAGATCAAAGCGAACGGCATCAATTTCAATTGTGAGATCAACGGCCGCGAGGGCGCGCCTTGGGTCGTGTTCTCCAATTCGCTGATGACCGATCTGTCCATGTGGGACGATCAGGCAGCGGCGCTGGCGAGCGATTTCCGCGTGCTGCGCTATGACCAACGTGGCCATGGCGGCACCGATGCGCCGGAAGGCGCGTACAGCTTCGACACGCTGGCATCGGATGTGATCGCGCTGTTCGATGCGCTGGACATCAAGCGCGCGCATTTCGTCGGACTGTCGATGGGCGGCATGACCGCCGTTGCACTGGCGGAGCAATATCCCGATCGCGTGGACCGTGTTGTGCCCTGCGATTGCGGCCCAGCGTCAACGCCGCAATCCGCGCAGCAATGGGACGAACGCATCGCGCTCGCGAAGGCGCAAGGCATGGAAGCACTGGTAGAGCCGACCGTCGGCCGCTGGTATCCGCCGGAATTTGCCGCCACGAACAAAGCGGTCGTCGACAAGGTGCGGCAGATGATCCGTACGACGCCGCTGAACGGCTTTATCGGCTGCGCGTCGGCGCTGTCGAATTTCGACCTGCGTCCCGGACTTGGCGGGATTAAGAACCGCACGCTTTTCATCTGCGGCTCGAAGGATGCAACGCTGGGCGGCACCAAGGCGCTGAATGCGGGCGTGGCGGGATCGACACTGATCGAGATTCCAGGTGCGGGGCACATCTCGAACACGGAAAATCCAGCGCTGTTCACACAGTCTGTGCGCGAATTTTTGCTGGCGCCCTAATCCCCGACTGTCATGGCCGCGATCGCGGCCATGACAATTGAGGAGGCTGGCGACTGCCGGTTACCCCTTCGCCAAATAGGCTTCAAGCTGCTCGAACGAGCCGGCGAAGCCTTGCTGCATAGACGGGCGCAAATCCACGAAGGCCTTCATCTGCGTCTCGGTTGCTTCCGCCGGACACGCGACCAACGTCAGCCGCGTCTTGCCGTTTTCCTCCGTCAGCGTCAGCACATTGCCGAGTTCGAGCGGAAAATCCGGTAGCCACGGATTGGGCGCCAAGTCGCCATGCTCATCCGCGAAGGAACTCACGTAAGACAGCCGCTCCGGGGCCGAGATTTCGCCATAGACGAACCGCCCCCACATCAACTGTCCATTGGGCAGTTTCATGCTGTAGTGGAAATGCCCGCCAGGCCTCAGCTCCTGTTTCAAAATTCCGACTTCGAAATTCTTCGGCCCCCACCACTGCGCCAGCGCTTCAGCATCCGTCCACGCCTTCCACACCAGCGCGCGCGGCGCATCGAGCAATCGCGTGACAACGAAATCCGGCATGCCGGCCAGATGTTCAACCAGATGGCTGATCGTCTGGTTCAAACCTTCGGTCGCGCCTATTTTTTCGACGACGAAATCGCGATCGGCCTTGGTCTTGAACAATGACCGCATGGTCAGCTTCGTGTTGCCACCAACATTTTCGAATGTCGCCGTGACGTGGAATTGCTCAGTATCCTTGTCATCGCCGTGCCAATAGACGAGGCGCGAAGGCCGATCGACTTCAATGAACGTGACGATGTTCGGCCAATCGGTTCCATCCGGCCCATGCATGATGAAACGCCAGACGCCGCCGGGGCGCACATCCATTTCGTGAATGGTGTTGGTAAACCCGTTCGGTCCCCACCATTGCGCGACATGCTTCGGATCGGTCCACGCCTTCCAGACAAGCTCGCGCGGCACATCCAACAAACGCTCCGTCGCGATCTCACGGTCGGCAGTGCACTCATCTTTTCCGGCCATGTTTTTTCTCCTTGCTTTGCAATTGGCGCAGATAGTCTTCCAGCCGGTCGAGGCGCTCCTCCCACATCCGGCGATAATCGGCGAGCCACGTATCCACTTCCTGCAGCGCGCGCGGCTCGATACGGCACGGACGCCATTGCGCCTCGCGGCTGCGCGAAATCAGCCCGGCGCGCTCCAGCACTTTGAGGTGCTTGGAAACGGCCGGCAGGCTCATCTCGAACGGCTCCGCCAACTCCTTTACCGAGCTCTCACCCAGCGCAAGCCGCGCGAGAATGGCGCGCCGCGTGGGATCGGCGAGGGCGGAAAAGGTGTCGCTCAGACGGTCGGCCATCTTTAACCGTTCGGTTAATTAACTTGTTGGTTTAATAAAACCGGGTGCACGCCCTGTCAAGGCACGCGCAGGAAATCACGCGGAGTTTGATTCACGTCAAAAGCGAAAGGACGCGCAAACGTGAAGATGCGCGCACCAGATTTCGACACAGGGAGAAAACGATGGATGCTCGTCTTGCGGACAAGAAGCCGGCGGGACCACGCGTAAACGCGCGTGAGGTTATGGAGTCGCTGAACAGCGATGCCGCGAAGCTGAATTTCTGGCTGCGCACCGAACTGAACGGACCGTCGCAGAAGTCTTGGTTTACCGATACGAGCGGGACCGGCGGCGGCGCGAAACTGACGGGCGGCCGCGTTTCGGCGAACCAGCATAAGGCATTGCCGTGCCATTGGCGCTGGCAGGATTACGGCCCCTATCTGAACAGGCTCTCCAAGATTGCCGCCGACGCGGACATCTCGCCCATCGAATTCGCCGACCGTCAAAGCATTCTGCTCGTCAATCCGAACCTTGGCGGGCGTCTGCAGATCACCAGCACGATGCGCACGGCAATTTCCGTGTACGTCCCAAATGACAAGGCGCCGGCGCACATTCATTCCGCCAACGCCAGCCGCACCATTCTCACCGACAAGGGCGGCTACACGAATGTCGAAGGCGAACGCTGCGAATGCAAACGCGGCGATATCATCTGGACACCGAACGGCACGTGGCACGACCACGGCAATGCCGACGACGAGCCGGTGATCTGGATCGACATGCTGGATTGGCCGCTGTTCGAATATCTCGACATCGCGTGGGTAGACATGGATTACCCCGCCGCCGCCAAGACCACCGATACGGTCCAGCCGAACCGCCATTCCGATGGCTACTCCACGCGGCTCTACGGCGCCGGCGGTCTGATGCCGGCCTTCGTCACGCACACGCGCGGCTGGGGTCAGGACCCCACACCGTTGATCCACTTCCGCGGCGAGGACGTGCGTGAAGCACTGAACCGTCTGCGCAACGAAGCGGGCGATCCGTATGAAGGCATCTCTATGCAGTTCATCAATCCGGCAACGGGCAAGCCCGTCTACCGCACGATGGATTACCGCGCGCAACTGCTCCGCCCCGGCGAACAGACTCTGCAGAAGCGCGAGACCTCCAACACCTTCGTGATCGTCATGGACGGCGAGGGCTACACCGAAGTCGGCGACCAGCGCTTCGCCTGGTCCAAGAACGACGTCATGGTGATGCCGAACTTCCTGTGGCGCCGCCATGTAAACACCGGCAAGACCGATGCGGTGCTGTACACCGTTTCGGATGCCGCCCTGATGCGCAATCTCGGTCAGTACCGCGCACAGGGAAAGCTCGCCGACGGTTCGGTCCAACAGATCGTAGCCTGAGGCGTTTTTGCGGGGAGGCAGCAGCGTCCATGGTCCGGCGCCGCTGCCTTTTCCGTTAACATATTACATTCGTTAAACAATTCCGCGCGTTGCAAAGCCGCCTAGCCGCGCTATACCTTCGTCGGAAAACGCCCTTAGACCTAAGGAGAGTCCGATGCCGGTGGCCACCCAAGATCAGAAAAAGCTCAGCGCGGCCGAGTTGATGGACGAAATGAACGCCGACGTGGGCAAGCTGCATGCCTGGATTCGCACCCAGGCCAATGCGCCGGCACAACGGGCGTGGTTTGCCGACACAAGCGAAGCGACGGGCGAACTCGCGAAGGGCCGCGTCGCCGCCAATCAGATGAAGATGCAGGCGCATCGCTGGCGTTGGCGCGAGATTTATCCGTTCCTCTCCAAGATCGGCGAGATCGCGCGCAACGCCGACATCAAGCCGATCGAGACGACCGACCGTCAGGGCATTCTTCTGACCAATCCGGGTCTCGGCGGGCGCTTGCAGGTCACCAACTCCATCCGCTGCGCCATCGCCATCTACAATCCCGGCGACATTGCGCCCGCGCACGTCCACAGTCCGAACGCCAGCCGCACGATCCTGTCCGACAAAGGCGGCTACACCAATGTCGAAGGCGAGCGTTGCGAATGCCGCCGCGGCGATATCGTGTTCACGCCGAACGGCACCTGGCACGATCATGGCAATGAAGACAGCGAGCCGATGATCTGGATCGACATGCTCGATTGGCCGCTGATGGAATATCTGGATTGCGTTTGGGTCGATCAGAACTACGTCGATGTGAACCGCGGCAATTCAAAGTCGCAACCGGCGATCCATTCCGATGGACACTCAACGCGCATGTATGGCCATGGCGGCTTGAAACCGGTCTTTACCTCGAACCAGCGCGGCTGGGGCAACAACGCCATGCCGCATGTGCACTTTAAGGGCGTGGATATCCGTCAGGCGCTGCACGATCTGCGCGGAGAGAATGGCGATCCGTTCGAAGGCATCAAAATGCAGTTCACCAATCCGGTGACCGCAGGCCCCGTGTTCGCGACACTGGATTATTGCTGCCAGTTGTTGCGCCCCGGCGAAGAGCTGCTGATGAAGCGCGAGACCTGCTCGACCTTCATCGTGGTGATGGAAGGCCAGGGCTTCACCGAAATCGGCGGCAAGCGCTTCGACTGGGAGAAGAACGACATCATGGCGGTGCCGAACTTCCAGTGGCGTCGTCACGTCAACACCGGCACGAGCGATGCGGTTCTCTACACGGTGTCGGACGCCGCCGTGCTGCGCGCCATCGGCCAATACCGCTCGCAAGGCAAAAACACCGACGGCACCGTCAGCCAGATCGTGCAGTAGCTGAAATTCCCTCTCCCCTTGCGGGAGAGGGCGGCGCGCCCGCACTTGCGCTTTCGCAAGTGCGCCTTGGCGCGCCGGGCAAGGGGTGAGTTTTTTCGGCGCTCCGCCTACTTCGTATCAAACCGGATCAGGAACGCGCGGAAGCCTTTGATGTCCTTGAAGCCGTGCGGCACGCCCGGCGGAATATACAGCACATCGCCAGCCTTTAACGGCTGCTCGGTTCCACCTTCAATGGACGTGCCAGCGGCATCGTCGTTGTTGGGCCGCTTCTTGACGTCGAGCAGCTTGCCGCCGGTTACAGCCGTGGCGCTGCCTTCGCTGACCAGCCAGATGTCCAGCGAGTTCGCGTGCAGCAGCGGCGGATCGGTCGGCTTCACAATGCGGACGTTGATGCTGTAGGCGCCGCCTTCCAGAACGCGCTTGTTCAGCGCCTGCCGCGCCTCCAAATCTTTCCAGATGCTCTGAAAGTCAGAGTTTGGGAAATAGGTCGCCTTGTCTTTAGCCGGCACAGGAGCCGCGCCTTGCTGTGCAAAAGCGCTCGCGCTCAACAACGCCACTGCTGCTACCGCTGCAATTCCGAAAATGCGCATGTGATCCCCGCCCCGAAATGTGTTTTCTCAATGGAGTAAGGCGCGTTTCGCGCGTTTGGGCAAGAGTACACGAACGATCGGCTGGGTAGTAAAAATCACCCCTCACCCGGCGCGCCAAAGCGCACTTGCGAAAGCGCAAGTGCGGGCGCGACGCCCTCTCCCGCAAGGGGAGAGGGGAGTGATTATGCCTCGTCGATGATGCGGTTACGCAGCGTGCCAATACTGGAAATTTCGACTTCCAGCACGTCGCCGTTTTTCATCCAGACTTGCGGATTGCGTTTGGCGCCGATGCCTTCGGGCGTGCCCGTGGCAATGATGTCGCCCGGCGCAAGCGGCGTGAAGGTGGAGCAGTATTCGATCAGCGCGGGGATATCGTGCATCAGCATGTCGACGCCGGAATGCTGCATCTGCTGGCCGTTCAGCCGCGTCGTCAGCGTCAGCTTGGACGGATCGGGAATTTCATCCGCCGTCACCATCCACGGGCCGAGCGGCGACGTCGCCGGGAAGTTCTTTCCCGTGACCAGCGAGACCTTGATGAAATCGCGCACGCTGCCGTCGCAGAAGCAAGTGTAACCGGCAACGTGAGACAGCGCGTCTTTCGCCGGAATGGCGCGGCCACCCTTGCCGATCACCACGACAAGCTCGCCTTCAAAGTCCAATTGCTTGGACGCCTTGGGCCGCCACATCTCGCCGTCATGGGCAACAAGACAGTCGGTGAATTTGGTGAAGATGTTCGGTCTTTCCGCCACCGCGCCGCCATGCTCGGCGGCGTGGCTGCGGTAATTGATCCCGACACAGAGAATTTTGCCGGGATCGGTGATGACCGGCAGATATTTTAGACCGTCCAGGCTCATATCCGGCTCAGCACCGGCCGCAAGATTCAGCAATTCGTCCAGCAGCCCCTCTTCCGCCAGCGCGTCTTTCAGCGTGATGGAACGGCCTTCGATACGATCCGACAGCGTGACGGCGCCATTGCCTTCGACACGCCCAAACGCCGGACGTCCGTTTACGAGGTAGCTGGCAAGCTTCATTTCTTTTTGCCCTTTGCTTTCGCTTTGGCTTTCACGGCCGGCTTGGCCTTCTTCGCGGGCTTCGCCTTTGTCTTCGCGATCTTGGCGCCCTTCTTCGACACCGCGGTCGGCGCGTCGGGACGCGTCACCATATCACCCACGCCAGCCTTGTTGGCCCAATAATGCCAGGCGCGCCAGGTTTCGACCGAATAGGGCGAGTAGCCGCGATTGCGCGCGTCGATCTCGCCTTGATGCAGATACTTCACTTCGCCGCCAAGCTGCCGTGCGCGGTACAGCGCCCGTGCGTTGCGGGGCAGATAGACCGACATGCGCACCACTTCGATCAGCGAGCGCGCCGCGGCGGCAAAGCCGTGACCACGCATCAACGCGACGTTGTTGTCGCCGAGCGTCTTGGCCAGATCCTGACCTTGCGCCACGTTGGTGACCAGCAGATTGGTGTCGCCAAAATTGTCCTGGATATCCCAGGTCGGGACGTTGGCGCCGATGAAGCTGCCCGAATGGATGACAGGCCTCAGCGGCGTGCCATCGGTCAGGCCGAAGGGCAGGATATCTTCCGCATGCGCGTGCACGACCGCCACCACATCGGGGCGCGATTCCAGAATGCCGCCATGGATGAAGCGCTCCAGATACGGCGCGGGCCCGCCCTTCTTCACCGGCTCGCCATCGAGGGTGAATTCCATGATATCCGCCGCCGTGATGAATTCCGGCGCCAGCGAGCGCGCGAGAAAGAACCGCGTCGGATCGTCGGGATGGCGCACGCTGACGTGGCCATAGGCGTCCACCACATCCTCATTGGCGAGAATGCGATTGGCGATGACAAGATCGTTGATGAGGCTCTTTATGTTCGACGGCATGCGTATCTCCCGAGGCGTTCTTACGGTTTAGAACCAGCTATCGACTTCGCCGTAGTTCTGGACGAACAGGTCGTCCACCTTCGGCTTTTCGGCGATCAAATGCTGGTCGTGCAAATAGGTGACGAGGGCTTCCAGCGTGGGGCGATTTTTCTCGACGCCATACGGCCAGGGATCGCCGCCGAATACGTCGTAAATCTCGTCGATGTCGCGCATCAGCCACGGCGTCATGTAACGCAGGGCGCGCAGATTATACATTTTCTTCAGCGCAATGCGTTTGGACTTCTCGAAGGCATTGTACAGGCTGGTGGCGATGAAGGGATAACGCTCGTACAGATCGCGCTTGATCGCGATCAGATGCATGATCGGATAGATGCGCGTCTTTGCGTAATATTGCTTTTCCAGCTCGACATAATCGGGGAACAGGCGCGCGATATCGGGATTGTGGCGGATGGATTCCGGCAGACTGGTGCCCAGCGTCGCGTCTACGAAATTTTCTTCGATCAGATCGCTGAGCGAGCGGCCCTTTGGCGCATATTCCAGTTCCATCGGCTTCAGCAGCGGCAACACGTGCGGATCGCCGTGGCTGCCGGCGTGATTGACCGCGCCCTGCACCCAATGGATTTTCTCGACGTCCACGCCGTATTCGTGCTGCAGCAGGCCGCGAATAAAAATCGCCGCGGTCATCGTGTACAGCGGGACGCCGACCCGCTTGCCTTCCAAATCTTTTGGCGACTTGATTCCCGACTTTTTGTTGATGGCGATGAAGCCATGCCGGAAGCAGCGCGACGGAAACACCGGCAGCGCCACAAACGGGCACTGCTTGTTGGCGAAACGCTGGACAAATTCGGACGAGGAATATTCCGCAACGTCGAATTCCTGCCCGCCGGACATGCGGTCGAAAATCGGTCGCGGCTCTTCGATCGGCATGAAGTTCAAATCGATGCCGTCCGGCTTCACTTCGCCGGTGTAGAGCGGCTGCACGCGGTCATAGAGCGCGCAGGCAAAACTGAGCTGCAGATTTCCCACTGTCCCCACCTTGCTATGTCGAAAAAGCAACGAGCTTCTACGTCTCGTCGACGACCGTATTCCGTAAAACGCCGAGCTCCGGCACTTCCACTTCCAGCACGTCGCCCGGCTTCAGCCATGCGGGCGGCGTCTGATGTCCGCCGGCGCCGACCGGCGTTCCCGTAAAGATCAGATCGCCCGGCTTCAGTGTCGCAAACTGCGTGATGTAATTCAGCAGCCAGGAGAAATCCCAGGTCAGCCGTTCGGTGTTGTCGTCCTGACGCAGCTCGCCGTTCACCCGCGTCATCAAGTGCAGCGGCGCGCCGGGGTTCACCTCATCGGCCGGCACGATCCACGGGCCCAGACTGCCGGAGGCGTCGAAATTCTTGCCCTGTGTGACGTTGAGGCTGCCGTGACGCAGCCAGTCGCGCAACGTGCCTTCATTGCCGAGCGTCATTCCCCACAGCATGGACAGCGCCTGGTCACGCGGGACGTTCCGCCCGCCTTTGCCGACCACCAGGACGATCTCGCCCTCATAGTCGAATTTCTCGGATGCTTTGGGGCGGACCAGCGCCTGGTTGTGGCCGACCAGCGAGTCCGGGAAGCGGACGAACAGGTTGGGATATTTCGGCTTCTCGCGGCCGTCTTTGTATTCAGCCGAGCGCTCCGGGTAATTGATGCCGACGCAGACGATCTTTTCTGGAAACAGGACGGGGCGCAGGAATTCGATCTCGTCCAGCCGGTAATCGGCGAAGGGAAAGGCGCTTGCCGCCCGGGCGTCCTTCAGCCCCGCCTCGCCCGCCTGGATCAGCGACAGCAGCGAGGCATATTTGCCCCCGAGCCGCCCGCCCAAATCCACCATTCCGGCGCCGGTTACCGCCCCGAAGCTGGTGCGGCCATGAATGCTGAAGCTGGTCAGTCGTGTGGCTGTCATAGCGCGAAACTAGCGCCTAAAACCCCAGCGTCAAGGCACGTTTAGCCATCACGCAAGCCTCAATTTGACGCGCGGGCGGCGATGGCTATTCTGCCCCGCAAATTCATCCCCTGAAGGAAAACGACAGATGCATGACGTAGCAGCAAAGGTCCATTGGCACGAACCCAGCGGCGGCAAGCGCGCCGGCTTTGGCAAATGGGGCCGGGTGAAGACGCCCTATGACGTTTTCATGGAATCCGAGGGCATTCCCTGCTTCCGCGACATCGGCATCTCCAAGGTCCAGAACCTGCCGCTGGCGCCCTGGAAACGCCTGGGCGGCCGTGGAACCTATATCCAGCTCTATGGGACCGAGTCCAAATGGGGTGGCTACCTCGTCGAAGTGCCTGGCCGGGGCGCGCTGAACCCGGAAAAGCACCTGTTCGAGAAGATCTATTTTGTGGTCGAAGGCCGCGGTTCGACGGAAGTCTGGCTGGAAGGCGATACCAAGCGCCACACCTTCGAATGGCAGCAGGGCTCGCTGTTCTCCATTCCGCTGAACGCCTACCACCGCATCGTGAATGCGGCCTCGGCCCCGGCGCTACTGCTGGCCGGCACGACCGCCCCAGTGACCATGAACGCACTGCAGTCGGTGGATGCGATCTTCAATAACCCCATGCAGTTCCGCGACCGCTTCTCGGGCGCCGACGATTTCTACAAATATAACGACGATGTCGAGCCCGATCCCGTGCGCGGCCTAGCCATGCGCCGCACCAATTTCGTGCCGGATGCGGTGAATTGCGATCTGCCGCTCGACAACCGCCGCTCGCCGGGCTTCCGCCGCGTCGAGCCGTTCATGACCGGCAACTCGTTCTATTTCTGGATCGGCCAGCACGAAAATGGCCGCTATTCCAAGGCGCATGCCCATACGTCCGCCGCGGTGCTCATCTGCATCAAGGGCAAGGGTTACACCCATACTTGGCCCGAACGCCTGGGCGTGTCGCCCTGGAAGGACGGCAACCAGGATCAGATCAAGCGCATCGACTATGAACCCGTCGGCATTATCTCGGCCGCACCGGGCGGCGCGCGCTGGTATCACCAGCACTTCGGCGTATCCAAAGACCCGCTGCGCCTGATGGCATGGTTTGGCCCGCACAATCCGGGCCGCGAGCCGGGCCCGCCGGGCGAACAGCATATCGACTACACCGGCATGGACATCACCGAAGGCGGCACCGCCATCCCCTATTGGATGGAAGACCCGCAGGTGAAAAAGGACTGGCAAGCCAAGATCGCCGAAAACAGCGTGCCAAGCCGCATGCTGCCGGAGTTCTACGACCCGAACTTCAAAGGCGAACTGCCGAAGGGGGTCTAAGGCCCTAAAAGGGGTTTCACCAAGGACACGAAGGAAGCACGAAGCACACGAAGCAGCTTTGTGACCTTCGTGTCTTCTTGGTGTCCTTGGTGGTTCCTCTTTTTATTGAGGGCGCAATGACTCTTTTCATCAATAATGACGATGTCGCCAAGGTTCTGACGATGGAGGACACCATCGCGGCGCTGGAAGCGTCTTATGCCGGCCTCGCCACGAAAGAAACTGTTTGCCGCCCGCGGATCGACATCCGCATTCCCACAAGCGATCCCGCTAAGAATTATCAGTTCGGCAGTATGGAGGGCGGGTCGACCGCCGGATATTTCGCCGTCCGAATGAAATCCGACATTGTCTACGAAAGCCAATACAACGGCGTTCGCACGCAGGAAAAATACTGCACCAAGCCGGGCCTCTATTGCGGGCTCGTCTTTCTGACGTCGATCGAAACGGGCGAGCCGCTTGCGCTCATCAATGACGGCATCTTGCAGCATATGCGCGTCGGCGGCGACGGCGGTATCGGCACGAAATATATGGCGCGCGCCGACGCCAGCGTTGTCGGCATGCTCGGCTCCGGCGGCATGGCCCATTCGCACATGCAGTCGCTGACGGCGGTTCGCAACATTAAGCGGCTGCAGATCTTCAGCCCGACCAAAGCAAACCGCGAACGCTTCGGCCATGAAGTCGCGGAGGAATTCGGCATCGAGGTGAAAGTCTGCGAGCGGCCAGAGGAAATCTACGAAGGTGCGGACATCGTTGCCGCGCTGACGGACTCCGCGGTGCCGGTGCTGGATGGAACGCGCCTGGCGAAAGGCACCCATGTCATCAACATCGGTGGCTCCGGCGTACCGGATGATGAAACGCTGAGTCGCGTGGACCTCTACCTCCGCCTCGGCGATTCACCGGCGCCGACGAGCAATCCGGGACTTTTGATCGATGACGAACACATCGGCTGGGAAGCGCGGCCGGCCGCACCCAAGCATGGCGATGGACGCAAGAGCCGCGGGCGGGGCCATGGCGTGCTGCTGCCGGAAAAGCGCATTTCATTGGCCGACATTTTCGCTGGGCGCAGCAAAGGACGGACCTCGCCGGATCAGATTACCTATTCCGAGCGCGGAAATATCCAGGGCGCACAGTTTTTTGCCGTGGCTGGCAAAGTCTACGAAAAAGCTAAGGCGGCCGGATTGGGCCGTGAAATCCCGACGGAGTGGTTTCTGCAGACGATTAGAAACTGATCACCTTCGCGAAGGCGTTCTCGTTTCCGCCAAGCTCCGATTGACACGCTCGCATGGCTGCTGAGACTAGCCGTCATGCGAGCGAAAATCCTCCGCTTCTCTATGTGCCTGTTCGCGATGCTGCTGCCTGGGCTGGCACAAGCGGCAACGCCCGCATTCGATCCGGCACACCTTTCGCGCGCGGTCGAACAAATCGGCGCTTTTCAGCGCGCCCATGCGTTGATCGTGGCGCGTGATGGCAAGCCGGTGGTTGAGCGGGTTTTCCGCGGGCCATCGCTCGATACGCCGGTCAACGTCAAATCCGCGTCGAAAACCATTGTCGATGCGCTGATCGGTATCGCCATCGACAAGAAGATGATCGCGAGTACCGATTCTCCGATCCTGCCGCTGCTCAAAGCGCGCGCGCCCGCGGGGCTTTCGCCCAAAGTCGGGGCCATAACGGTCGACCATTTGTTGTCGATGCGGGCCGGTCTCGAGCGCACGTCCGGGCGTCTCTATTACGGACGTTGGGTTGCGAGTCCGAATTGGATTCAGGCCGCGCTATCGCGTCCGTTCGCCGATGAGCCCGGCGGCGGGATGCTGTATTCGACGGGTAACACGCATTTGTTGTCGGCGATCCTGACCGACGTTTCGGGGCGCACCACGCTGGACCTGGCGCGCGAATGGCTTGGCAAGCCGCTGGATATGGCCATTCCCGCCTGGACGCGCGATCCGCAAGGCGTCTATTTCGGCGGCAACGAAATGGCCGTCAGTCCGCGTGCGCTGCTGCGTTTCGGGGAAATGTTCCGCAATGGCGGCATGCACCAAGGCACGCGCGTTTTGCCTGAAAGCTGGGTGCGCGCCTCATGGACCGCACGCACGCGTGACCGCCATGACGATGGTTACAGCTATGGCTGGTTCATCACCGAGGCGCACGGCCAGCGCATCTATTACGCCTGGGGCTTCGGCGGGCAGATGCTTTACGTCGTGCCGTCACTGGCGATGACGATTGTGATCACATCGGATTCGTCGGCCAATTTCATCGAGACGGATTATCACTGCGCGCTGCAAACCATCATCGGCGACGGTTTTATTCCCGCCGCGATGAACCAGCGTTTCAACGAACCCTCAATCGCCTCCATACACGGCTGCAACGTGGTCCAGGGCTTTGCGCCGTAATTCCCTCTCCCCTTTTCGGGGAGAGGGTTAGGGTGAGGGGGCGGTCTCTCTGCCGCACGATCTTTTCGCCGCGCAGACGCGCGGCGGCTGGGTGGCCGGGTCAAGCCCGGCCATGGTGAGTGGGATTACCCCACGGCGTGCAGTACGGTGTCGCCGCGTTTTACCGGCTCGGCGGCGACCAGAACGAAGGCAATCACGCACGCTTCGGTCCCGCGATTGATCCAATTGTGTACCGTACCGCGCTGCACCAAAACATCGCCCTGCTTCAGATGCACCGATGTGCCGTCCATCTCCATGTCGATCTCGCCGGAGATGACAACCGCGTAATCGATCGAATCGGTGCGATGGTTGCGGGGCGACACGCCCGGCTCATAGCGCACGATGCGAAACACCGTGCCGCCGGGATCGGTCGAAGCCACCGGGCGCAAGCCGCCGTCTTCGGAACCGGAATTATCGGCCGGGAACGATCCCGTTGACCACACCACGCAACTGTGGTGCCTTTCGCGGCCCGAGCGCACATTCTTGCACTCCTCATCGAACAGCACGATGGGCTTGCCATTCTCGTCATGACCGGTAATCACACGCCGCATTTTCAAAGACATCGCTTCAATCCGCCCGAAGTTTGCGCCGGCCCTTTTATGGGTGCAGGCTCGGCGCGTAAAGTTGCGGCGAACATATGAGGCTCCGGCCATGAACTTCCTCGCGAAATTTCCGCTGCAGAAGTCTGCCCGCTGGGATTCGGTCCTGCCCCACAGGCGCAACACACACCCGGCAGCCATGGCCGTGCCGGCCGTCGCCGTTGCCGCGCTGGCGGTTGCGTTTGTCGCGATTGGCGCGCTGGCGATTGGCAGCGTCGCCATCGGGCGCATGGCCGTGGGACGCGTCCGCATCAAGAAGCTGACCGTCGACGAACTGAACGTGCGGCGGCTTAACGGAATCGAACAAGTCACACCAATGGAATAACCGGGGGATACCACATGGAACGGCGTACATTTTTAAAGGCTGCGGCAGGGACTGTCGCGGCGGCGGCGCTTGCACCGGCCGCGCACGCGGATGAGCTGCCATTGGGGCCGCTCCCCGGTACGCGCTACCCCGATCCGCGCGTAGAAGTGCTCAGTCCCAAGTTCAAGTACAAGATCGGCAACGCCTTCATCGAACGCGTCGCGACCGGCTGCCGTTGGGCGGAAGGGCCGGTGTATGTGCGCGACGGCGGCTATTTGCTGTGGAGCGACATTCCGAACAACCGCATCATGCGCTGGAGCGAAGACGACGGCCATGTCAGCGTGTTCCGCTCTCCGTCGAACAATTCCAACGGCAACACGCGCGACCGCGAAGGCCGCCTGCTCACCTGCGAGCATGACACGCGCCGCGTCACACGCACGGAGCATGACAGCACCATCACCGTGCTGATGGACAAATTTAACGGCAAGCCGCTGAACGCGCCGAACGACGTGGTGGTTTCGGCCGATGGCGCCGTGTGGTTCACCGATCCGGGTTTCGGCATTTTCGGCAATTACGAAGGCCACAAGGCCGAGCCCGAACTGCCGCCGAACGTTTACCGTCTGGATCCCAAGACCGGCCAGGCGACGGTGGTTTTTGCGCCCGATGCCGGACGTCCCAACGGACTTGCGTTCTCACCCGACGAAAAGAAGCTGTACGTCATTCTGA
>Ga0114969_10001993_pt1 | contig 16934 bp, 14 predicted proteins | sample M_130807_MF_Meta_FD_87316 | JGI IMG/M metagenome (GOLD analysis project Ga0114969, IMG submission 87316) | Freshwater microbial communities from Lake Montjoie, Canada to study carbon cycling - M_130807_MF_MetaG | ecosystem: Environmental > Aquatic > Freshwater > Lake | place: Lake Montjoie...
ATTTGTTGAGGCTGAAGTTTAAATCTTCTAACTGTGTTAGGCCTGAAAAGCCTTCGGGCAGGTTTTGCAATTGGTTGCCTGCGAGGTTTAAGTGGCGGAGTTTTTTTAAGCTGCTGAATGAAGGGGGGAGCTCGGTGATTTTGTTCATGCGGGTTCCCATTTCGAGATAGCTGAGGTCGAGTTCTTCGAGGTTGGTGAGGGAGCCGAAGGTGAGGGGGATGGAGGTGAGCTGATTTGCCCGGAGGTTTAGAATTTGAAGTGATGTGAGTTTGCTGATTTCGAGCGGGAGGTTTTGAATTAAGCACTGGCTGATGTCGAGGTAGTTTAATTCGCGGATTGGGGCGAGGGCGGTAACCACCTGCGCAATATCAAGATTGAAATTTTGCGAGAGGTTGAGGTATTGAAGTTTGCTCAACTGATTAAAAGATGGCGGGAGTGTTTTGATGTCGTTTACCGAAATATCGAATATGACTAAACTTTTAATCTGCCCGATTTTATCGTTCAGTTCTAATAATCCGCTGGCAGAAAAATAAAGCTGGCTTACGTTCAGGTTTTTAATTCTTTCGAAAACATCATCGTCATATAAATAAGGGTTGTGTTCGAGGTTTAGTATGTGGAGGTTTTTGAGGGTGGTGAATGAGTCGGGCAGGGTGGTGAAGTTGTTGTCTTTTAAGTTGAGTTCTTCGAGGGCAGAAAGTTTTTGGATGGAGCCCGGAAGAATTTTATAAGCGCCACCGGAGATGTTTAGTTTTTTGAGTTTAGGAAGCTGGGCTAACTGGCTGAAAAGGATATTGAGCTGGAGCGCGCGGCATTTGGTACAGGTGAACTGTTCGAGATTTTTGAATTTGGTGATGTCGTCACGCAACTGTGACTTTGGGAAATTGGTGAAGGTGAGGGAGGTGGTGCCGGTTGTGTTTTTCAGGGCCTCGTCAATAATCTGGTTGGCGTTTGCTTCATCGGCATTTGCAGATTCTTTTTTTGCTGCTTCGAATTTTGCGGTCAGTTCTTTATTGATAGAATCTTTTGCCTGCTGGCTGAGTTTGTCCCAGTCTTCCTGTGTGAAAGATTTATCGATGGGCTTTGTTTGTGCAAAGCTGAAGAGAAGTGCAGAAGAGAAGATGAGGGAGAAAATGATTCGCTTGTTCATTTGAATTGTTTGAGATGGCAAATTACTTAATCTGTATATAAACGAAAAAGCAACCCCATTTTGTATGGGGTTGCTTTTTGAAGGTTTGAAAATTTATTCGGGATTCTCCGGTCGCATCTGCGGGAAAAGTAAAACTTCCTGAATGGTTGATTGATTGGTCATGAGCATTGCCAACCGGTCGATACCAATGCCGATGCCGGATGTTGGCGGCATGCCGTATTCGAGTGCGCGGAGGAAGTCGTGGTCGATGAACATGGCTTCGTCATCACCGCGTTCCTGCAATTGTGTTTGCTCTTCGAAACGCGCGCGCTGGTCGAGCGGGTCGTTTAACTCGCTGTAAGCGTTGGCAATTTCTTTTCCGTTTATCATCAACTCAAAACGTTCTACGAGTCCGGCTTTGGTTCTGTGTTTTTTTGTAAGCGGGCTTAGCTCTACCGGATAATCGATAATGAAAGTAGGCTCCACAAAATTGCCTTCGCATTTGCCGCCAAAAATTTCATCAATCAATTTTCCCTTGCCCATGCTTTTGTCGGTTTGAATATGAAGCTGTTTGCAGACATCGAGCAATTGCTCTTCGTTCATTTGGCTTACATCGAAACCGGTGTGCTCTTTTATGGCATCGTAAATGGCCACGCGCTTGAATGGTGCTTTGAAAGAAATTGTTTTATCGCCACAAGGCACATCGGTGGTGCCGTGAAGTGTGATGGCAATTTTCTCGAGCATTTGCTCGGTGTATTCCATCATCCAGAAATAATCTTTGTATGCTACGTAAAATTCGAGAATGGTAAATTCAGGATTATGCGTGCGGTCCATTCCCTCGTTGCGGAAATTGCGGCTGAACTCATACACCCAATCGAAACCGCCAACAATCAAACGCTTTAAGTAGAGCTCATTCGCAATACGTAAATACAAAGGAATATCGAGCGCGTTGTGATGCGTAGTAAACGGGCGCGCTGCAGCGCCACCGGGGATGCTTTGCAGCACCGGTGTATCTACTTCAATCGCGCCATGCTCATTCAAAAAATCGCGCATGGTCTGAATCATTTTTGTGCGCTTGATAAATGTTTCGCGCACATGTGGATTCACCACTAAATCGACATAACGCTGACGGGAACGTAATTCTACATCTGAAAATGCATCAAAGGTTTCACCGTCTTTAACTTTTACTACCGGTAATGGACGCAATGCTTTTGAGAGCACTGTCATTTGTTTTACGCGGATAGAAGTTTCACCGGTCTTGGTGATAAATGTTTCGCCTTTTACGCCAATAAAATCGCCAATGTCGAGCAGGTGAGTTACCACCGAAGTGTAAAATGTTTTGTCTTCGTCAGGGCAAACATTATCGATGCTTACAAAGAGCTGAATTTTTCCTTTCTGGTCCTGAATTTTGAAGAAGGTTACTTTGCCTTTTGAGTTGATGCTCATGATTCTTCCGGCAATACTTACATCCTGAAAGTTCTTTTCTGCATCGTTATACTCCGATAGAATTTGTTGTGAGTTGCAATTTACTTCGAAAGCAGCAGCGGGATAGGCATCAATGCCCAGCTCGTTGAGCTTCTGAAGTTTTTCTCTTCTTACAATTTCCTGGTCGTTCAATTCCTGACTCATACTTTATTTTTTAAGGAGCGTGAAAATAAAAAATCCCTTTGCTCGAAAGGGATTTGAAAGAAGTGTTCAGGAATGATTTTAGCGGGCGGTATCAACACAAAAAGCAGAGCCGTTGAAAGGGCAGTAAGTTGTTTGAGTAGCGATGACCGAATCATTTAGCAAAATAGTAGCTGTTACTGCTTGCGGGTTGGCACTTTGATTATACGCGAGAAAAAGAAGCTGTTGGTTTTCTTTCGCGTTGAAAGTATAGCTCCATGAACTGTTTTGGTGATAGGCGGTAGATTGAGTGCCGAGGGTATCGGAAACATAAATCACTTCGCAGTCGGTACAGACCATGGTATATTTCACCTTCAGAATTTTCGAAGAAGGGTTTGGATTTTCTTTTTTGCAGGAAGAAATGGCTACTGTGATAATGGCTAGGAGGAGAACTATTTTTTTCATGAGGTGGTTTTATAAAAGATGAAATCAGTTAGTGAAAAGTTGCGCGTGCATGAACTCTCCCAGTTTTTTATTTGCTTCTCTTGCCTTGGGTAAAATTTTCCAAAACGCATTGAACACGTGAAACATTTCCGGATAAACTTCCAGGCGGATATCTACGCCATCGGCTTTTGCTTTTTCGGCAAAGGTGGTAGAATCACTCAGCAAAATTTCTTCTTCGCCCACCTGCACATACACTGGTGGAAGGTTTTTTAAGGAATGAAAAATAGGAGAAGCGTAAAGCGATTTGGCATCGGCACCGTTCATGTAATACTGAACCACTTTTGGAAATTCTTTGGCTGCTAAGAGCGGGTCGATATGCTCTTTTGATGTAAAACTTTCACTGGTTAAAGTGTGGTCGAGCCAGGGAGAAATAGCAATAGCGCATTTTGGCATCGGGATATTTTTATCGCGCAGATAAGTAAGTGTTCCAATCACACAACCGCCACCGGCACTGTCGCCACCAAAACAAATTTGGTTGGGAGAAAAATTTTGAGTGAGCAGCCATTCGTAAACTTTGGCGCAATCTTCGATAGCTGCAGGATAAGGATGCTCTGGTGCCAAGCGATAATTTATACTCAGTGCGCTGATGCCCGCGTTCTTCGCCAATTTAGAAACCAATGCGCGGTGCGTATTAGTGCTGCCGACAAAGTATCCTCCGCCATGAAAGTAGAGCAGGACTTTTGTTTTGTCGCAGCCGTGCGGAAAAATCCATTCACCGGAAACACCACTTGTGTCATTTGTTTGATAATCGAAACCCGAAAGAGGTTTGTTCCGTTTGCCAATGAGCTTTTCGAAACCTCTACGAGCGCGTTGGTGGTCTGAAACATCGCCACGTTTTTTTACTCTGCGTAAAAATGATTTGAGAATAAAGAGGGGAATGTAAGGCATGGTTAAATTTTATTGCCACGAATTTCACGAATTAAAGGCAGAAGAACGGAAATACTATTTCGTGAAATTTGCGGCTATTTATTTCTCTCTAAAAGCATCAGTAATTGAAACGCTAAAGGCACACTTCCTCTTTCAATTTCAATTTTGGCGCGCAGGTGAATTGCTTTTTCTAAAGCAACGTAATCGTTTTTGTGCTCCGAAAATATTTCTTCTACAAATTCTGCTTTGCGCAATTCGTTTAATTCTTCCTCTGTTGGAAAAAGGTATAGTTCTGCAATTCTTGCGATATCATTTCCTGAAAGATATTTTGAATGAGTAATTCCATTGGGTAATTCGTCCCAGCCAAGGCCCAATTCATTTGCCATTTTAAAACCCGGAACGGAAATAATATTCTCCGCACCAATGCGCGCCCAAAATTGTTTTCCCATCCGCGCGATGTAATTCATTTTGTTCGGGTCAATACTTCCTTCTTCATTCAAAACTTTTTCGTTGATGTGAATCATCTTCACCTCGCAAACCACCAAATTTCCTGCACCACCGCTTATGCCGGTTTCAATTACCTGCTTCACTTCACATTCCATTTGCACAAAACATTCTGCCACACGCGGAGGCTTTACGGTTACGCTTTCCTGCTTAGTCAAACCACTTTTTGCAAATTCATCTACGCCCTTCGGATACATGTGTGCCGCCAGGTTCATTTGGTAGAGTATATCGTAATGCGGGATGTTCACCACGCATTCTTTTACTTCCAACACATTGTCGTGTGTGTGTTTGGTGGCACCGGTTCGTCCGCTACGGGCGGGGGAAAAAACAAGTGTAGGTGGATTGGAGCCAAAGCAATTGAAAAACGAAAACGGAGAAAGATTTACGTTTCCGTCTTTATCTATGGTAGAAACAAAAGCAATAGGACGCGGGGCGATTGCACTGAGTAAATAGTCGTGCAGTTTCGGCATTGGAATGTCTGCGGGATTTATTGAGAGCATAAAAATAGAACGCTGATGATGCGGATTTTCAGGATTAAACGGATTTAATTGAACAGCTTAAAAAGTATTGGCGCAATAACACCAAGCGATAATAATGCAATGAAAACATTTCTGTTTTTTAATTCTTTGTTGCGAATAAGAATTACATCTGCCATCATCATCACTAAAAACCATAAGGCGAGAAAAATTAAACGCATAGTATCATCAGCTGGGGCAAAATCATGTTCGCGACCAAGAGCCTGATGTGCAATTTCGAACATGGTACGTGCGCCTGCGCCCATAATGAGAAAGAGCAATGCGATTAAATAATATCTCACAATGCAGGCAAAATTTTTCCTGAACATTCTCCGAAGCCAATTCGCACTCCGTCTTTTTCGCAATATCCTTTCATCACTACTGTATCATTGTCAAGAATGAATTTTCGTTCGGTGCCATCGGGCATTTGAATTGGGTTTTTTCCCTGCCAGCTAATTTCAAGCATAGAGCCGTACGAATCGGGTGTTGGTCCGCTGATGGTGCCGCTTGCATATAAATCGCCAGTTTGAATATTGCAGCCATTCGAAGTATGGTGTGCGAGTTGCTGGGCCATGTTCCAATACATGTATTTGAAATTGCTGCGCGACACGGTTTTGCCTTTTCCGTTTTCGGGAATTATTTCCACTTCTAAATTGATATCGAAATTCTTTTTGCCTTCGAATTTTAAGTATGGAAGGACTTCCGGTTCTTGCATAGGCGATTCTACACGGAAAGGTTCCAGTGCCTCGATTGTTACAATCCAAGGAGATATAGTTGATCCGAAGTTTTTTGCAAGGAAAGGCCCGAGCGGAACGTATTCCCATTTTTGAATATCACGCGCACTCCAATCGTTGAATAAAACCATTCCAAAAATGTAATCTTCTGCTTCTGCTGTTGAAATGCTTCTGCCCAGTTTAGTTTTCCTTCCAGTGATAAAACCCATCTCTAATTCAAAATCTAAAAGTTTACTTGGACCAAATGAAGGAGCAGGTGCATCATCTGCTTTGGTTTGTCCTTTTGGTCTATGAATCGGAGTTCCGGAAACCACAATAGAAGAAGCGCGGCCGTGATAACCCACCGGTAAATGTTTCCAGTTTGGCAGCAAAGCATTTGCAGGGTCGCGGAACATGATGCCTACATTTGTTGCATGTTCTTTGCTTGAGTAAAAGTCGGTGTAGTTGGGAATGTTAACCGGTATGAGCATTTGCGCTTCGCTTTGCTTTACAAGCAAATTCTCAACAATAATCGGGTTCTCAAGAATAGAGGAATTGCTCTCACTTAAAAAAACGGAAAGTTGTTCGCGCACTTGATTGGTAATTCTTTTGCCGAGCGAGATAAAATCGTTCAAAGAATCTTTCAAAAAAATATTGAATGGCAAATCTATTCCGTCAGTTGCTCCAAGCCCTGATGCTACATTCATGTCAACAATAAATTCGCCAATAGCAACACCGATGCGCGGCTCAGGGTCTTTGTCTGTTTTAAAAATTCCAAACGGTAAATTCTGAATTGGGAAGTCGCTGTTAGGTTTTACTTCTACCCAACTTTTTAATTGAGGATTATTTGCTCTGCTCATACGTCAAAATTCCAATCATTTTCGTTACCGCCAAATTTTTTTCTGCTTTCTGCTTTTTCTATTTGTCGCTGAATAATTAAGTCTGCCATTACGGTTGCTGCATCGGCTTCTGGACTCTGCAAAGCATCGTTCAGTTTCTTTTCGCTTACATCAATGCGGTATAAAATCCATTTCAGTTTTTCGAAATCGCTGTGAATGAGTTCTTCAATACGCTGAATAAGCAATTGGCGGAACGCGCCAAACTTCTCGTCTTCATTATTTACAGTCGGAAGGTGCTGTTCATCAATTTCAAACGAATCGAAAATTGGTTTAGGAAATTCCATCGGGGCTAATGTATTTGCATTTTATCAAGAACTGATATTCCGAAAAGCGCAAAGTCATATTTCACGGGGTCTTCCGGGTCGAACTGTTTTAGGTTTTCAGTCAGCTCAACTACTGTTTGCCAATCGGTTTGTTTGCGCTTAATCAAACCGAGTTTGCGCGCGGTTCTGTCTACGTGCACGTCAAGCGGAATTAAAAGTTGCGCGGGTTTTATCTTCTTCCAAATTCCAAAATCAACTCCGCTTTTATCCTTCCGCACCATCCAGCGCAGAAACATGTTTATTCTCTTACAGGTACTTCCACGAACAGGAGTGGCTACATGTTTGCGGGTGCGGTGCGGAGAATCTTCGAGCGAGAAAAAATAATTATGAAATCCTGAAAGTGTTTCGACTTGTGCGTTTTTGATTTCTGATTTTAGAAACGCATCTTCCAGACTTTCGTGCTTTGAGTAATGCTGTTTTAGAAACTCAACGAAGTAAAGCGTATCGGTGGCGTTGAAGGTGCGGTGCTTGAACTCCAGTAAATTTTTTAAGTCGTTATCCTGATGATTCAGCACAAAATCGTGCGGAGCGTTATCCATCAGGTTCATCAGTTTGTTGGCAGAAGTAATAATTGATTTGCGATTTCCCCAAGCAATGGTTGCAGAGAAAAATGCTGCTATTTCTATATCCTGTTTTTTAGCAAAACGATGAGGAATAGAAATAGGGTCGGCTTCAATAAAAGAAGAGGAGTTGTATTCCTTGTATTTGCGTTCGAGTAGTTCGTAGATTTTTTCGCGCTGCATTGTTCTATGAATTCTATTTTTAAACTTTCTGCGAACACTTTTGTCTGTTCATCAAGCTAAGCAAATGAAAAAACTCTTCCTTCCGGTTTTTATCTTCCATTCTATTTTTTGTTCTGCGCAATTATCTCCGGCTGTTACCTGTTGGGTTATCAATAACACCGGAGGCACCGGTTTCGGAAATATTGAAACCAACGTGCAGTGGGTGCATTATTCAACCAATAATGTTTACGTGCATACCACCGATATTCCAAGCTGGATTCCGGTTGGCTACGACTGGCCAAACAATCCGTGGTTTCCGGATAGCATGAATTATACTTTCAAAATCACTTTGCATCCCCAACAGAATAGCGGTACGATTGTAAAAACTCCGTACGGACATATCGGTTTGTGGAAGAACGGAGTTTCAATTTACAATCCGATGGACACTAAGAGTTGGAAGGATTCTGCTACATGGTTTCAGAACGCATTTTATTTTGAGAACAACACATTCGATAATTGTCTTGGTCATCCCAATGGTTCGCACGAGTATCACACGCATGTAAATCCGCAATGCTTGTATGATAAGTATAATGACAGCACGCACTCGCCTATTATCGGCTATGCGTTTGACGGCTATCCAATTTATGGCGCACATGCTTACACCAATACCAACGGCACCGGTGCTATAAAAAGAATGGAGAGCAGTTACCGCATGCGAAGTATTGCTGACCGAAAAATTTTATTAAACGGAACGGTGTTGGATAGTTTGCATTATGGTCCGGCTTTGAGTCAATATCAGTTGGGAGCTTACATGGAAGATTTTGAGTTTGTGCAAGGGCTTGGAGATTTGGATGAACATAACGGGCGGTTTTGTATTACGCCCGAATATGTCAGCGGCACCTACGCATATTTTGTAACTATTGACGACAATTTTGAACCGCAGTTTCCTTACGTTCTCGGAACTACCTACTACGGCAAAGTGCAAATTGGCAACACCGGACCCAACAGCGGATTTAATTCGATTACAGAAACCGTAGCTAGTTACACAAGCCTAAATGAGGTTGAAAACATCACAGCAATTTCTGTTTATCCAAACCCTGCAAAAGATTTTTTGAATGTGCAGATAGACTCGAAAAACCGGAATGAAATTTCTGCTGTGTTATATGATATAAATGGAAACTTAGTTCGTGAAACAGAAAATTTTGTTCAGAGCAATCAACAAACAATTTCACTTAACGGATTAAATGCAGGATTGTATTTGCTCCGTATTTCCGACTCAGAACAATCGCATTCGACAAAAATTCTTTTCATTCAATAGCTGCGGTTTCATTCTTCATGAAAATAATATTTTGGAAACGCCAAGTTGTTTTTACATTTAAACCATAATCACATAAATCTAAATTATATGAGTAAGAAAAATTGGAGCATAGTCGCTTGTATTGTAATGATGCTTGCCTGTTGTATGCAGTTAAATGCGCAGAACAAAGACATTGATAAGGGAAAGGAAACGCTGGCAAAGGCGTTAGAGCAAAAAGATGCTGCCAAGCGAAACGAGATGGTGCAAAAAGCCACTGAGTCGTTTCAAAAAGGAGGAATGAAACGCGAAATGTATGCGCTGATTGGTGATGCATTTTTAGATAAGAAAGATTACACCAATGCACAAAGCAATTACTCGCGTTGCGATAAACCCGAGAAAAAAGAAGGGATGAAAAAATTAGCCGAAGCGTATGTAGAAGACGCTTTTAGCGGAGAGGAAAAGAATGAACCAAAGGCATTGCGTAAGGCAATGGATTTTTATACCAAGGCAGATGCATTGAAAGAAGGTGCCCGTGCTATTGGCGACAGATATTATGAGAAAGGTGCCGGCAGTTATACTAAGGCACTTGAATATTATGTAATAGGCGATGCCGCAGTGAAGGTGGAGCAAATTGCAAAAGAGTATTTCGATAAGGGCGGTGTAGATGAAGTGAAAGCTGCTGAAACTTATTTGAAATTGAAAACTACAGAAGGCGCAAAAAAAGCAGGTGATATTTATTACGACCGGAAAGAATTTCAAAAAGCGATTGACGCTTATTTGAGCGGAGGTGTAGAAGAAGGAATTCAGAAATATGCAGACTACCTGTACAGCGAAAACAGAAATGAAGATGCCGATAATCTGATTATCAGATTAGGCGATGCTTATACCGAAAAGAAAAACGATGATGCCACTGAAAAATTAGCAGCTTCTACCATGACTAAAGGAAGCTACCTTCTTGCGTCTAAGCTTTACGACAAAGCAGGCAATGTTTCTATGGGCGATAAATGCCGTGCTTATGATGCGCTGATCAATTTCCGCTTAGAAGAAGCAAAAGGTTTGTTTGCTCAAACTAATGATGCCGCTATGGCAAAATTGATAACCGATAACGAAAAGGTGTTGAAGCCGCTTCAGGATTTATCGGACAATATGGATGCGCTTAAAAAGAATGCTCCGTCTGTAAATGTGATTATCGATAGCGTTACCGGTGCCAATGTTCCTTCTGCCTCTGACCAAAAAATGCAGGAAGACTATTACAAATCTGTTCGTGAGCAGATTATTAAAAACGTAAATGATATTGCGTTGAATTATGCAAAATTGACTGACGTAAATTTGAAGAAATATGTAAGAGTATGTTTCGTTAAATACGGTGCAGTTAGAAGCATTCTCGATAAAGACACTTTTGCCATTAGAAAGCAAAAGCAGGATATAAAAGTGAAAGACATAGTTCTTTAAAACAAAAAGCCCCGAAATTTTTCGGGGCTTTTTGTTTTAAAAGCTTTTATCCCAAAGCCTGTTTCAAATCTTCGAGCAAGTCGTCTACATCTTCTACGCCAACACTCAAGCGAAGAAGATTATCTACTACGCCCACCTTTTCTCTTTCCACTTTTGGAACAGAAGCATGCGTCATGGTTACCGGATGGTTAATGAGAGATTCAACTCCGCCCAAAGATTCTGCCAACGAAAATACTTTGAATGATGAAGATAGTTTGAAAGTATCTTCAAGCGAAGCATTTTTCAGAACAATCGAAATCATTCCGCCAAAATCTTTCATCTGCTTTTTAGCGATGGCGTGGTTCGGATGGTCTTCGAAACCGGGCCAGTAAATTTTTTCAATGCGCGGATGAGTTTTTAAATACTCAGCAATCTTTCTTCCGTTGTAGCAATGGCGTTCCATTCTTAAATGCAGTGTCTTAATTCCCCGCAAAACCAAAAACGAATCCATCGGCCCGGGGTTTGCTCCGCAGGAATTGAGAATGAAATAGAGTTGCTCGTGAAGCTTGTCGTCATTTACCACCAACGCACCCATTATTACATCGCTGTGTCCGCCTAAATATTTTGTTACGCTATGCATTACAATATCGGCACCCAGCAAAAGCGGATTTTGTAGATAAGGAGAAGCGAACGTATTATCAACCGCCAGTAAAATGTTTTTCTCTTTAGCAATTTTCGCGCAGGCTTCAATATCTACAATCTGCATGGTTGGGTTGGTAGGGGTTTCCACCCAAATCAGTTTCGTCTTTCCGTTGACATACTTGCTGACATTGTTTACATCACTCATGTTCACGAAATGGAATTTGATTCCATATTTCTCAAACACTTTGGTAAACATGCGATAGCTGCCACCATACAAATCGTCACCGGTTATTACTTCATCACCTGGGCTTAAAAGTTTTATCACTGCATCGGTGGCTCCCATTCCGCTACTGAAACAGATAGCATGTTTGCCTTCTTCAAGCGCAGCAATATTTTTTTCAAGAGCAACACGCGTTGGGTTTTTCCCGCGGGCATACCCGTAACCTTTATTCTTCCCCGGAGATTCCTGTACGTAAGTGGAAGTTTGATAAATGGGAGTCATGATAGCTCCTGTAGACGGGTCTGGCTCTAAGCCAGCATGAATTGCTTTGGTTCCGAATTTCATTGCTTTAATTTTAAGAGCGTCAAAGATAGAATTCACTTGAACTTTAGTTGAGCGTAAATAATTTCTACCTTCCCCTCTCAAATTATTTTCAATGAAACAATTTTACATTCTGGTTCTATCCGTTCTTGTTTTTACAAACCTTCCGGCTCAGCAATCTCCCTACTTACGTTCATCGCGTTCACAGCTTAATCCAGCTTTGTATCCGTTTTATCATGGAGTAGCTTCCGGTGACCCGCTTGCTGACAGAGTTATTCTTTGGACAAGAATTACTCTTGACCCGGTGGTTGACCCTGTTTCGGTTAACTGGGAAATTGCAACAGATACTTCTTTCGCTAACATCATAAACAATGGAAGCGCAACTACAGACAGCACAAAAGATTACACCATTAAAATAGATGCCACTGGTTTGCAGGCAGGCACTTGGTACTATTACCGCTTTGGTTACGATACTTTTAAATCTGTGACCGGCAGAACAAAAACACTGCCGGTTGGCTCTGTAAATAATTTGCGCTTCGCGGTGGCAAGCTGTCAGGATTATCAGGATGGATTTTACAATGCCCACCGCCATTTGAGTGAGCGGAACGATATTGATGCCGTTTTATTTTTAGGTGATTATACCTATGAAAGCGGTGCGATTGCTGCACCGGTTGGCGACCGTTTCCACGAACCCGACCACAAAACTGTTTTGGAAATAGAATACCGGATGCGTCAATCGCAATATCATCTTGACCCTGATTTGCAGGCGGCTCATCAACAGTACCCATGGATTTGTGTTTGGGACGATCACGAAACAGCTAACAACTCGTATAAAGGCGGAGCGAAAAATCATAGTGTAGGTGATGGTGATTGGTACACGCGAAAAGTGAATGCGATAAAAACCTATTTCGAATGGGTGCCGGTTCGTCAACCAGATATGGCTGATACCTTTAGAATTTTCAGGCGGTTTACCTGGGGCGATTTAGCTGATTTGAATATGATTGACACGCGCTTGTATGACCGCGACAAGCAGGTTACTACTGCACAGTTTGTTCCTGCTAACGATTCGCTCATTCAGGATTCTACACGCAATATGGTTGGACCGGTTCAGTTCGATTGGTTAAATCATAATCTGGATAGTTCTACGGCTAAATGGCAAATTATCGGTCAGCAGGTAATTTTAACTCCGCTGATTGTTCCAGCGGGAGTGCTTGGACCTAATGCGGTGATGATAAACTCTGACCAGTGGGATGGTTATCCATTTGACCGCGAGAAATTATACAATCATATTCTTACCCATAATATAAATAACGTGGTGGTGCTGACCGGTGATATACATACCGCATGGGCGAATGATTTGCCACTACCTGGCTACGATGCGCAGAATCGAAACAATTCTGTTGGAGTAGAATTTGTAACACCGAGTATTTCATCGGGCAACGAATTACCTCAGTTGGTTACCTCCAGTACTATTTATTCATTGGCGAGTTATGTGCGTTATGTAGAACTTACCTTACACGGTTATTATGTGTTAGATATTACACCGGCACGCACGCAGGGCGATTTTGTGTACATGTCGAATGTGACAACGCAAACTTATTCGGTTAGCACTACTCCTTCGTGGTATGTAAATGACGGAGAAAAATTTTTACGCGAAACCAATGCACCTTCAGTTGCCTTGAATACTTATCCGGCACTTGCGCCTCATACTTCTCTTGCCACTTCGGTAAGAAATATTTCTAATAATATCACTACGGTTATGATTCACCCGAATCCGTTTGCTGATCAGGTGCAAATTCAGTTTAACGTTTACAAAAGCGAAGAAGTGAGTCTGGAAGTTTGGAATACAAGCGGACAGTTGATGTTTAAGAAGAATCTGGGACCTATTAGCGAGGGATTAAATCATGCGCAGTTTGACGGCAGTAAATTGCCTTCAGGGTTTTATGTGGTAAGATTGAAAGGGAAAACCTCTTCGATAAGTGAGAGTGTGGTGAAAATCAATTAATATTCAGGTACATTTAAAACTAAAATCGCTCAAATGAAAAAAGTTTTACTACTCGTTTCTCTCATCGTAACCGGCATCTTAAGTAAGTCCGTAACTGCTCAATCCACTTGCCCTGAGTTTGTTTTCCAGCATTGGGTTTGGGAAGATGAAAGCACACAGCACAGTGCTTTGCAACTTGTTGATGATTATAAATCGCACAACATACCGGTAGGTGCAATTATTATCGACAGCCCTTGGGAGACCGGTTACAACACTTTCGAATTTGACACATCGCTTTATCCTGATGCACATGCTATGGTTGATTCTTTTCATGCCCGTGGCGTAAAAGTTATTGTTTGGATTACCAGTGCCATTAATACCGACCAAACAGAGCTTTGGCACTATGCTGATTCGCTTGGTTATTTTATGAAAGCAAATGCCGGTGCCGGTTCTGCGGTAATACATTGGTGGAAAGGTGACGGCAGCATGATTGACTTTTTCAATCCTGCAGCAGTAACCTGGTGGAAGGCTCTGGTGGATAAAACTCTTGCCCTCGGTATTGACGGATGGAAGTGTGACGGAACGGATTACTCCGTTTTTCTTGGAAACGCACTCTATTCTCCAGGAACAGGAGGCAATATTACCCGGTTGCAATATTCGCATGCTTACTACCGGTTGTTTCACGATTACACGCGTCAGCAATTGGGCAACGACCGCGCTAATATGTCGCGACCGGTTGATAATTACGGCTACACTTTTATTACTGACCCCAACTTAGTTGCGTTTACTCCGCGTGATATTGGCTTTGCCTGCTGGGTGGGTGACCAGGATGCCACTTTTGACGGAATGAAAAATGCGCTGAACAATATGTATCAGAGCGATGTAAATAATTATTTGGTTGTAGGTTCCGATGTTGGAGGCTACCGCGAAGAACCGGTGACTCACGGCAGAGATAAAGACCTCTTCATTCGTTGGGCGCAGCTGGGTGCTTTCAGCCCGCTGATGGAAAACGGGGGCGGAGGAGAACACCGCCCGTGGATGTTTGACCAGGAAACCAACGACATCTATAACAAGTTTGCGCGGCTGCACCATGCGCTGATTCCTTATCAAATGCAGCAAGGCGATTCTTTATTTGCTATTACCCAATCGCTGATGCAATTCTTTAACAGCACCGATTATAGCTACATGCTCGGTAGCGATATTTTTGTGGCGCCTATGTTAAGTTCCTCGAACACTATCATGGTTGATTTTCCTGCAGGAAACTGGACCTATCTTTTTAATACTTCGCAGGTTTACAGCGGAATTTTTAACCAGTTAAACATACCGCTTAGCGAGTTTCCGGTTTTTATAAAAGCAGGTTCTCCTTTGTTGCAGGTTCTTGATAGTGTAGTGAGTAGTATAACCGGTATAGAAACGGTAAATGCTCCGTTACATCCGGTTAGTGTTTATCCTAATCCTGCAAGCAGTGAAATCAGAATTGCGGGGTTAGATTTTAATGAAGAGTACGAGTTTAGATTGTATGATGCACTGGGAAGAAATTTGCTGAATGCAAAACTTAATAGCGCAAGCAAAAGTATTTCTATACAAAATTTAGAGAATGGAATTTACCAGTACGCTATAACGGCTAAATCAAATATGCAAGGAAGAATATCCGGTAAGGTGGTGGTGCAGAAATAATTTTCCGGTATCAAATGCAGACGGAGCAGGTTTTCAAAATCTGCTCCGTCTGCGTTTTTAAAAGAGGTGCGAGAACAATCCATCTCTCAACTTAGGTTCAAACCAGGTTGACTTTGGCGGCATAATTTTTCCGCTGTCGGCAATGTCCATTAGTTGTTTTAGTGAGACCGGATAGAGTGCAAAGGCAACTTTCATCTCTCCGCTATCTACTCTTTGCTTTAAAGCTTTTAAGCCGCGGATGCCGCCTACAAAATCAATCCGCTTGTCGGTGCGCACATCTTTTATTCCGAGTAATGGATTCAAAACATTTTCATCAAGAATAGTTACATCTAAAATTCCGATTGGGTCACTTTTGATGATTTCTTTTTTGGCTAGGAGGGTATACCATTTACCGGACAGATACATTTCGAATTCGTGAATGAACTTCGGTTTCTTTCCTTCAGGCTTAGCATCTGACACTACAAATTTTTCGTTCAGTTTCTTCAGAAATTCTTCATCGCTCAATCCGTTCAAATCTTTTATCAGCCGGTTGTAATCCATTATCTGCAACTGGTCGTCAGGGAAGAGAACGGAGAGAAAAAAATTATAATCTTCTGTTCCGTCATGGTTCGGGTTCTGCTCTTTCATTTTCAAGCCAACCTTGGCAGCAGATGCGGTGCGGTGGTGGCCATCGGCTATGTAGGTAAACGGAATTTTGTTTTCGAAAATAGAAACCAGTTGGTCGGTTTTATCTTTATCTAACAGCAACCAAACCGTATGGCGCACACCGTCTTTGGTCAAAATATTATAGACCGGTTCTTCATTATCGGTTACCGAGAGTATTATTTCATCTACCTCATCGTTCTTTGGATAAGTGAGAAAGATGGGCCCTACGTGCGCCTGCAAGGTTTCCATGTGGCGGATTCGGTCTTCTTCTTTTTCCGGTCGGGTTAATTCGTGCTTCTTGATTACATCGTTGAAATAATCTTCAATGCTTGAGCACGCCACCAAACCGGTTTGCGTTCTGCCCTGCATGTTTTGCTGATAGATATATAAAGACGCATACGCCTCCTGAAACAGCGTGCCATCAGCCATGAACTTGTAAAAATTATCGCGCGCCCGGTCGTAAACTTCCTGCGAGTGTTCGTCTGTGCCTTCCGGGAAATCAATTTCGGCACGGCTTACGTGCAGAAAAGACCGTTGATTTTTTTCTGCCATCTGCCGTGCTTCGGCAGTGTTCATTACATCATAAGGAAGGGAAGAAACTTCTGCCGCATGCTCCGGTTGCGGGCGAACAGCTTCGAATGGTTTGATGATGGCCATGTTCTATATTTTGTATTGTCATTCCGAGGAACGAGGAATCTTGTCTTTATCAAACAAGTAAATACAAGATGCTTCCTCCGTCAGCATGACAAATGAGGTTTTACAAAAACGGTGTCTTCACCACCGTTGCCTTAATTGGCGTGTTTCTTATCTCAATAAAAATTTCGGAACCAATGGTGCTGAATTCAGTTTTTACATAACCCAGCCCAATAGCTTTACCAAGCGATGGCGATTGTGTGCCGGAGGTAACTTCTCCAATTTCATTACCGGCAGCATCTTTAA
>Ga0114969_10001995_pt1 | contig 16925 bp, 15 predicted proteins | sample M_130807_MF_Meta_FD_87316 | JGI IMG/M metagenome (GOLD analysis project Ga0114969, IMG submission 87316) | Freshwater microbial communities from Lake Montjoie, Canada to study carbon cycling - M_130807_MF_MetaG | ecosystem: Environmental > Aquatic > Freshwater > Lake | place: Lake Montjoie...
AAATTAATGCCTCTGAAGTTATCAGTGGTGAAATAGCAGGAAAGCCTCGCGTAAAAGAGGTGGATTGGAAGCGGCTAATAAGTTTGGGCAGGTCTTAATAAATCGCTAGACTTCCCATCGCTTCTACTTTGCGCCCGTAGCTCAACGGATAGAGCATCTGACTACGGATCAGAAGGTTCGGGGTTCGAATCCCTGCGGGCGCACAACAATTTAATTCATTATCATCCTAGCAAAGAATAGAAATAGTATTAATTACAAGTAAGATACCAATGTGAGATTTAAATTCGATTTTAATGAGCGAACGCTTATGCTTCCATTGCTAGACGCATATATGAGTTCGCAGTTAGCGAAAAATTACAATACAGCTCTCGAGATCGGTGTATACAAAGGAGCTTGGTTATTTAATTTATTAACTAATATTCAAAATATTTTTACCGTTGGAATCGATCCATACCCAAATCTAGAAAAAATTAGAGAATCTTTTATTAATGAGCGCGACCAGCTTGGATACAAGGAATCTCTATATTTATATTCCAGTCTAAATGAATTGTCAAAAAGTAAACATAGTTCGGTTACTTACGACATAATTCATTGTGATGGCGAGCATTCTCAATCTCAAGTAAGCAAAGATTTAGAAGATTTATTACCAATACTGAAAGAAGATGGAATTCTCATTGTTGACGATATCTTTTATCATTCATATCCAGGCGTAACTGCAGCCACTTTTGATTTTATTAGAAAATATAAACTTTCTCCATTTTTTTTTACTGAAAAAAAACTTTATATTTGTAACCCAATTTACCTGGAATATTATTATAAAAAAACTATCTCTATTTTAAATTCAATAAAAGTAAACTTTGAAGAGAATGAAAAACCTAGTTCAACAATATCTTATCCCCAAAGTAATTCAATATATAGTTATAATTTAATAATTACATCTCAAACTCCAACAAGAAAACAATACAAAAATTTATTAGGTATATTAAATCTTGAACTACCATTGGCACTTAAAATTAAAAATATTATTAAAGTTTATCCGCCCCCGATAATATTAGAATTTTATCAATTATTGAAAAAGAATTAACGCAGGATAATATGTTGCTACTATATTTAAAACTATTGCGATTAAATCGGAATTTTGATGTCTTCAAACTTAATTTAAAAAAAGTATATAATTACAAATATGATAATTGTTTTCGCTCATTTTTATACTTAGCTACCCAAGAACTTAATCCTAAATATAATTTGTACTTATAAAGAATTAAACCATGAAGGGGATTATCGTGTTTAGAATTGGCGGTAGATTAAAGGAAATTATCGTTCAAATATTACTTAATATTCCAGAAAAATATGATTTAAAATCTGTAAAAAAAATACGTGAATATCGAAAACATTGTAATCCAATTGGAAGCGTTGGTGAAGGTACGTACGGGATCAATCACATAATTATTCATGCATGGAATATCAAACATAAGGTACATATTGGAAATTATTGTTCAATCGCGGATAACGTTCACATTTTTTTAGGCGGAAATCACCATATGTACCGAACAACCACTTTCCCATTTTCTAAAACTTCTAGCGAAGATAATCTCTTTGGAACAAGTGAAGATGAATTTTTATCTAAGGGCGATATTCAAATTGGACACGATGTACATATCGGATCAAATGTATCAATAATGAGTGGTTTAAATATTGGAAGTGGCAGTGTAATAGCTGCATTTTCACATGTAACTCGCGACGTTCACCCTTACGAAATAGTAGGAGGAAACCCTGCTGGGCATATAAAATTCAGGTTTGGCCCGGAAATTATTCAGGATCTTTTAGAACTTGAGTGGTGGGATTGGCCAAAGCACAAAATAATTAGTAACCTAGAATTTCTTTTAAACCCTCCTCAGGACAACCTTCATATGTTTAATAAAAAATATACAGAAAAGCAAAATAAACATTAGACTTATAATGCTATATTTTAAAATTATCTGACATTTGTGAATTTAAATAGTACCTGTAAGTATTTAACTCATCCTCTGTCCCAACCGCAAAGAAATTATCTAAGTTAAACGTTGATACATTTAAGCCAAGTTCTAAAGCATTCTGAACAACAGAATCCAGATAAATTTCACTATTGTATCGTTCACCTGTTTTAAAGCACTCATTGATCAATTTTCTAGCGAGCACTATATTTTTAAAAGTGAAATTTCCAATGACCATACTTGGGTGATTAAAATTACTCGGTAGTTCTTTGAGTGAAAATCCAACTACATTACTTTTCTCAATGTTAATCCATGAATATCGCGCGGGGTTATATTTTGACATCGGATAATTTTCACAAGCCCAAACAACTAAATCAGAATTTTGCAACTGTTTAATTGAATTTTCATAATCAGTCTTATTTATATAGTTATCGCAAGATAGGAAAGTAACCGGACCTTGAACTTCTTTAATATTGTCAAGGAAATATCTTGCAGTGTCACATTGGCCTTGTGTTGGATTTTTAAGAGTTATCAATTGAATGTCAGTCAAATCCTTTTCTTCTAAATATTTAGTAAACTCACCACGTAGAATCAGATATTTATTACTAGCAGAATCAATAGCTGCACCAGAAAATTTCCAAAGTTCTTTTCCTTTAACTTTCAAGAAAGGTTTAGGAACCTGTGAAAAATCTGATAGTCGCGATCCTACCCCACCAGCTAGAATTACTGCCGTTTCCGGCCTCACTACTTTTATAGAGTCAATTTGCTTTTCTAATACTTTGTTATTCACCGAACTATATAAATATCTCCAATCATTTAAATCTTCCGGTGTACCAAATTGAAAAAATTTTTCCATCAGGAAAGTTTTTACTTTGTAATTTAATTTTAATAAAGGGATAATAGTTAAAGAAATATAAAATTCGCCCTTATGTGAATAGTTTTTTTCTAATTGTTCAGCTAAAGCTTTTAAAAGTAGGGCACCATTTGCGAAAGCATAAAGACCTGCCGAAGCCTCTTCTAAAGTCGGAGCATCCGTAAAGCTATTTTTCTCCTGAATCCAAGTAACAAGTCCATCTTCATTTTTTTTAACATATGCATATTTTGTATTTCTAAGCATGTGAGGGTGAAAACCCGTGTATGTCAATATTAATGAATCTACTTCTGAAAGTTCACTGCAAAATTCCTCGAAATTCCAGTTCCCAGAAAAGTCACAGTAAGAAATTATAACTGGCCTAACTAGATCTATATATTCTCTTGATTCATAGATTGCATGCCCTGGGCCGAGTTTATGTGACGGAATCTCAGAAATAATTGAATTCGGCCATTTAGTTTTTAGGTAAGAAACAAGTTCAGGATTTTGCTTATGATCTTTTGAAACTATAAATAATGGGTCAACAATTCCAGGGAACATAGCCATAACTTCATCAATAATTTTTGAATTTCCAATCGGGATTAGAGGTTTTACCTGATAGAACCCTGCATCAACAAAACGCTGTCCAACTCCACTCATTGGGATAACAACTTGAGGCCTATTATTTATCATAATGTAAAATTTAAATCTATTCTATTTTTGTAAGTTAGCAAATTAAATCCATCTATTAGGCAGTTTTGTACAAACAGCTTCAAATTTGAATGAAAGAGTATCAATACTATTTTTTAAATTTATCAGTTCATTTTCATAATTAGTCCTTTGCAGTTCAGGTGAAACTAAACATTTTTTCGCAGGAATATCCAAATATTTATGACTTATTGTTGATAAATAATCCCAATTACCAGTATGTGAATCAAACCAAATCCAACCAGCTTTCAAGTTTAAAGCAGTCTCAATAGTTTCAATATCACTAACTCTTGCAGCGCAAAATTCCGGAAAATTTTTAGAAAATTTGTATAAGGAAGGGAAAGACTGGTCGAGGAAAAAAAAATTAACAATATTTAATTTTCGAATTGAATCATAAATAAAATACTCGAGTCCATCTTCCTTTACATTTAGTATTAATAATTTATGCTGAAAATGTTTTAACCATTCAGTCAATTTTACTCCGCTTTCAAATGGATCATGATGAACAATTAAATCGCGCCCGGAAGTTCTAATATCAATTTCAACCCCGAAGTTCTGCTCGGTTTGCTTTAAATCATCTATGGTATTTACTCTATGTTTAATTACTAACATGATATAGAATGTTACTACATTCTTTATTTTTATCATGAATAATCATGTGCAAAAATCACTATTTTTAGCGAAAAACCGGGAATACAAAACAACAGTGAACTTATCTACGAAAAATCTACCTCGGTTATGGTTAAATTGTATCGCTTAACCTCAGGAAATGGTTTTAAAAAATTAAAGATTGGATTGAATGTTTAGTTTAAAGATCTTTTACAGAATCATTAGAAAATGCAGAAGAATCACATTCAAATTCAGAAATATCTTGCACTTTTTTATAATTTATAAATTACAACAGATTGATAAGAAATTAAATTCAAGGCATCAGCGTCTTTCCCTAACCGTTCACTCAGAATTTGATTTTAAAATTATAAATAAAATTCATAATTCAATTTACACTAATTTTGCGCTTGTATTCCAGGGAAAGTTTTTTAGTGAATATCAAGTAAATAAATTTTTAAATAATGCAAAAGAACTAAGAAAGATATATCCAGAAATTGAAATAATTGTTTCAACTTATAAAGAAGATATAATTAATGAATTATTTTTTCATAATCTCGGAATAGAAATTCTATATTGCCAAGATGTTGGTGGGTTACAAAATCCCTACAGCCCGAATCTTTCTCGCCAAATTGAAACAACAATCACCGGTTTAAGTCACGCAAATAAACTAGGCTTTAAGTTCGCAGCTAAAATTCGAGTAGACCAACAAATATCTCCGGTAAATTTCATTGAATTATGCTTAGCAATGATAAATACTTTTACTGCTAAAGCGGGTAAGGCTTCTATACCCACCAGCACGCACAAAAGATTATTTGTTACATCCTATAATACTTTCAGAAGAAAACCACTGCACGTCTCTGACATGTTAATGTTTGGGGAAATTGATTCCTTAGTTACATATTGGAAGCGTTGCCCTTCTTGGAATTTTATGGACGAAACAGAAAATTTGATATCTAAATATCCGCATGTTGATTGGAATAATTTTCAAGTACCTGAAGTTTGGTTAGCAGCTAGATATTTAGATTCTCTTGGGTATAAACTCAACGACCCTAAAGTCACAAACGAACTCGCCTGGCGAAATGAGTTTGGTGTAATAGATAGTGTATGGATTGGTCAAACATGGCAAAAATCAATTAGTTTTTTAAATTCGAACCTAGCTATTAGCACATGGTTTTTTAAAAATTATTTTTCTAGCAATATAGAAGAAACAAGTGAGTTAACTTTCAAAGATTGGTGGGTTCAGTACTACAATTGATCATTGAATCAATAGTTTATTGTAATTATAAATATCTTGTATAAAAAACACGAGACTAAAATTCATGTTTTGATATATAATTTATACATGAATATAGTATTCGCTCATTTTAATACACCAATTCCGAAACATTTAAAATTAAATTTGGCGAGGACCAATAAACTTTTTCCTAATCATAAAATCTACTTAATCACTAATCTCAAACCGAGAAGCTTAAAAAATATAGACGTTAGTATATTTGACTATAATCACGGTAAAAATTGGGATTTACTTCAAAATCAACTGAAACATGACGCAAAATTCCGTGGTAATTTTTGGTTTACTTCGACCGCAAGATTCCTAGCATTTTCTGATTTTGCGAAATTACACAAAGGTGATTTTTTACATTTAGAGTCTGACGTTATAATTTCAAAGGATTTTCCCTTCAACTTAATTTCTAAATCTAAATCTTTAATTCAATTCCCAATAGTTAGCGACTCTTTGGCAATTGCAAGTTGTTTGTATATTAAGAATTTGAAAGCTGCGAATTATCTAGCTAACGTCACGTTGATAGAAGCATTACGTGATGATAAAACTACTGATATGCATATTTTACGTAAAATTAGTAAAGATAAAAAATCTGGATTTGGAATTTTACCAACCGCACCTTCAGCAAGAGAATCCATGTTAGAGGTAAGTGAGAATTTTTTGAAATCTAATTCTAAGTCAATCTCGTATTATAAAGGAGTTTTTGATGGTTTTAATATTGGGAGATACTTATTTGGAGACGATCCTAGAAATAAAAGAGGGTTTACCAAACTGCGACATAGTGATGTGAGTAATTATTTGAATGTCCGAAAATTGGAATTTTCTATTACGAGTAGTAGAGATTTTCCATTTGTTTACGATTTTGAAACAAAAAAGCATATTCCAATTTTTGCATTGCATATCCATTCAAAGAAATTAGCATTATTTAAAATTAGACAGAGTTCAAAGTATATTAGAAAAGCTATAAAAAAGGCAGATTTTCCCACCAGAACAATCTTCTCGATTTCAACTTTTTTTCGTAGTATTGAAAAATCATTGATTCGGCGAGTAATCAAGTTAATTGAGTTGTAAATATTTAATAGCATAAATTGAAATAAAGTTTTATTGTTAAAGTTAAAATCAAAACAAGCTCTAATATAAAATGGTATGATACTCCATATCAATTTGTTGATTTGCAAAGCGGAATTACGAATGGAGATTTTAGTTGAAAGCTTGGGAAATAGTGATTCTACGGTTATTTACGAAGAATTAAATTAAAATAATGTTTGGAGTAATTTTCACGTGTTAGAATGTTGTTTATATACACATGATAAGTTAATTTCAATACCTTAATATCTAAGCGTAAATACTTAATAGTTACAGACATTTAAGACTTATTACACAACTATCCAGTACAATACATAAGTGAATTTGACTAAAATTGGTGAAATAACTCAATTCCCATTTGTGGTTGTAGGTTCTGGTTTTTTTGGTATAACAGTTGCCGAACAAATTACATCTAGATTAGGTCTGCCTGTAATTATTTTAGAAAAACGCAACCATATTGGAGGGAACGCATACTCATATTTTGACTCTGAAACTGGGATAGAAATTCATAAATATGGGTCCCACATTTTTCATACTTCCAATAAAACGGTCTGGGATTATGTAAATAGATTTACAACTTTTAATGATTATATTCATAAAGTCAAAATCAATAGTAAATCTAAAATTTACTCAATGCCTATAAATTTGCATACAATTAACCAATTCTTAGGTACCGATTTTTCTCCAGAACAAGCTAAAGAGTGGGTCAGAAATCAGGCGAATTTGCCTGAAGGTGAAGAGATTAAAGCAGAAGTTCGATCTAATTTCGAGCAAAGGGCGATTTCTCTAATTGGAAAACAGTTATATGAAAGTTTTATATACGGATACACTCAAAAGCAATGGCAAACCGATGCTAAATTATTGCCTGCAGAGATCATAAACCGTCTTCCAGTTCGATATAACTATAATGACAGGTATTTCGATGATTTATATCAAGGATTGCCTAGTGGGGGATACTCAAACTGGATTCTAAACATGATTAAAAACCCAAAAATTGTTCTTGTAGAAGGAATTGATTTTTTTGAAATTAAGGATAAAGTATCAAAAAATCAAAAAATAATTTATACAGGACCTATAGATCGCTATTTTAATTTTTCACAGGGTCACTTATCTTGGCGTACCTTAGAATTACAGACTGAAAAAATAGCTATTAATGACTATCAAGGAACTGCAGTTATGAATTATGGGGATGTTAATGTTCCTTTTACACGTATTCATGAGTTTAAACATTTACATCCGGAGAGAAGATATTTAGAAGATAAGACAATTATCATGAAAGAATTTTCACGTAAATCTCAAATCAATGATGAGCCGTATTATCCTATTAATTCTGACATAGACAAGCGAATCTTGGCAGAATACAGAGAATTACAAAAGAAAGAAAAAAATGTTATTTTCGGTGGCAGACTTGGTCGCTATCAATATTTAGACATGCATATGGCTATTGCATCTGCATTACAGTTAGCAAATCAACTGATACAAGATTATAGTGGGTAGTGGTATGGATAATTCTGAAAAACTTCTAAAAATAGTTATAACAATGCCAGTTTATAATGAAGCTAATGGCTTGCGGAGTTTTGTAGATGATCTTTTTAGCAGTTTTATACATTACGATTTAAGAATACATATCACAGATGATGGTTCCAGGGATGGTACTAAACAATTATTAAAAGAACTTTGTCAAGAATATGGCTCAAGATTAACATTTTCAATTAATCAAAAAAATTTAGGTCATGGGCCATCAGTTTTATCCGGGGTTTCAAGTGTTTTGAAATTTGGTTCTTTTGACTTTCTTATTACCGTCGATGGAGACGGATGCTTTCTAGGAGCGGATATTGTTTCAGCTTTGGAAAAAGCAATACATAGCAATTGTGACATATTAGAAGGTATAAGAAATTCTCGATCAAGCCCAATTTTTAGAAAACTTACAACCAAATTTTGCCAAATTTTAGTAAACCGTGCCTCGGATATTAAGCCAAAAGATGCCAATACACCTTTAAGGATTTATAGAAGCGAGATTATAGAATATATCTTATCAAAAACCGCAAAAAATCTACTTATTCCCAATCTTTATATATCCGCACTTTCACGGCTAGCCAGATTTAACATTAACGAGTTCGAAATACCTGTTATTGAATCTAGATCCTTAGATAAAAACGGAAGCACATGGAAACAAAGATTTACTTGGTTACCTAGTAAAAAATTTTTTATTTTTTGTTATCGAGCGTACAGACAATGGGTAAATGAATGTTCAGAAGAGTTGGCAAGAATTAGTGAATACAAATCTAAGTAGAAAAAAATTTATTGGTATCTAACTTTTTTCATTTTATCCAAATTGCATTTGGTACAATCTCTTTCCAAAGCTTTAAATTAAGATCTGAGTAATCCCCAGGAATAATCAAGGCACAATAATCATTAAGGTTTTGGAAATAAATCTTTGAGTTTTTTCCATTAACAAACTCCGGAATTATGAATGTAAATTTTGCGGGGTAGTCGTATGGCTTCATTTGATCTGGGCGCTGTTTCTCAAAATAAAATCTTACTGCTGGGGAATCCCAACGATTAACTAGTATTTTTTCCCCACGGCACTGGTTACTTTTATTATTAAAAAAAGTAGTAACGTCATTGTGGGTTAAAGGAGCAAAAAAATTAGCAATACCCATATGCATTAATACAGTAAGATATATAGTTGCAGCTACTAAATTTGTAAATTTTGGTGTGAGTAATTTTAATTTTCTAAATTGATCCCTAAGCGTGATACCAGCAAGAATTACAAAGCCAACTGGAATTGGTGAGTAAACATGAGACCAAGGGTGCCATGGATATAAACCGATAGTGCTCGTAAATAAATTTACAGTAAATAGAATTAAGTAGATAACTTGAAATTCATATAGTTCTTTACTCAAGTATTTTTGGTTATTGCATTTAGAATACAAGTATAAACCTATCAAAAAAAAGTAGAATATAACATTGTATCTATTTAGCAAGAATTTTGGTGTATCCGAAAGGTAAGTGTAGTAAAATAAGTTTATCGAATTTCGAGATTGAATTCTAAAAGATAAAAAAAATATCAATATTGTTGATAAAAGCAATGCAAAACCAGCTAATAAGTTATTCCAGTTTATTGTTTTTTTGGACAAAATTTGTTTTTTTCTTAATATGATTAACGAAAGTAATATTCCAAGAGTCCATATAAACCCAGAATACCTCATCCAAATTCCAAATGTCGATAACAAAATAATTTTTGGTAAATACTCTTGCTCATGATAAGGATTTTTCAAGAGTTTAATCACGAATAAAAGTACATAAACAAATGCAAACAACTCCGCAGAATACGGTCTAAAAAAAGATCCATCGCCACCAGTTATACCAATACTAACAAAAAAAAGAATTAAGCTAGAGGATAAATTTGTTACTTTATAAATTCTAAGAATTAATAGTATGCCATAAAGGGCTGTAAAGAAAAATAATTCTGGTAGCAATCTCAACCAAAAATAATTTGTTGAAATTTCTGCCCAAACTCGTACAATTAAGGTGAAACCACCGGGGTCATATGAGTAGTTAGCATTAGAATTAAACATCTTTAAAATAGATTGATTTGGGGTAAGAGGTGGCGAGTAGTGGTTCAGACCTTGAGCCATCCAAAACTGACCAGATTCGTCTGCCCAAAAATATTGATTATGCATGTCATTCCAGGCTTTAGCAATAATAAACAGAAATAAAACAAACAAAGGGTTTATTTTTATATTAATTAGATTTTTTTTCATAATATTTTTTGGCTTATTTCCATAGGGTATTATATTCATAATTAGTCTTTTCCAAACGAATGATGAATCTACAATGGAAAATCGACATTTTGGGGCTGGACGCTAATAGCAAGAATTAGTTTAGAAAATTTCAACAAAAAAGGTACTATAAAATTGCTATAATGTTACAATGAATTATCAGTACGAATCTTTACCGGTAGTTATTCCCGCCTATCGAAGGCCTGAAAAACTTTTTAAAAGGTATCATGAAATCATTGATTGGCCTGGCCTATCCAAACTATTTATTAGTGTGGATAGTCCGCGTTTGGGAGCGTCCGCAATAGAGATTAGACAAAATGAGTCAGTTATTCGCACTGCAGAAGAATTAGGCGAGAAGGACAATCGTATCGAATTGCTTGTTTGGAATAATAATTCTGGCGTAAACGATCACACAGCAAAATTATTTACTTCCACACTTAACAATAACGGATTGATCATAGTTGAAGACGATGTTGGAATCTCGCATCAAACACTTAACTTCTTAGCTGACAATTATCGGAGAGATGGTTCAATGGCGGCAACTGCCCATGTTAAAAGTTCGCACCCAAAACTTGCACCTACTTCTACGCGGATTTCTATATTCCCAAACCAGTGGGGATTAGCCCTAACTTCCGAAGTGATGTCACGTTACATCGAAATTAACAAATCAAAAAAATTCGAACGAAGGTTGATAGAAAAAGTCTTTTATAAAATGCTTAATGATTATTTAAGTCTACGCCAAATAGAAATTCTTACTCAATTTTGGTTCAACCACTTTTATTTTTGTGATAAAAATTTGAATTGGGCAGATGCAATTATCCAGTACTCTGTTTATGCAAGCCAGGGATTTTATAGAGTTCCTGCGGCTAGTTTGATTATTGATGATAACGAAATGTTTGATGAAAGATCAATGAATCCAAGATTTGAACCACATAAACTGGAGTTCTGTAACTTGGAGGAAACGGTATCATCAAGCAACGACTATTCTTGCCTATCGTGCGAACTAAACAATAGCCATATAAATGAAGCTAGTTTTCGCAACTTGATTGGTGCCACAAAAAATCGTCGTTTAATTCAACTGCGTTCTAAAATAAAGCATTTCTGATTTTATAATACGAATTAATGTTGCCAGATTAATTTATATTCCAATCCTATAATTTAAGATTCTACTATTGAACGGAATTAGTTTGAGGACCATAACTATGAGTTGAAGTTTTTATAAGTGCATAATTCTGGCATATACGCAAACGACATATAGTCGGGAAATAGTTGGGGATTGGGATTTAGAAGCAAGAAATTGATATCCTTTAATCATGACTTTGCCATCCGAATTCGATGTAAATCATATGAAGCTATCTAGAAAATTTATAGATCAAAAACGCGACTCTTTCATTCAGGAGTTTGTGAATGAATCTAATCTAGTTCTCGATGTTGGAAATCAGTTGAAATACGACCTTTCACAGAACCGGTTTAAAGTAGTCACTCTTGACATAACAGATATTGATAAACCAGATATAATTGCAGATTTAACCCTACACAATGATCATATTGCTTCTGAACAATTTGATTCTATATTATGTACTGAAGTATTGGAGCATATCGTTGATCCATTTGGCGCGGTTCGTGAGTTAAAGAGAATTCTTAAAGTTGGTGGATTCTTGCTTGTTACTACCCCATTGAATGCTCGAATTCATGGTCCTATTCCTGATTGCTGGCGGTTCACGCAGTTTGGATTACAACTTTTGTTTAGAGACTTTGAAATTGTGCAGTTTCATAAATTAGACACACCTGGAAGATCTCTCTTTCCATTACATTACGCCTTAATTGTGAAGCGAAATCAGCAAGTTTTGGACGAGACTAATCCAAGGCAATTAATTTTTAATCCCGTTGAATAAGCAAACGTAAAGCAAAGAATAGATTTATTGTCACGTCGTCGAGTTATCATTCTAGGACAAAAATTAAATTTTGTGCTTAATTTTCAAACAAGAAAACTTAAATATAAATAAATTCATTAGATAAATAACTAAATTAGTAAGAATGCACATATTTAATTAGTTTAACAATAAAGCTGGCTCACTACCATTTATAGTTATAAGAAAACTTATAAAAAGAGGGGGAGTAATTTAAAACAACTATTTAAGCAAATTATATACTAATGCCATAATTGTTCCTTGGGGGCTTTCACCGATATTTGTCGGGAGTATAGATGCATCCAGAATTCTAACTTTGTTTGTCAATTTCAGTTGACCAGATTTTGGATTTATGATCTGGTTTGAATGGCTTAATGGGAGAGAACCCATTATATGCACTGTAGTAATTGTAAAAGTTCTAAGCTCAGAGGTCTCGATCAAATCCTTCGCTGAATTCAAGTTATATACAGGTTTGCTACCTTTAATTGGTAATAGTAATGAAACTGCTCCTGAAGAAAAAAGTGCCGTACAATTCAGTAATAAGCCACGTTTTATTCTCAAGCAGTCTTCATCACTTAGTTTGGCTCGCAAAACATTACCACTCCTCATGATTGGATAGTCATACAATCCACCACCAGTTTGAATTTGACAGGTATATAATCCTAGATGGTCAATTTTTTGTAATAGCTGAGTAAATAATGAATTTGAAATTCCAGATGAGGCCATAGCCAGGTAACTTTGATTTAAGTTTGCAGCCATAAAAAGAATTCCTTCATCTATAAATTCTTGAACTTGACTAGTAAAGATCGTTCCGTTCCTGGCATTAACTTTTTCCTCAAACTCTGCAATTATTTTTAGGTTTGCATGGTAAGAAATACGTGTTATAGACCTTTCTATAAGATTACTTTTCATTAGCAATCTTGGTGTCTTGATTGCTCCACAAGAAACAACTACTTCTTTTGCAAAGTGGCTATATAAATGACCTAATGATTTTGATTCAATCTTAACCTTTTCGCTCGAGGATACTATTATTTTTGTAACTTTATGACCGGTAAGTATTTCACCACCCGCTATTTTGGCTTTTGGAATTAAAGACCTACTCATGGATTGTTTCGCTCCTGATGGGCATCCAGAAGCACACATGTTGTGGCGTTGACAACCTTTGACAATTCTCCTCGCTGGTGAAACCCGCCATCCCAAATTTCTCGCACCATCCGATAGTAATTTCGAGTCTATGTTTCCAGAATCAATCATTGGTTCATACATAACGCCTAGTAAATCTTCAATATAGTCAAAACTCTCCATAATTTGAGCAAGGTCGACTTGTGCATGACTTTTTTCCCACGCTCGAATTGTGTGAGTAGGTAATCTCCAAAAGAGCCCTCCATTTACCTCGGTTGAACCACCAACGGCAACTCCTTCACCTATAGTTATACTAGGTAAGCCAATTGCTGGCCTTAAGCCACCACTTCGGTAAAGCGCTCTATTGAGAAGTGACACATTTTTCGTTGAATTTACGAGAGTTGAGTCGTAAATTCCCTCTTCAATGAGCAAGACACTTTTCCCTAACTTTGTTAGTTCATAGAATGCGAGGGCACCACCAGAACCGGAACCAATCACAACACAGTCATAAACAATCATTTTAGACTCACCATTTCAATTCTAATTAGAACCACAATTCCTTCAATGAATCCCGCTATTAACGGTATTTTCTTGTAAAAGGTAACTATTCGAATACATTTACTCCCAGGTTTTAATATTAAAATAATAATCAAAGGTAGGGAAAGTATTATGTATGCAAACTGAATTAAAAAACCACCCAATCCTATTGATTTAAGTACACCCTCAGTGATTTTCAACTTAGCATTCTTATCAAGGTACACTTGTTCGCAAAGTGCAAGAACTAATGACTTAGGCAATCCTTTAATTAGTTGCACTATCCGGTTGTGAACATCAATCAACTTCAGCTCTAGGTCTGACAGCCCTAGATTCTAAGAATTCCGAAACTAAACTATTTAAGCTACAAGAGAGAGTCTCTTCAACTGCTTGCAATGCATACTCTAAAATCAACTCATCTGAAATTAATGGGAAGGAAATAATAACTGGGTTTTCTATATTAACACCAAAATAAGATAAAACTAAGTGTTTAGAGTACAAATGATTCACAATTGCACCCGAAATAATTTTTGAAACTAAGCGAGGGTCCGAAAGAATATATTTCTTAGGAAAAAATTTATATATTAAGCGGTTGATATCACCTAATATCCCAGGCTTAGGAAGTAATCCCCAAAGTGCTCCAGAACCGCGAACCTCACCAATGTAGTCGCACTCATTTGAAATCTCCAGAAATCTTTTCTCTGCTATTTGTCCTAGACTTGATGCATTCTGTACTAGCCCTTCGTCAACTATTATTCTTATTGCTTCTATTGCTGTAGCGCACTCTTCTCCAAATCCGTAGTAAGTTGTACTGTGTAGAGTTGCGTCTCTAAGATTTTGGTATGTACGAGCAACTTTCTCTGTATAACTGAAACCTGAAATAGATGCTTTCCCTCCTCCAAAAGATTTTGCGTAGGAAAGGATGTCTGGTGTCAGACCATCCACTCTTTTATAGTTAAATAAATATCCAGTTTTTCCCCAACCGGTGTACACTTCATCAAAAATTAACAGAATATCTTCAGCATCGCAGATTTTCCGAAGATCCATTAAGAAATCTGGACTGCACGACCTCATTGTGCTTGCATTAAGAGGTTCAACAATAATTGCATAAATATCAGACTTTCCATTGGTTTTACGAAGAGAATTAATTTGAGTGACTACCGACGCGATATCATTAAATTTGAATTTTTCAATTCCAGGGATAGTTGGAAAGGAAAAATTAATTTCTGGTGATCCCGTGAGCCCACCAGCTCCCAGTAATTTACCATGAAACGAGATATCAGAGTGGAGTATAAATTTTCTTTCACCACCGAAGAACTTAAACGCAATTTTTAGGGCGCCTTCTACAGCTTCTGCCCCAGAATTACCAAAATATGAATATGGTAATTCTGGGATTAATTCCGCTAAGTTGGCACTTAAACCAGCTATGTACGGGCTAAAAAAATTCTTATGGACTTCCATTCGCTTCTTTGATGAAAATTCATTCCGGGCTTGAATAATTTTTGGATGATTATGACCGTGATTCAACACACCAATACCACCAGTCAAATCTAGAACCTTCGTTCCATCTTTCAAATAAATCCAACAGCCTTCAGCATGACTTACAAGCTGTCTTCCAAACGGAAACATTCCGATCAGCTCTACTTGTGCTGGATTTACATGATTCCGATAAAGTTCCCAAATTGCGTCAATATCAAAATTTTCAATTTCCCGTAAGGAGTACAAGTCAAGCCCTATTTCTCTCAGTGAAGATTACTCTTTTCCCAACTTTACGTTCCAATACAAAACCTAGCGCAACATAAAAAACCGAAGCACCCTTTGATCCATATAAAGTTTTTGCCCAAAGGTTACCATTAGAAGATCTAGCTCGTTCTATTAACGCTTTGCCAATACCCATTTGTTGATAATTTTTCTCGACTAAAATCCAATTAATTTCACTCCCCATAGGCAATACCGACAAAAATTTAGATCTGTAAATGTAGAATAAAGCATTTATAGAAGTTACAAATATTAATGGATTCAAGCACCTATAAAATGAAAAAAATCTTCTACAAAAAATTGTTATAAGTGTTGACCTAATAACTTTATTTGAATTCCCTATAGAGATCACACCAACTATTCTATCTCTACTTTTATCAATTGCAAACATGCAATTAGAATATTTGAGCATTGCCGGCACAAAATAATTTTTAGTATTTTTTAAACCGATTAACTTAAAAAAGGCATCGTATTTAAATGAATTATACATCAATGCAGATAATTCATGTTCGTCTACTAGGCTATTTTCTTGAATAACATATTTAGTCAAGTCATTTACCTCCCACCAATATTAATTAGTCCCGATAGTATAGTTTAAAAATTGTATTTATTCGATATAAACGACAATTTGAATTATAATAAGGCAATGACTATAAAAAGAAAAATCGTTGTAGCTTCTATCGCAAAAGATATAGAGAAAACATTTCATTTGGATTATTCTAGAATCCTTAACGCTTTTTCTGATTTTGAAATAGTCAAATGGATAGTGATCGAATCTAATAGCACGGATGAAAGCATTTCAATGTTAAAAAAATTCTCGTTAAAATCAAGTATTTTACATTTTGAAATCTTGAATGATAATTTTGAAAATGAAGTATTTCGCACCCAAATTCTTGCGAGAGCTCGCAATAGATACCTAAAATTATTTAGTGAACTTATAAATAGAAATGAAATCGAATATTTAGTCGTGTGTGATTTGAATAATCTTAACAATAAATTACAGAAAAATTCGGTAAATAGTTGCTGGGAATTTAAAAATTGGGGAGCAGCTACTGCTAATCAATCTGGTCCGTATTATGATATTTGGGCGCTACGTCATAAATTCTGGAATGATGTTGATTGTTGGGAATCTTATGGCGAATTGAATAAAATTTACGGAAGTTCGAAGTTGGCACTTTGGAATACTGTTTATTCGAAAATGATAAAAATCCCACAAAAAAGTATATGGATAAATGTTGATTCCGCCTTTGGGGGACTTGCAATCTATGATACTAAATATATCGATGATTGCAGTTATAATGGAATTAC